>Ga0105053_10009912_pt1 | contig 12038 bp, 9 predicted proteins | sample BON01_FD_78093 | JGI IMG/M metagenome (GOLD analysis project Ga0105053, IMG submission 78093) | Freshwater microbial communities from Lake Bonney liftoff mats and glacier meltwater in Antarctica - BON-01 | ecosystem: Environmental > Aquatic > Freshwater > Ice > Glacier meltwater | place: Lake...
ACTTGTTTACTTGTTTATTTACCCTAAAGTTAATTGACGGGGTTTCTTCTTTTTCAACAAACGTGCAATTAGGATACCTATACCCACGGCAAAAGCCACTCCCATGACCGAACCGACCGAAATAAGAACAGGTTTTAGAATCTTTGAGGTGAAGGCGGTAACAAAACCAATAGTACCGTCGCCCAACTCGACAATACTGCCCCCCGCATCCGACGCCAGATCGGCAAGTATATCCCATAGGTTTAACTGTACCGTGCACAACTCCCATTTTATTTCCGCTTTGCATCCACAACTTACACACGACTTACCTGATGACGCGGCCGCCGCTACTTTGACATTCCTCGGGCGCGCCAGTGCCTCGGCGCGGGCCAATGCCACACTGGCGTTCGTACTGATAGATGAGCGTGACCGAGCACTTGGTGTGGTGGGCGCTGGGGGTGGTGGACATACGTAGGGATCTGTCCAAAGATCATTGGCCTCTTCACCCGGACAGAGAGTGCTCGCATCCCCCGCAGCCTTGCACTTTTCGCAACATAATTGACGGTATTGGGCGTTTGTTGTACAATTGCAGTTTGCCGGATCACTGTTTAATTTTATCAACTCACCGTCGCTACTCTTGAGAAAACACCCACTGTTTTCATCGATTTGAGCGTTTATGAAGTCTCTAATGACTTGGGTTGCACTTGCCGTAACTCCCGCAAAAGTAATTAAAATTACCCCGTACTTCACGAAGGGGAATGCCAGCTTCATAAATCGCAGTACCCCATTTTGCTCGACAGCACCATTAGTAATTGTTTGATTTTCAATGTGGGTATAATTGTCGGTTTTTCTATCTACCAAAGGTTGACTAAGCGCCCGCGCCTTCGTGCGTGTGTCCACGTCCACAAAATTGTTCACAGCGGCTATTATATTTTTTTGGGTTTCTTCGGGAAAGGATTTTATAAAAATATCCGCTTCGGCCTCTGTCATTTTTGGAAGATCCTTTAACTCCATGTTACCAACCATCAGTTTACCGTCCACCAACCGCAGACCACCATCGGGAGCATTTCCGTCAATGTCAGGACCCAACCCAATTTTCGCACTAAGGTCTAATGTTGTTACTGGTGGACTGTTTGCATTCGTATGGATATACGGGCGAATTGCGGTACGGAGCTTGGCCATAAAACTTTTCAAGTTAACCGTTGGAAGTTTAATTCTATTCGGAGCTTTAATTCTTTTCGGAGCTTTAAGCATGTTGTTGTTTTTATTAAATAAATAATATTTACGTGACTACACCTCTGGTCCCATATTGGGCTCGCAAATACCGTAGAGTACCCCATCCTCAACCCGAATTCCGTAGCGTGGTAGGATATCACCATAGAACTCGCTGTTCCAGTTAATCTTTCGGGGGTTCGTACTTGTGTTTTCGTTGATGAAATCGTTGGCGACGTTTCGAAAGTGCGACATCGGCAGCGTTCCCTGCGGGTGCAACACCAGCGTCTTCCCGGCGTCGTCGTAGCGGATGTGGACAAGAAACGCGGAGAGTACGTGGGTGTGCGCCTCAAGTTCCTTCTCTCGCTTCTCCTCAAAGTAGGGCGGTAGCAACTTCCAGATGTCCTCCGCGCCGTACATTGCCGTACACTGGCGGTACGCGCGGTTGATCTTGATGAGAATTCTGCCCATCTCCTCCTGAAGCTCCTCAAAAAGGTTGGGGTTGCTGTCAATCACCACGTGATCAAAGAGGACGGTGACGATACGTCGTCCAATGGATCCGCTGTTGTTTGTCCAGGCCGGGAACTCGTTGCCCATGAAGAACCCATGACTACTCCAGGTCACACTTTGGGCGGTTTGGAACTTGGCGGAGATGCTCATGGGTTCCCCGCTGATCATGCTTTGCATTTCGCCCTGGTCAAGCGCAAAGTCCTTCTTCACCTCGTAGCATATGTAAATGAGTTTATTCACCAGGGCGCTCAACCCAAACTGTCGCTCCGTGTTGTTGCTCAGCACCCCCACATCGACGGCATCGTAAAGACTGCTCAACACCTTTCCGATTGTACTCTTGCCCGTGCCGGCCTTTCCTTTGAGGAACATGAGTGCCTGCCACGTGTCGTGCTTGCCGATGTCGTAGATCATGCGTCCCATGAACACGTAGATCCAATCCTGCACGCTGTAGCCGTCATACTCGTGCGCATTGGGCAGGTTGGCAAAGCGCGGGGGCACGTAGGGTACGTTGGAGAGCTGCTGGTGCTCGAAGATGCGATCAAGTGCGGGTGTTGGGATAGCGCGGAAGTCATCCTCATCCTTGAACTCAAGCGGCATCGCAACATCAAAGAATTTTGCCGCGACGTAGCGGGTGGGGATGCCCTCCTCGTAGGTGTACATCTTATCGAGGAGCGCGTTGTACACCCCATTGGTAAAACTAAAAACATGGCGCTGGGGTTTCAGCGTCTTGAGCTCAAAATCGGTGGAGTTGGTGATGTACTCCTTGACCAACACCGGGTTGGAGCGCGAGGACGTGAGGTCACACCACGTTGCCCAATCCGTGTGCTTGTCGACGCACGAGTAGATAAAGGGAAGGATCTCACTGTGCATTTCCCACGCATGCGTCCGGTTCATGCCGGTCCCATCGGGCCCGGGGGTGAGAACCTGGCGGTAGAGGAACCCCTGGTACTTGCGAAGGTTGCGAACAAACGCCTGCTCCAGCACGTGGAGAAGGAGGCGCTGCCCGGTGGTGAGCAGGTTGATATCATCCGCGGTGCCCGCAAGCCGCAACCCGACATGCGCCTCCCACGTTCGGATTGCGTTCCCCCCCTCAAGATGGTTCGCGGTGCTGTGCTCAAAACGGTTGTGGTTTGCAACAAGAACGGAGGCGGAACTTGTAATAATGTGGAGCACCTTCACCACCCGCTTTCCGTTGGGGTCATCCGACTCGTTGCGCATGATGAGCTCCGCCTTCTCCATGCGAGTGTACAGACGAATGCAAATGTCCTTCCACCTCTGCGCAACTTCCTCCACCTCATCGACATCACACACCGCCGTGTCCGGGTCGAGGCCAAAGAGTCGGTACGCGCACACAAGCGCCCATCGGCCGTGCGTAATCTGGTAGGTGATCCAGCGCGCGACAAGTTCATCAAGGCAGGTGGCCAGCGACGGCACCTCAATCTCCACTTCCATATCGGTGAAGAGGTTCTCCCACATGTCAAGAGTGGGGGTGGGGGGCGGGAGGTTTGGCACAAAGGACGACCAACTCAGGGCATTCATGTCCACATCGGCCGCGACGTTGGCCTCGGCCATGTCGTTGCCCCCTATCAGGTGTTCATTGGCCATTAGGTTGGCCTCGGCCATCTCGTCAAGCATCTCAGCCTCGGCCAAGAGGTTGGCCTCAATCATGTCGTCATACTGCTCCTGGTCCATCGCGTTGGGAATTTACGTTTTTGAATAATGAAGTTTCTGAAAAGGATGATTTCGAACGACCTTATTATTCCTCACCCGCTCACCACCGCAGTTGGTGCGGTGACTCCACTTGTGGCACAGTTTCGGGAGTTGGGTCACGCCGAACTTGAGGTTCGACTGGGACGCACCGATCCAACAACAGGTGAGTGGATGGTTGGCCTCACGGAACCGACATTCACTGAAATTTTAACCATGTTTCTTAAGTACGCGGGGTGGGACAATGTGACGGCGTGGAGTGACAGTCACGACTACATGTACACTGTGAATTCCGCAACCATACGCACCTCGGTGAAACTCGACACCTCGATGCAAATTAGTCACATCATCAAACAACGCATCGATACGGTTGAACTGCGCCTGCGTAACTTTGGCCGCGCCCGCGTCGCCCTCATGACGGAAACACCCGTGTGCGCAAAGATGCTTCCGGAGACGGTGACGCCCCACCTTGTGCGACTCAAGAAAAGGCGATCGTTCACACGAGGTCCGTGGCGGTTCGACCTCACCCGGGTGTGGAGTGGCGCAACGCGAAGTGGGGCGGAAATGATGCAATCCGGGGGGGAGTGTACGTACGAAGTCGAGGTTGAGTTTGTACCGGAGCCCGAGTATTGGGACGAGCCAAAGCACACCTTCACCTACATTGCAACCTCCTTGCTCATGAAAATGGTTGATGTACTGAGTGATGAGATGATTGGATGTGAGGTACTACCATAAATAAAAGTTGGCGGTCCGCGAAAAATGACAACCAGCGGACCAGCAATCTTAATCGACACGCGCACCCATCGCTTCACACCGGTGGAGGCCACCTGGTCGAACAAGGGAGTTCGGGTGCTTCACACCACCTTCGAGCACGATCACACGGTCGAGGAGTTCACCATCAACTTCGACCACACACAAACCTGTCTGGATACCATTATTTCGGTGAACGGTCGGCTCGCCCCCTCAAACGTTGTCGTTTATCACCCGAACCCGAGTAGATGTACGGTGGCCGAGGTGAAACAAAAGTGGGGTGAGTGGACCACATCCTCAACCAAACTACCGGCGAGGATACGCCCATCGGGCAAAGCGGTCATTCGGATAGGTGATGAAGGTGGTGTGGTGCGTCGGGGTAGGAAACAGGAAGAGGATGAAAAGGAAGTTGAGGAGAGTGAAGAGGAAGAAGATGAGGATGATGGTGAAGGATTTGAGGAGGAGGAGGAAGACGAGGAGAAAGAGGTTGAGGATGTTGTCGAATGACGATCATTGAACCAATAAAAAATTATCAGCTTTTGTAAAAAAACATGCCTCTGTACGCAAGTGAAGAACCCTGGTTGACCACCACCCCGTCCGAAATTTCCGGTGGTGGCCGCCGCTCCCGCCGCATGAGCGGTGGCCGCCGCTCCCGCCGCATGAGCGGTGGCCGCCGCTCCCGCTCCTACCCCATGCACGGTGGTGCAAAGAAGGGGTCCAAGAAGAAGTCCAAGAAGTGGTCCAAGAAGTCGTCCAAGAAGCGGTCCAAGAAGTCGAAGTCCCGTTGCCGCGCGGGCGCGCGTAAATCTAAATGCCCCCGTGACAGGAAGGGCCGCTTCAAAAAGGTGCGGTAGATTGCGGGGTGACGGAGCGTGAAATTCGCATAACAAATAAAAGATGAATATTCAAACTTATTACACTGAAGAATTCGGGGAAACTCCCGCGTTCGTGCAAGTCTTCCTCGCCGACATCAACATGTTGGCCATCCAAACCCTTCTGACAACCCAACTGCGGTCGGCGGTCGACAATGCCACCATCCCCACCATGGCGTGGACAAATGGTCTTACCGCCGCGCTTCTCAACTTTGCGTACACCTACCGGGCCACACCTCCTACCCCCCAGGCGGTGGCGTACGCAAACTGGGTGTTTGCCGATCAAATGCTCGCCGCCCACGAGACGCTCTACGATGAAACCACCTTTTGGAATCGGTGGTGTGAACAGGGCCTTCCCGATCCAAACAACATACCGCTTCCGCTTGGTTCCGAAAAGAGTGATTTTACGGTGGAAACTTCTTCATATATTCTCTCAGATCCGATTGGTTACCAACGATTTCCCACATGTTGAGGAAAGTGTCTCACTTTTCTATTTTCTTGTTTAGAATGCGATTACCGACCATACCGTGTTGGTGTGAGTGTACGTCCGGGGGGTGTAAACGTCGGGCAAAGTACGGGTATCGGACGGATAATGTGCCGCTGACATGCACGCTTCATCGGCGTGAGGGTATGAAGAACCTCAATATTGAAAGATGTAAGGCAGATGGGTGTATGAAATTTCCCAGTTGGGGTGAAAAACACCGAAAGCCGACCTACTGTGCGTCGCACGCGCTTCCCGGCATGTGCGACGGCAAGAAAAGGTGTGAAAAGTGCGCCAAAGTCGCCTCCTTTGGTTTCCCCAACCTGCCACCCATGTGGTGTGCAACGCACGGTACGGAGGAGGGAGCGGAAAACACCGTTAGTCCGCGCTGTTGTGTGGATACGTGCTCGGCATTTGTTGCCCACCGCGGCAACATGTGCCGTCGAAAGCATCGAGTAAAATAAAATTTATAAAATCTGCGCCCGACTCTCTTCTTTTTTAAACCCAACCCACAAAAAATGTCGAACACAAACGTGTACGGTGTCAGTGTTGACTCTCGGTCTCGTAATGTCAACGAGCCCGACAACAATTATACGGTACAATTGCAACGCACGCTTGACCGTGTGAAAAGTGTTCAACTGGGAAGCTTTCAGTTTTCGGACGCGCGCTACGCCTTCGATTCCAGCGCCCAACTCAGGTACAGTGAACCCATTACAATCGGTGCAGATACGTTGGTGCGGTTTCGGGAAACAACCGAGGTGTTTACCCGAGCAACCGGTGCGCGTACGGTTTCAACACGCCATGTCACCATGCTTATCCCCCCCACAATGAACCAAATTAAGTCAATGGACAACGGTACGTTGGTCGCAACGACCACATCGAACCATGGCCTATTTTTTGGTGTGAACTACTACCCACTGGTTGGGTTGCGTATGCAACTCGTTGGGGGTGATTTCCCACAGGACCTGCACGCCTTTACCACACCCACCTTCCCGACAAATTCCCCGCGACCCGTGCTGGCGTCCACCACCACCGAAGCATCCTATCCTAACGCAACGTCCTTCACGTGGGCCACCAACTACCTGAGTGAACTTACCGGTGGCGTGGGAAGTGCGGCGCTGCGCATGATTGATGTCACCGGACCCGACAACTATCACAGTTATATTCACGCGCCCCCACCCACCCTGGTGGAACTCTTCACCATGCTCAATGCTGCTTTTGCCGACATGGGAACGCGGCCGGACCTTTCGGGAACGGTGACCGGTGCAACCAATGCAACACCTATTGTGGTGACCACCGGCACGGTCCACGGACTTTCGAGTGGCGATGAAGTGGTGGTTGTCGACGTGACAGGAAACACGGCAACCAACGCCACATGGTTCATCACGGTGGTGTCAACGACAACATTCTCCCTTGACACGAGTGGGGGGAACGGGGTTTATGGGGGCGGCGGAAGTTGGACCAGTCCCCAAACCCTACAGACGCCGGTGACCTTTGGGTTCGACAACGCGCACAACACCATCGTCGCGTCGGCACCGACCCGCGTCCTTGAAACGGGCGGCACCCGTACAACACGTTACTCCATCATAACCGGGTCCCTCGCAACACTACTCGGGTTTGGAGAGAGTCGGATGGATCCGCCGGATATTGCCAGTGTACCGGACTCCATCATCCGCACGGTAAGTCTGCCGGCGGGCACGTTCACGGCGGCCGAGGTGGCGGCGAACACCACCTTTCGTCTCAACTCCGGCGACTTCAGCACGCTCACCGCCGAGGATCGGACTCTTCACTATACGCTACCTACAGGAAGCGCAAGTAGTCTGGTACTTGACTACGGCCGCTACAGCGGGACCCAACTTGCCGACTGGATGAACGCCTACCTCACTCCCCTGCCGGCCCAAATTACTGTCACCTACACCCTTACTACTTCTAAATTCACTTTTGTCCACAACCTTGGCCTTGCTTTCTCTCTTAACTTTACCTCACTCTATATGGCCGACCGACTTGGGTTTGATCTCGCTCTGTACGCAAATGCATCTTCGTACACGTCCGTTCGCGCGGCCTTCTTTGGCACATCTGCAACCTCAACTCCGCCTGTGAATAGTTACGGCATGCTAGTTGATGAGATCACCCACCACTACACATTCTTTGGTGATCAACCCACCCGTTTCTACACCATCAGCGGCACGTCAACACTCCGGGTGGGTGAGGTGTGGACACCTCTCACCGACACCGCTCTGGACTTTGCCCACCATTTCCAACCCGGAGACATCATAACGGCGAAACGCCCAACCCTTAGTGGAACGCCGAGCGGCACAAAAAACATAACGACTGTAACTAATGCCGCTCCCATTGTGGTAACCACCGCCAACGCACACGGGTTGAATGACGGTGACAACATAACAGTTGAGGGTGTGGTGGGCAACACGGCGGCAAACGGCACGTGGGTTGTTGCCAACGTCGCCGCGACAACGTTTGAGCTGGTTGGAAGCGCGGGGGATGGGACGTATTTGGGTGGAACGGGTAGGTGGTGGACCAACATATCCCTTGTCACCGGAACCCAAAAGGCCAGCGCTATTTTTGAGGTTGTGGTGGCGAGCGTGTGGGATGCGTCCACTGGCGTGCCCCTGCTCACACTTCAACCCACGGCATCGGTTTTTTCGGCTCAGGACGCGGGAACCTCGAGTCGGGACCCGCTGGGTACACCTGCATCCACCGATGGACTAATTCTGATGTACGCAAGTCGGCGGAATGTTTTCATGCTCCACACCGACTACCCCGATGGTACACCGTGGACATTTGGATTTCCATCCATGGCATGGCCACCCTCGACCAGGGCTCAGGTTGGTGACGGCCCGGTGTTTGCCAACCTAGCCCAGTACAACGCCGCCGCACGGGCGGTTCCGGTGGCCACGACCTACACCTCACCTCTCACCTGGAACCTCCTACCGCCGGACTATATTATTGTCGTCATCAAAGTGCGGTCCGCGTCGCAGGACCTTCACACCCACTCCTACCGCGGCACATCCTTCCCCATCTTTGCCAAGATGTTGATCAACAGTCCCCACACCACCATTTCGGAGGAAATGCACTTCACCTCCTTTGCGGGCAACAACCGGTTCAACTCCATGACAATTGAGTTTCAGAACCCGGATGGGTCGCTTGTTGAGTTTAACGGTCGGCCGCACAACTACACCCTGCTCTTTACCCTCCACGAAGACACGGCCGTTCTTCCGTGCTTCTAATAAATTGCACACCACCAACAAATGTCAAGTACGCAGGTTTACGGCATGAGTGTTGACTCCCGCTCGCGCAACCCCAACGAGCCCGACAACAATTACTCGGTCCAACTCCAACGCACGCTTGACCGCGTCAAGAGTGTGCAGTTGGGCAGTTTTCAGTTCCAGGACACGCGCGCCGCGTTTGAGAAGGAGACTACGATTCGGTACTCGGAACCCATTCTCAACCCCACATCTGCTTTTTCGCGCTTCTACGAGGAGACCACGGTGGTGACCAAAGCGACCGGTGCCATCACAACATCGACGCGTGCGGTAACCATGTACATTCCCCCCACCCTCAATCCAATCATTTCAATGACCGGCGCAACCAGCGAAGTAATTACGGCGCTGGACCACGGCTTGACATTCGCACTCAACTTCTTCCCGGAGGTTGGGTTGCGCGCGCGCATTGTGTGTGGAGACTTTCCCCCCGACCTCCACGCCTTCACAACACCAACATTTCCCACCGACTCCGATGGCCCGGTTTTGACAAACGCCACCGTTGCCGCACCCGGCTTCCACCTCAACCAAAAAACGTTTCGCTTTGAACCAACCTACCTCAGTGAACTTACGGGCGGCACATCGGCGGCCAACATGCCCCGTCGCTTCCTTGCCGGCGTTGGTGGGGCAACCTACACCTCCTACGTCTATTGCCCCCCGCCCACACTGGGTGAGATTCTTATCATGCTCAACGCCGCCACCCGCTACATGAACACACGCGAGGATGTGGGTGGCACGGTGGCAAACGCAAGCAACGCCACCCCCATCCTCATTACCACCGCCTCCGCCTCAAGCCTTTCAACCGGCGACCAGGTTGTGATTGAGGGTGTGAGCGGCAACACGGCGGCCAACGGCACCTGGTTCGTCACTGCGGTAACAACCAACACATTCGCGCTTGACGGTAGTGTGGGCAATGGCGCATCTACCGGGGGGACATGGTTTAGTCCTCAAAAACTCCACCTGCCCATCACGTACGGGTTCAACAACACCAACAACATGGTGGCCGTGAGCTCACCCAACCGAATTACGGAGACACTCACAACTATTACAACAATCAGGGCGCGTATTGATGGCACCTTGCTCTACTCCGGAAATGTGCCACTCGACCCACCCGAAGAAATCTTCATGCCCACCATTGTCGAACGTCCGGTGGCGTTACGCGCGGGTACTTTTACCGGGCCGGAGGTGGCCGCCGCCACAACATATCGGTTCAACCCCGGCAACTTCAAAGTTGAGGCGGCGGCGCGTACACTACACTATGTTTTGCCCACGGGGGTGTCGGCGCACGTACAGTTGCTCTACGGCAACTACAATGACGCTCAAGTTGTGGACTTTCTTAACTTCACGCTTTCACCTGTCCCGGCGGAGATTGGTGTGAGTTACGATGGTCTGGTGGGAAAGTTCACGTTTCGTCACTTGCGCGGATTTACGTTTGGTTTGGATTTTGCAACCTCCTCCGAACTCATGGCCGAGCGCTTCGGCTTTGATCGTCAAATCTACAGTGGTGCCTCCACCTACACCTCCGTTCGGCCGGGCGTCTATGGTGTTGAGATCGTGCCACGTATCGCAACCTATCCCTTCAACAACTATACTGTTGAGGCCGACACAACGACACGTCACTACACCTTCCGTGTTGATCAACCTCAGCAATTCTATGTGCAGGCCGGGGTTACAATCCCGGGCACCGGCGCACTTTGGTCACCCCAGGTGTTTGATGGGGAGGGATATGCTCACCGTTTCATCGTCGGCGAGTTGTTAACGGCACGCCGACCTCTGCTCAGTAGCACGCAGTTTGGTACCAAGCGCATCCTTGCGGCAACCAACACGGCGCCCATTGGTATAACCACGGGGGCGGCACACGGGTTGACAACCGGTGACAACCTCACCATCGACCGCGTCGTCGGGAACACCGCGGCCAACGGGACATGGTTCGTTACGGTAACCGGCGGCACAACCTTCGAACTGGATGGCAGTGATGGCAATGGCACCTTTACTATCCTGACTGGCTCGTGGTGGACCAACGTCTCTTTTGTGGCGGCGTTAGGGGCTCAGGCCACGACGCCCGTTTTTCAGGTGGTTGTGGGTAGTGTGTGGAACGCATCCGCGGCCACGCCCTCTCTCACTCTCGGCCCTACTGCAAGTTTAATGGCCGCTGTGCCTGAGGACGCACCCTTTGTGAGCCGCTACCCGCTTGCCACACCTGCTCTTACTGACGGACTCATCCTTCTCCAACCCTTTCACCGCAATGTCTTCATGCTCCACCCCCGCCACCCCGAGGGTGCCCCAACCACCTTTGGATTCCCACCCATGGCATGGCCACCCTCGACCAAAACCCTACTCTCGCCGGGTGCGGGCCTGCCATCTATCACCTCTCTGCCCAACTACAACGCCGCCACCCAAAGTGTGTCTGTTAGTAGTAGTTACACCTCACCCTTTGCGTGGAACCTGCTCCCGCCGGACTACATCCTCGTGGTTCTAAGGGTTTCCGGTGCCGCGCACGACATTCATAGCCATTCGTACCGCGGCACATCCTTCCCTATCTTCGCCAAAATGTTGATCAATACCCCCTATGTCACCGTTTCAGAGGAAATGCAGTTCATCACGCTCGCCTCCCTCGACCGCTTCACCACCCTCAAGATTGAGTTTCAGAATCCGGACGGTTCTTTTGTTGACTTCGATGGTCAACCGCACAATTACACGTTGTTTTTTACGCTGAAGGGCGACCGCGCGACTTTGGCGTGCATGTAATAAAACATCTTTTTTAATTTTGTTAATAATTTCCTCATTATTTTATTTTAATGTTCTCCACACTCCAACAAATCTTGCGGTGCAAAGATGTGTCATCAAAAGATAAAAATGCGGCGATGCGGACCTACTTCCATCTTTTGACACACGAACCGGAGGACCACTTTATTGTAGTGCATGGTGACGAAGGCACAACCATTTACTCACTTTGGGCGGATTCGTCCACCCACCTAATAACCGGAGAAGACATCACTAAAGTATCTGTGATGACGTCAAGTGGCTTTGTCGGCGCATGTGGTAACTGCGGAAAAGACGTTAATTGCGCGCGGGTGTGTTTGGGGTGCTGTTTGGTGGTGTACTGTAACCGAGCATGCCAGAAGAATGATTGGGTTCGTAATCATAGGCAGGAGTGCGTTCGTAATGAATAAATTATAAAATCTTGAGTTCTCGTCCTTTCAAAAAATAAGAATACACCAACAAAATGTCAGATCGTATTGTTTACGG
>Ga0105053_10009914_pt1 | contig 12034 bp, 12 predicted proteins | sample BON01_FD_78093 | JGI IMG/M metagenome (GOLD analysis project Ga0105053, IMG submission 78093) | Freshwater microbial communities from Lake Bonney liftoff mats and glacier meltwater in Antarctica - BON-01 | ecosystem: Environmental > Aquatic > Freshwater > Ice > Glacier meltwater | place: Lake...
AACGGAGAGGAAGATGGCAGTAAGTACACAATGTATTTGTTGATTCAAGAATCTAATGCTTAACCAATCTGCAGGGCAAAAGTAAGCGTATCATTATTAAACTTCTTAGTACCGCTGGTACTGGTTTCTTTTATACCACAACGAAGAACCCAACCAACACGACGCAGAAATTAGTACTCAAGAAATATGATCCGATTGTTCGTCGACATGTACTTTTTAATGAAACCAAGATGCCAAGTGGTAAAAAGAGATAGTTGATTAAAAACCTAATATATGTGTTGATGGTCCTAAACCGCAATCTACTTTTAGTCCTTGTTTCTCTCCAAATGTACCTGCGATAATTTTGATTGGTGTAAATAAAGAATGATCTGAATCACCGTTTATCCAACGATTTAATCTGATCTCATGCCATTCAAGATTGGACTTTTGAAGATTTTTGTAGTGGGAATCGCAACGCTTAAGCTCACTCTTTGAAAGCGTCTCTCCATCGCGAGATAATGGAACACCACGTTTGTCAAAGGTGCTATAAACAGTATCATCGAGACTAAGAGGCGGAATGTACTCTTTGAACATTCTCTCCATTAACATTTGAACCGCCTGGGTTTCTAAATGAGCTAAAAACTCACAGTAAACTCGAAATCCATTTTCGATGTCCATTTGCTTGTGATATTTAATAGTCTTGCCTTTTATAGTTGATGTCAGGCATGCTTGAGGAACCACGAGAATACCCTGTGGAATTTCTCTCGAAACGTTTAGAACTGATTCTTTTTTGAACTGGTCGCCCCATTCACCTTGAGTGGACAGAGGTAGATTCAAGATACCTTTGGCAGCTTTCACAATAGATTCATCAGAGGTTTCTTGACCAAAACTGATATAAACTACAAGTCCTCTTTCAATACTGCCGGTGTCGATAGAGGCTTCCAAACACCTCTGAACAACAATCTGAACTCCGCTCATAAAAAATACCACGATAATTTGATTCTTGATAGTTTCAGGTAATGGTATCAGATCACAACCCGTATGAGGCTGCTTTTGAAACAACGCACGAGGATGACGAGGAAACACAAACTCCTTATCGGTTAGGGTCGCTTTACGAAGAAGACTCCTTTGGTCTGCTTGACAATGAGTTTTCCAACTCGCCACTTCTCTCTTCCCAGAAGGCAGCTACGAACCCGCCGCCGCGTGTACCTGCGAAGGCGAGTACCGGTTTCAATTGTTTAGATTTACTCATATGTTTTGCTGAATATAAAGTGTACAAGCGTATCGATACCGAGCTGCCGTTCGCAAGCAGCAATCTGAAGTTTGCGTTTTGGCTTCATTGGATTGGAATACTAGCTGTTTGCATCAATTGTTATGCAATGAGTTCGCTGTTTTTAGGCGGAGGTCCTGATAGTGGAATTGGTAAAGACTCCATTCCTTCCTTTTGGGGTTTCTTAATGTCCATAGTCTACCTGTTTGTAGTGTCATTTGGTCAGTATTTTGGATGGGTTTCCCCTTTTTTCTATAATACCAAAGCAGGATATGAAGCTAGTTGGACATGGTTCAACTTATTCTTCACCCTCTCATTTGGACTTTCCATATTTTTATTTCTAGGGTTACCAGCAACTGGAAGTGTTGGAATCATTGCGTTGTTGCAAATTCGAAATTGGAAACCTTCTTTCGTGGTCACCACAGTTTTGAGTATTATATTTACTGTTTTACAAGGCCTCAATGTATTGGGTCATTTGTTTTTGTATTCACGGTCGAAGCAAACTGGTCATGGGACAGACATCTAAGAATATTGATTTTGGTTTTTAGAATTCAGTGATTCCACATAATGTTGTTGCTTCTGATTGCCCCACGGATTGTCATCATGCTCTATTTTTTCAACAAGATTCTCTCGTTTTTTAAAAGAAATTAGCATTTTTATGTTTTTATTAATGGCTTCTATCCACTACAGTTGTAGAAGTGTTCAAAAAATTGTCTTTGGTTTTTAAAAAAGACGAAATTGTAGGCATGGAAGAGTATTCTTTGGTGGTTCGAGCGACCGAATACAATGCTCGTCTCATTCGCATTCTAACCTTTGTGACATATTCTATAGTTTTAATAGCTCTGATTGTGGTAGTTGTAATGCTCTCGGAGAATGGCGTTGAAGGCTCAATACTTGTCAAATTAGTTGCAGCAATATTTGTAATTATGACTCTCCCGTTATCCGCACACGATATTAACAACCATCTGCTCCATTTTGAACAACCTTTATTGCAGGTTTATGTTATTCGAATCTTGTTTATGATTCCGTTATACTCTGTCACGTCATTGATATCACTCAATAACGAAAATCTTAACGTGTATCTGGAATGTGTTCGTGGACTCTACGAAGCGTTTGTTATATGGAATTTTACTTATTTTCTCATGGTATACCTTGCACCTACAGAAGAATCTTTGGCGAATCATTTGCAATTAAAACCGCAATCGCACCATCTATTCCCGATGAACTATTTGGTCGATCCCTGGCCGATGGGGCCTATCTTTTTATTCAATTGCAAGTTTGGGACTTTACAATACGTTATATGGAAGATATTTGTGGTTGTTGTCACGTTTATACTTGAGATATTCGGTGTATTTGGATATGGAGAGTGGGGGTTAACCAGTGCCTATTTTTACGTCACTGGTATTACAAACCTGTCACAGATTGTAGCCTTGTATTGTCTTATTCTTTTTTATCATGCTACCATGGATGATTTAGCACCTATTCGCCCCCTGCCGAAGTTTATATGTATCAAAGCAGTGGTATTCTTTTCCTTTTGGCAACAATGTCTCATATCAGTACTTGTCTATATAGGAGTTATTCACGGTAGCAAATATTTTTCGACTAGTGTCGTCGCCGAAGCACTAGAAGACTTTGTGATATGTATTGAAATGTTTCTATTTGCCATTGCTCATCATTACTTCTTTTCGTACAAGGATTTCACCTATAGATTTTCATCTCATTACCTATCGTCTCCGTTGAATAACAGGCGACGACAAAACAGTTCCAGAGGCAGGGCTTTATTAGAAGCTGCTCATCCTAGAGATCTAGTCCACGATATAAGCAGAGACTTACGAAGATTTAGCATCGATTCATGGCGAGGCAATGCTGATTCAAGGAGTGCAGCCATTTCTCTTTTGGACAATGAACTCATACTGGTGACAAATGATTTAGATGAAGATGAAAAGATTATTCTATAAAGAAGATCGAACAATACCACGTGTATCTCTATTTTTCCCGAATTCGTTTTTGTCTACTTTTTTAAAAGACTTCGGCGTGGACATTTTTTCAAGATGCTCCAACTTTTGTAGCCAATAATCAGCTAAAGAAACATCGTCGGGATGATTCGTCTTATCCGCCATTTTGAGAACCAAATCAGTGACCAACAATTTTGAAAGATTCATTGTAATCCGCTTTGCATTCCATTCCAGCAAGTTGTGTTCAAATTTCTCAAATCCAAATACCACTTGAGATGCCTGGTCAAGTCTCTTATCAAGCGACAACTTCAAAGCAGTTAATGATTCTGGACTTTTAGTAATCACCCTTATTACATCCAATGACAGAGTATTGGTAGTGCCTTCCCAAATTGGTAGCACCGAAGTGTCCCTTAACAAAACGGAGATATGCGAATTTTCCATGACGCCAACAGCTCCAAACATCTCAACTCCCTCGCTCATTAATCTAACTGCCTCACGTGCCGTGAACACTTTAGAAAGTGGTGTGATAACTCGAAGAATCGCACGTTCCTGGTTTGAAGCTTTCGTTGTCTCTACCAATCCAAGTAGACGAGAAAACTCCAATACCAACAACAAACTACCTCTAGTGTCTGCATCGAACTCGAATAAACTCTGCATATGCAATGGTTTGTCTGCAATCATAGCACCAAACGCACTGCGACGATGAGCAAAATCCATAACTAAATTTCGCATTCGAATCATATTCGATACAGCGCCGATACTATTGTGATACCGAGTGATCACAAGCATCGGGGATACGCTCTTAATACCAGCACCAGGGGTACTAAGTAAATGAGCTTGTGCGTCCTCCAGAATCAATTCCGCAGTGGGTAATTGTTTCGTTCCCATTTTATCTTTAAGGCGAACCACTTGAATACCATTCAAGATATCTTTATCCTGTTCTTCCTCTTCTTGAGTCGAAGCTGGTTTTTGTATCTCCATAAAGAACAATGACAATGGTTTTCGATCAGGGTTCACAATCTTCGAATCAGCTATACAACCAAGTGTCAACGTCATCTCAGCGTCAATTGCACTAGTGAACCATTTGTACCCATATAGGCCATATGTACCGTCGTTCTTGGGGACTGCAACAGTATCAGTGGACCCTGATAAGTCACTTCCCCCTTTCTTCTCCGTAAACCATTGACCTACCAACACAATATTAGAATGAAATATTTCGAATATAAAAACAAAATACGTACCACTCGTCCAAAAATTGAAAGGATCTCGACTTGTTAAGTGGCTATAGGCCCCCTCAAGTTTAGCTTTCGTACCTTCCGGTAACACTTTGGTCTTTAAAATATCTCGAATCACAAAAGCAGCACCATCTGTCATCGCCAAAGGGCATGAGTACATACCAGAGCTAGGTGCGAAAAAAAGCAACTTGGCTGTTTGATGCAAGCGTCCGTGTTCGCCTCCCTCGTAAGGAATGGAAACCAATCCTTCCTTAGCAGACTCTTTCTTAAAGTATTTCCACCCCTCGCTTAAGTGAATACGATCCACTCTCTTACCCCAAGCATCATATTGCTCAAACATAGGTTTGAACAATTCAGCGTTATGAGACATTCGTAGATATTCACCACTACATTTATCTCCAAATGGAACCAATTCTTCAAGGATATATGATGGCAACAAAGCTTGTAAATAGCGTTTTAAACTCTCATCCTCCAAATACTGATTACCCAGACGTGGTCCTTCTTGGTGATACTGCTTGTAGTCCATCTTCAAAACAATTCTAGTTGATTCTTGTCTCAATCCGACCTCTGTGAAGACGGGAAGCCCCCCCTCGTTTGGATAGCGTCGGTCATCCAAAAAGTAAGATATTTAAATTTTCACTCAATTGTTTCATCCTACCATGCATAGTCCACAGGTGCAAAATAAAAAATACACCTAGCGAGTCTTGATCTCGCGACCTTCCGCGTGTCAGGCGAACGTTCTTCCACTGAACTATAGATGCTACGATTCCGGTTGAACCATCATCGCATACACATCCACGAAAAGATGTAGTATTGTTCGCAAAACTGAAATAAAATGGCACACCTGGGGATTTACAATTTTAAAAACAACAAAATCGGTTATTTTAACTTGTAGTTTAAAAATTGATTGAAATGGATCAACTGAGAGGGATCATGGATCATGTAGAGGAGCTGAAGCAATACAGCTCTAAATGTGGGGAGAGTTCTGTTTTGTTTGTTGAGACCCAAGGATACGTGCAAGATGCAATGCGTGCTGTGTGCGATGCGATACTGAATGTTAGTACAGATATTTTATCAGATCTCGAAGGTCAAGTTAAGGATATGTCTTTATTGGAAGATCATATGGGAATGATTCGTTTGAAGATTCATAGACGGACTACGTGCGGGTTGTTGAAGCCTTCAACAAGTACTCCAGCTGTTTTTAAACCTGTTTCCGTTGAATTCAAGCCCAGGCAGCATAATAGAGTGACTGATGAGAATGAAGGAAGTATTATTATTGATGAAGAAGATTACGACGAAAAGCGAGTTTGATTTTATAATTTATACACTTAGATCGAAACATTTTCGAACCCATGGCTGGGGTTGGGGGCAACAAGCGGAGGAAAGTGGATCTCAGTTGTCCTATTTCTGGATGTAAACGAAAATTTTCCAGTCATTCCAAGCTTGGAACGCATTGCCAAAGAGTCCATGATCTGATATTGGATGATAAAAGGCGTCCATGTTACACTGTCAAAGTGCCAAACACTCCTCATTGTCAAGAACTTCACGAAGGCAAGGATGATTTTATGCGCTCTGATGACACATTTAGATTGCGCGAAGGATTACCGCCTTGCATTCCGCCGTCTTATAGTTCTGCATTTCTTGAAACGCGACCAGAAAAACTGAATCGGATCTTGATTTCGAAAGGCCAGATTTGTCAAAGCAACTATTTCGATGAAAAGGATTTTTTTGGCACCAATGGTATGATTCCAAGCAGCGTTTTTAAATTTAAGGTTTGTCCTGCTTCACGTGGTATGAAACGTATGCCCTTTCGACTTGGGACCTATTTACAACCTACTCCAAAGTTGTTAGGAATTCCATCAAAGCCTCCTAATCCTCCACCTGCATCTCAATATAATGAAGCGAACATGATTGACACAGCAGCAAGGAATTTTCGCCTAAATTGTCATCAATTAAGAGATAAAAACGGGAAGGGGAGCTAGGCTTAATAATTTCTTCATTCCAATCGCTACTCATTATATTATGTATTATTAAGCAAATCATTGTTACAATGTATCAGAGGACCTCACGATCAAGAAAGTATATTATGGAATCGAGTACATCGGTACTGCAGGTATTGCATATATTCAATAGTAATTATCTTTTCGGGTCGACCATTTTCTTATTACACTTTGTTTTTGACTTGCTTGATTCTGGTAGCAAAGTTGAGCGAGCTTTCTGTTTCATGAACATTAAAGTCTACAGGGGATACACATACAAACATCAGAATTTTTGCGTGACCGCCTAGGGAATCTGACATCAACAACGTAAGTTTATTATCGCGAAATGGGATATGCGTTTTTCCTTTCGACGTGAGAGCGTTGATAACATTTCCAAGTGCACTAAGAGATTGATTTATACTTTGAGCCTCCTTGATTTGCTGCTGAGAAGCGTCTGTTTTTTTTATTCGTTCGCTTCCAGCTAAATCCACCAAAGTGAGTTTGGACACCAGTTCTTCACCCGTCAAAGATTTTGTTTTGATTTTGATCATGGAGAGCATATGTGATCTGGAACTGTTTTCATTCATATTTGTGGAAGAAGTGGTTCGTTTTTCTGCTGCTTTTTGAATTAAAACTTTCATATGAGATCCATCTTCCACAGCAACTTCGGTTGCATTTGTTATTTGTCCATCCTGTTTAATTTCGAGGTTCTTCACCTCGTTAGCTTGAAGATCAATCAGCTTATCGCAAAAAAGCTCCACTTGGATTAATGAGATAGATACTTGCTTGACTGATTTCTGGGCTAAATCAAATAGTTCGTCAACAGTCCTTGGGGCAAGTCCAGGTGCATCTAGAGATCCTGTCATCGTAAATGTCTTTCCGGAACCAGTTTGCCCATAGGCGAAAATGCACACATTGTATCCATCAAATGCCGATTGTACGAGTTTTTTAGTGTCTTCAAAAACTGCTTGTTACGAATCTCCCATGGCGAAAACGGAGTCAAATTCAAATCCTTTAAAACAAGTTTTCCGAGTTACTCCTTCAATATGCTTTTCAATAGATACCTTAGTTGAGCTTTCACGATATACAGAAATAGAATTGTTCGTTTCACTCTTGGAAACAGGACGAACTCGGCAGTAAACACGAATCTTGCCCTTCATTTCTTCTAATTTGTTATGGAGTTCTTTCCGATCGTTTTGCTCCTTCGTCACTTCTGATTTTAATTGTGAATTCTCCAATGCTAGCTGTTGTAATCTATTTTGCTGGTCCGTCTGTTGCTGATCAATCCTTTTTAACGCAATTTGCAGTTTTGCATCTTGCTCTCTTTGAATTTCTTCGATTCGACTTTGAGCTAATATATCTGCTTGAAGTTTCACCTCGTTTTCTTTAGTTAGAATGGCTTTCTGCAATTCAACAATCTTATCTTCCGCTTGATTTGCAATGCTCTTGGACAATTCTTGCAGCTCAATCTTTTTGGCTTCCAGTTCAATCTGGAGGTCATCTAATTTTGAAGTGCTGCTAGCTTGTTTTGAATCCTCCACCCAAGTCATAAGTTCATCAAATGTTTGTTGCTTTTGTATCGGCGCTGTCCATTGAGTTTCACCAGTAGTAGTATTTTGCCAAAATGTATACCCTGAATCAGGATCACAGCAAGCTTTCCAAATATTAATCGATTCAATGAGTTTCAAGGAAGCAGGATTCTCGGATTCAAGAGCGTAGTCCATAGCAGTTTTCCCGATAAAATCTTGTATGTTTGCTTTTGCTTTCTTCCCTATCAATGCTGCAACAAGCGCAGTACTTCCAGCAGAGGCTGCATAATGAAGTGGAGAGCACAAGTATGAGTCTACTATATTTGGATTCGCACCAGCAGATAGCAGGATCTGAGTAATCTCAAGGTTCTTGGTGTAACAAGCTGTATGCAACGCTGTGGAGCCGAATTCGTTCTGCGCATCTACATGTAAAAGCTTTGAAAACACTCGAACCAGTTCTGTCTTTCCATGCTCACAACTCAAGATGAGAAAATTATTTCCGCATGAATCGCAAAAATCTATATTGAACTGACCTTGCATTAGGATGGCATCAATTTCATCGTCAGATTCTTCATAAGTAGGGATTGCCAAATGCAGCATGTTGGTATTGAAAAGTTTCTCTTTTTGATCATCTAATTTCAAACCTTGTTTCTTTGATAGCGGTTCCGGTAATTCCGTTGCTCTGTCAAGATTTTCTTCATGTGGTAATTCTTTCACATATCCCCAGTAAAAGCTAAAGTGGTGCTAATACCACCCCTTTTTTTTTTACATTACATAACTTCATGAATATTTGGAGTTGGGCGTGGAGATTAAAGAGATTGATTCTTCATATGTTCCTTTACGAAACTAACAAGGCAGAATTTTTATAATTATTTCGAAGCAAATAATACATTGAGTTGGAGTTTTTTTTTTTTTGTATGATTTAGTGAGGAGGCGTTTTAGTGGTGGTAAATTTCCACCACTTTGGTAGTACTAGAGTTCTCCTTAGATATTAATCTTAGCCCTTCCAGAAAGTGGTGCTATTCTAGCCCCCCGCGGCTAAAAAGGTCCGTTGGAGTGTTGACAACAGAAGCATGAAAACACGCAGCAAGCGACGAGCTGTCGACGACACCGCAAGCCTCGATTTCTTATCAGGAGTGATACAGGACGTGGAGGAGGAGAACGATTTTGATACGGATGGTGAAGAAGTTGGGAATCATTGTCTTCGAGCAGAAGTATGGGAAGGGGAAACAGAAGCATCTGTAGAAGTGACCTTTCTTTCTGACGTATGCGGTATACGGAATGAGTTAGTGACTCCAGGATTGAATCCACCGGTTGGTCCTCGAGCGTCGCAGTCATCGCAGTCATCGCAACGTTCACAGCCAACAGTGTCTCACCCAGTCCATACGATTCATACGGATAAATTAAATAGTTTGGATCACAAAGTGCAAGTCGAAAATGGAAGCGATGACGCATTCAAATTAACTTTGCTCCGGCGAGAAACAGCCAACCTTGTGAAGCAAATGTCAATGATTCGCGGTCTTCATGACAAGTACTCGGTATTTGGAGACGGAATGAAGGACGAGATAAAGAATGTTACACCCGGTGAAGTTGCGTATCAATATTTGGCTGTTGCATCAAATGAAGGTATACGCCACATACGGAAGGAAACAGTTTTTGTTTCCCAAGCGTGAAAGAGTGTGGCATCTGTGGGACCGAAAAAGGAGCAAGCAAGCATAGTAGAAGGGGTAGACAAACATGATTCAAATGCCCTACGTGCAAATTAGCTCTTTGTATGAGAGCCTCTTTGAATACAGTACGCATAGGAAACTCCTCTGAAAGAGTGAGAGAACAAACCCGAACATGCGAGGAATTCTGGCATTCCGTAAGAACCAAAGAATGGCCAAAGTCAAGATGTAAAGGGGACCACATTACACCACACAAGAGGGAAAGAGGGCGCATATCGACGGCATCTTCTTTGTTGACTGCATCTCAACAAAGCCAACAGCGTAACGACCAAAGCGAGGAAGAAGAGGAGCTATTGTCAAGCAATGAAAACTATCAAGACCACTAGGAAAACGAGGATGACACACCTCCCAACGAACAGGATGCAGATGACGATGAAAACGAGGACGCAGATGAGGATCCGTCAAACATCGAGCAGGATTGAAACCAGGAGCTGGCATCTAACAACGAATTCGACTCCCAGGACGCCGACGACACTTCCCTCATTTTAACACCACTTTTTGAACTTTTTCTGTTTTTTTCATTTTTTTCATTTTTTTAGTGGTGGTAATAACACCACTATTCAGCCCAAAAAAATACTGGGGATATGGTTGATCGCATGAAAATTTATTTTCTTCGCGCGGTACTTCTTTAACATGAGGTTGACCGAATGATATTTCTTTTATAGGAACAATCTGCAAATATTTGTTTGAACTACGCTGCGAAGAAGACACAGCTCCACCCATAGAAGAGATCCGTTATTTTTATTTTTGAAACAAAATCGATTTTTGTTGTTGTTTAAAAAAAAAAAAAATACCAGTAATTGATATAATTTAACTATGCTCCTCAATTTTCAAACCTTTCCTTTGTTTTAAAAGAAGAACATGTCTAAAAAAGAACCTAAGATAGCAGCCCACTCAATAGTTTGAATTCATTCAAGGTTTCCTTTGGAGAACCAAGAGGAACTGGGGGAGGTGGCCTTTGAGGTTGTTTTTGAGCATTTGTTGGTAGTTTTTGTTGAGCAAGTAGCTTTTGTTCAGCAGCTTCTTTTTGGCGAGGGACTTTCTTAACACTTTCTTGATGTCGGATTCGATTGGCTGTTCCCAACGTGGGTGCAATTGGTACTGTGATTTTATTGGTCCATGAAGAAGTATCAACAGCCGATTTAAGTCTTTCTTTTTCCTCTCTCGCTTTTTTCTGCCGTTCTACATAGACGTCAAAGCCTCGACTACCATTCGCCTCTTTCTTTTTCAATGCCGAGGAAGGACCTGCGTTTATTTTGGGAGCAAATGTGCATTTCTCTCTCTCTTGTTCTTCAGTGGCTTTTAATTTCTGTTGCTCTGCCATTCGTTGCGATTTTCGATTATTCCACTCCGTAAGACGATCGACAACAGATTCTTGACAGTGAATTGAAGAGTTGATTGAAGGTTTGAACGTGCATTCTTGCATATCTTTCTCATTCAGAGTTTTGTTTTCAAAAAGAACTTTTCGGCGCTCTGTTCTCGCTTCATGTTCTTTATAAAGTCTTTCATGGGTGACGGCGCCTGTTTTGGTTTGCTCCGCCAGTTTTTCAGATACTGGGTTAATTTTTGGTTGGAACGAAGGAAGCTCGGGTTCCGGAACAGCTTTCTTCTTGGGTTTATGTTGGAACAACCGCTCACTTGATGATTGTCCAAGGCCTTCAACGAGTTTTCGAGATTTTGAGCTGAGTTTCGGCTGATTAGCTGCTCTCCTAATTTGTTCTTTCATTTCCTCTTGAGCTTTATCTCTCGCCATTCTCATTTCCTTGGCTTTACCATAAAGCTGATCAACATGACCACTGCGACTCACTGATTTCGGTTCAGGTGGTTCCGATGCAAATTTCTTCTTATTTTGCGCATCGCTGTACAATCGGTCACTTATGTTCCCTTCTCGAACAAGCTCAGCAGCAAGCTTGGTGATTGCTGGTCTTGCTAGTTGTGATCCAACCATTCTTTCTTCCTCTTCAATAAAATCCCTCGTTGCTCGTTGCATTTCTGCATGTGCATACAATGCTAGTCCAACATCATCAGTTCGTCCTCTCTCCTTGGCTAATCGTTCACTGTTAGGATTGATAATCGGTTTGTTTTGGATTTGTTTTGAAATCTGCTCTTCCTCTAGAAGTACTTTTTCGATTTCTCTTTGTTGTCTACGTTCCAGATATTTTCTAGCTTTCTCAGCCAGAGATCGTTCGTCCATCATCTTGTAACGCTTTTTATTTTCGAGGCAAAAAATCAAAAATATATGTGGTTGATTTACAAGAACTTATAGTTTTTGAAGGTCGTTTATGGTCGTTGTACCATCTTTTGACAATAGTTTGTCTTTCAGGTTTGATGTGGTCTCGCTTCTCAAAACAAATTTTAAG
>Ga0105053_10009932_pt1 | contig 12018 bp, 8 predicted proteins | sample BON01_FD_78093 | JGI IMG/M metagenome (GOLD analysis project Ga0105053, IMG submission 78093) | Freshwater microbial communities from Lake Bonney liftoff mats and glacier meltwater in Antarctica - BON-01 | ecosystem: Environmental > Aquatic > Freshwater > Ice > Glacier meltwater | place: Lake...
GACTGCCGTACGGAGCTTCCTCGCCTTTGCCGGCAATGCTAAAAGTGAACACCGTGTGCTTAAAGCCGTGACCGTACGTTTCCTGGGCGTGTTGCTCAATGTCCACAATGTTGGTAATGCAATCATGAATTTTGGGCGCATAGTACGGCATGAGCTGCTTAAAGGCATTCGGGTTGAACGTTTTGTGCCACATGAGAAAGCTGAGACCTTTGCGGGTCTCCGGACCGTCCAAGGTGGGCAGCGGCTTTCGAATGTCGATAAACTCTTCCAACGTACGAATGCGCATCCAGCCGGTGGAAGGGTCCCGAATCAAGAACTTCATGTACTTGGTCTCTTGCTTAGTCTCCTTCTTGCGCTTTTGCTCCCGTTGATGGTACTTTTCTTGACGTTGAGGTTCCAACCGCTCACGGAACCACTCTTCCATCGACAGAAGCTGACCGTAGTCGTCCATCACGTCGTCTACGCCCTGGGCACGTTTGGGTAGCTTGGCTCGAGCTTCCGCGCGGTGTGCTCCACCCCGGCTTTTGGACGCTTGCGAGTAGTCTACCAGCTCGGCTTTGAACTCGGAGAACTTGCGCACCAACGCGTGGTACTGAGACCGATCCCGCTTGGTCATTTGTCGGTCTGCAGCGTGGTGGCCGTAGAATTCTTCCGGAGATTTGAGCTCCCCGTTATCCTTGAGCAAATGGGGCAATTGGGGTTTGCGCGGCTTGCTGTCTCGCTTGCCGTCTCCGTATTCCCGCATTCGTTCGTCGTAGGTATCCTTGCGCTTCACCAGTTTCCAGTACTCTTTCATTACCTGGGGCGGCACCTCGAGCTCTCGCTCAGAGTCGGCTTGATCTTCCTCGGACACCCACTCGTCGAAAGACTTCATATCGCCGTTGGCGTCTATCACGTCGTTCAGCTCGTGAGGAGGTTGATCGGGCTTGCGGATTTGGTCCGCGTTCTTGCTGGCCCATTTTCGGTACTGCTCCCGCTTCTTTTCATAAGCCTGCTCGTCCGAGGGTTTGAGCTCCATCTTGAAGACCTTGCGGGCGGCGTGAACCTCGCGGTGGTACAGCTCAGTCTGGTACTGTTCCTCCCTCTCCGGATTCCAATGCTCCAGGCGTTTCATTTCGTTCTCGTAGCGCTCAATGTCTTCTTCCGAAAAGAAGGAACCCTTGGTCTTGGCCACCAAGCCCAGGTTGCGGTAAATCGCCACCAACTTTTTGGGGTCGGCACTGTCCGGATGCCGCTTCTGCTCGGCCTCTTCGCGGTCCACGGCCTCTTGCACTAGGCGATGATGGAACTTGTGCATCATGCTGTCCATGCGGTCGTAAAACAGCTTCTTAGCAAACTTGGTGGGGTTCTTGGTGGTGTTGTAGTACGAGATACGTCCGTGGGCCGCCGCGGCAAACTTTATCACCGCTTCGTCCTTGAGTTTCATAGAATACGGGTCGTAGTAGTCGTTAATATCCAGGCTGAGGCGCTGTCGAGGGTGTTCCAGAATCAGGTTCATGAGACGAAACAGCTGAATGGGCGAGTCGGACATGGGGGTCGCGGTGAGCAGTAGCGTCTTGGCCGACTCGTCTCCGCTCTTTTTGTACGACTGGTAGAACAGGGCGGCAATCAGATCTCGACCCGTTATTTTACCCCCAATGCCGGGTAATTTTCCGTAAATGTCCTCTTGTGAGTGGAACGTTTTGCCGGCCACCTTAACCGAGTCGAAGGTGGCGTCTAGCATCTCGCGCTCCTCGCCGGGTAAAGAGCGGGTAAAGATGTTGTGGGCCTCGTCAAAGACAAACAGCGTCTTGTACCCGATGTCTCCATCGTGATGATCCGCAAGTTGCTGGTCACGCAGCTTGCGAGCCTCGGCATTTTTTCCCACAATGATGCGCACCAGGTCATCGTAGGTGATGATGCGTTGTTTTTCAATCTCGATACCGTAACCCTTGAGCACCGCCGGGCCACGCTTCGACCGGATAAAAGCAATCTTTTCTGCTCGGGTCGACCCCACGATTTCTCCGGTGGACTTTACGGTCAACGGTTTGGGATCTTCAATGATTTCGCGCAGTTTCATCTGGCAAATGTCCCGGTACAGATTTTTCAGCGGGGTGGCCCGTAGTGAGTGTCGGGTCACCCAGAAGATGCGCCACTGGCCCATAAAGTTTCCAATCACGTTCAGGGCCAAGCAGGTCTTGCCGGACCCAGCGCTCTGGTCGATGAGCATGCCCTTGATAGGATTTTTGGTATTAAAATACTGTTGCGCAAAGAGTTGTGCCGGACTGAGCGGAAAAAAATTGTCGGGAAATTTAGGACAATCCATGTGTTCCTCCGGGTGGGGCGCGTCGTAGCGATACTGTTCGTACGGATCCATACCACCCTCGTCCGGCATAATGGGCGAAACCTCCTTCACCTCGTCCGTACTGTATTCCATGTTCTTGATTTCAAACACGCTGTTGGTGAAGTACCCGCCACCCTTGTAACCCTTGTTCATCTGGTTCTTGTCGTCGTGGGCACAGGTTTGATTCACCGGCTTGTGGCACGTCCGTTTCTTGTGCTGACAAATCTTGCCGCACGGTTTGCCTCGCTTGGTGCACTGCTTGAAGCACGAGCGGCACTCCTTTGGGTCCAGGCGATCCCACTTCATAAAGTTTTTGGAATTGCTGGCCATGCACAGGCCACCCCCTTGCAGCGCAAAGTAACGACGGTTGCGGGATCGAGCCATATCGTAGCACCGTCTCAGAGCTTGGTCGAGACGCAAGTTGGTGGGGTTTTCACTGCTGCGTGTGACACGTTCGATCGACGGTATAATTCGGGCCGGCCCGTCCAAGTAGTTGGTGTAGTTTCGGGCGGGCGGCAGGTCGGGATTGTCCGGTCGGGGTGGCTGGATCCACGGTTTGCCCCGCAAAGGTCCACCCTGGTGTTTTCGATCCGCCGGCCGATAATTCTTGGAATCTTCATACTCTGGATAAAAGTAGGCGTAATCGGGATAGCAGCCTACATAATCTACATTTTCACGTACTGCGGCCCACGACTTGGCTGGGAATTTTTTCTTCTTAGACACACGGCTCTCGCGCGAGTGACTCATTTTTTTAGCGTAAATAAATAATCTGCCATGTCCGATCTACTAACCTTGGATCCGTTGGGCGACAACACTGACTTTGCACTTAACGCCGCTGGGATTCTACCCAACGAAGCTGGGATTCTACCCAACGAAGCTGGGATTCTACCCAACGAAGCTGGGATTCTACCCACGACCAGTCAACCGTTAGCCCCGCCTCCTCGAATCGACAACGCGGTGGTGGGCGAAGGGTTACGAAGTCACGCCCGAGGTATTGCGGCGGTGGCCAAAGGACAACCGATGCCATGGAGTCAGGCCGGTATCATCACGGCTCTCAGTTTTTTGCTGGTGTTGGCCGTCACCGGCATTATTATTTCGGTGCTGGCCTTAATCAAGTCTGAGTACGACGAGCATCGAACCCTTCCTCGAGGTCCCGTCCCGAGTGTTACGGCCTCGGTGGGTGATCGTTTTGTGGTGGACGGTAAGCTCTTTGTAGGCAACGATCTGACTGTGGGCAACGATCTGTCTATCTCCGGAGACTTGGACACTGCCACGTTGGTATGTACCAACTACGACACCCCAGAAAACGTGTCGGTGGCCGGTGTCAACGTGACTTCGGCGCTGGTGCGTGCCATTTCCAATTTTCGTCGGTTTGTCAGTATAGGTCAGTCGGGTGCGAACGAGTACAAATGGGCCGGAGGTGTCATTCCTCCCCAACCTGGCAGCTTGCCTATGCCCAACTTGGACGTGTTCACGACGCCATGGATCGTCTTGGACGGCGACGATACGCTGTACAGCCAGTCGGCCTTTACCAATACCGAGCAAAAAACTATTGCCTGGCTCGAGCTCCCGCCCGGTTACTGGGCCTTTACTTTCCAGTGCCAGTACGCTCAACCCATAGGCGATACTAATTTGACGCCCTCTATCGTGGTATATACCGAAAAGATGGAGAATGTTCTGATTAATGGTGAAAACCAGACCGACAGCGCACTGGTCATGACCCAGGTGCCAGAAAATGTCTTCCTCCAAACAGCATGGGTCTGTGGTGCTATCAACATACCTGCCACCAATGCCTTTATGAAAAGCTCAGCTCTTCGTCCCATGGTGGAGTTTGCCGGCACAAGCAATGAGTCTGCACCTGTCACCTCGAGCTTTACTCTCGGTACGATTACCTTTACCTGCATTCAATTGTCGTAAAGTCGTCAGGTCGTAAGGCGGTAAAAGATCTTTCCGTCTAATAAATGGCTGATTATTCGCCCAGTGTGGTAAAAGGTTTCTGGGTGGTACTGGCCTTAGCGAGCCTCTTTTCACTAATATCCGTAGCCTTGGGTATCGTAGCTGTAAAGCTTGACCGAGAACGCATCACAGAAGTTGAACAGGGTGTGGTGACTGGTTCCTTGTCGGTAAAGGAGAACGTAAAAGTCAATAAGAACATGTTGGCTTTTACCAACATGCAAATTGATCGTTTTTCCACCGTGCTGGGTGACGTTACCAGTCAATCCACGACGTTAACCAAAGAGCTACGGTTTCCCAAGTCGGTCATTACCAGCCCCACGGCGGCAGAACTGATTGACCGCACTTCGTGGGTCCAGGTCGGTTTTTTACCAGGGCTCTCTTCGGTAACCTTGGCCGCGTCGATAGCGCCGACGGTAGTGACCCAGGCCCTCATGGACCCCTTTAGTGTTTCTGCCAACATTGGTTTTTTACAGGGTACACGACCCGATCTCTTGCAACTGACCGCCAATGATGACGCTACGGCCCATACAGCGGCGTGGCTCACCTTGGAAGAAGGTACATGGACCATATTGGCGGAAGTAGAGTCCGTGTTTACTCCGGCTGCTACCGGCAACGTGACCTACCAACTCGTGAGTTACAACGAGAACATGCAACGGTGGGTACCTACTAAGGGTCCCGAATCTACTCTGATCACAGAAATTCTTCGACCGTCCGGGGCGACCTTTATTAGTTTCAATGCGCAAATCTGCATGCCGGCCAGCAATCCGTTTGTACCGTCGGTTACAGACCGAATCGGGTTGCAAATGTCTGTCCTTACTACTTCGGGTCAACCCCTCACCACATGGACTTCACCGAATATGACGCTTACGGCTTTCAAAACGATTCCCTCGACCTAATAAAAATGGCCATTGATTTTCAACTCAAAAAATGGATGTTGGCACTGTTGGGCGTGTCTCTGGTTCTGAGTATAACGGGGTTGGTGATGGCTGCGGTGGCGTACCAGCAAAACCGCACCGTGACTACGATTACCGGCGTATCGGTCACGCCTAACATTGAAAACTTGGTCGTGACCCAAGATTTCTGGGTCACCGACAACGCCCTGGTGCTACAGGACAGTACCATTAATGGAAACTTGAGTGTCGCGGGCCAAACCACTACCCAGACTCTGATCGTAACCGACGAATTAACCATAGACGGAAACAGCATGAAAGAAACAGACTACCTTAACGTCTTGACCAATTTCCCGTACATTCGGGTCGGTATCGGGGCGGGTCGACCTATCCCTTTCCAATTAACGGGCACTGGCGGTATTTTTAACGCCTTCAAGGGCTTCGCCATAACCCCCGTGTCTCAGGAGGCGGGACAACAAACCCTGTTTACCACCATATCCAACGAAACCACACAACAAGCCGCTTTTCTAAATCTGACCTCGGGGTCGTGGCAGCTCACCATGGAAGTGGATTTCGTCTTTCCTTCCGGACTGACCAATTTTACCTGTGCCGTTTATCTCTGCGCCTACGACCAGACGCTGGCCACACCCAGTTCCGCATCGGGCCACACCCTTATCTTGCAGCAAGTTGTGTCCAAAGATCCCACCCGGATACAATACCGAACGGGTACTTCGGTTATCTTGCCCACCTCGGCTAACCTCGTATTTAATTCCGAGCTCATAGGTACTTTTATCGAGTTCAAATACGACAACATTACAACACCCGGAGGAATCACGGCTAACCTGACCCACTATGCTCTCTCGGCCATGAAACTCTAACGATGCTAAAACACCCACCAGTGGTCTGGATAAGGTTCTCTGGCGCGATACTTGGAGGGGTGGTACCAATATTTGGGAGCGATGACTTTCCGGGAGGGTTGACCTCCAAGGTAGGCACCCCACCAACTGAACGAAGAATTGGCAATAATGTGATGGTCGCACTGGGACATGGCCCATAGATGGTCCTCCGGAGCTTTGCTTTCTAGCAGCTCGTCGGCGTACCGATAGTGAAACTGATCGGGGAAATGAGTGCGACACCAGTTCGTCTCGTCCGAAAACACCAGAAACCAAATTTGCTTGTTACCGTCAAAGAAGTTGGTCATAAACTCCATGGCTCGCACATAGTAACTGAGTGGCAACAGCTCAAAATTGCCCAGGTACACAAAGTCGCCCCGTCGCACATGAACCGAAATATAGAGGTTGGTTTCCGCAGGTCGAGCCCACAAGAGTCGGGGAGCTTGGAACTTGGCTCGGAGCTCGTCCGCCACTTCTTGAAAATACCGAGGGTGGTCAAACAACCCTTGCAGCGACAAGTTTTCTGCTTGTGTCTGGCCAGTGTAGTAGTCGTTAAAGGTCAGCGGAGTCACTCTCTCAAACTGGACAAACGTCTCGTCTTTTCTCACCTCGAAGCCTGGAGCCCAGCGGAACATAGTGTCCCAGTACCTTGGACCTCTAAGCGGGGAAGAAACATCCTTGTTGAGGGTCAGGATTTTGTTGAGCTTTTTGGCTAGACTGTAGGCCGCAGCCATCAAAAACATCTGATTTCCTAGTCGATCACGGACTTGGACCGTTACGTAGCCGGACGCATGAGGTTGAACCCCCTTGGGCTCTGGACTAGGTCGAAAGCCTTGCATAATCGTCAGGTGAGGGTTTTTTCTTTTTGGTGCCAAATAAATGCCTTTTCGTTCAGGATGGTTTTCTTTGGCAGAGACGGGCATTGGCAATGTCGGACTGTCCCAAAGATAATTGCCTTTTCGAAAAAGACCTATAAATCGCTGCAGTTTATCTTAACAGGCTGAAGGACAAGGTGAACGCTGAAAAGCTTATACTCCGTGGTAATGGTGTTAAACAAATGTAGAGGCGCCTCGGCTCGAGAACTTATGGCCACTGAAAATTGAAAATAGATTGTGTATATGAGATTAATAAAAAACAAAATGGCGTCCAACCGTCGATTGATGGGTAATGGTGCAATGGGAGTTTTGGGTGGGTTTTTAGATGAAAAGAGTGTTGCCAACATGAACGCAGTGTCTAAACCGGATAGTGGCTTTCACCGTGTTCCGGAGCAACTTTGTCAAATATCTAAGTGCCCTCTCCAGTGCAAATTTAAGACCGACAGAAATCGCCTATTTTGTGAGGCTCATTTTTGGTCATGGGCCCTGCGGTTTGTTGAAGAGGTATTGTTTGCTATGGTAGACGAACGGGCTTTGTATGAATTGGGTGGAGGTATGGACATGAAGTTCAAATCGACATGAAGTTCAAATCGACTCAATGGGAGTATGGATTGATGGTAAGTATGGGTTCTCACTACACCCCTCCAACGACAGTCATGGCCGTGGGGAAATCTACTCCGGGTCAGTTAGGTATTGCGGCGCTAACAACCCGTTGGCCCATGGGAACACCAACAAACATCGATCGCTTGAAGGCAGAGTTTCGATCCAAATTGATCGAATACGTTCAATATGTATTTGATCAGATGCCGCGCGATGCACCCTGTCACGTTTTGTTAACAATTTCATCCCCTCACGGAAGTCTAAAAGCCTCGTTAGACGCTGCAAAAATTCCTTTAGTGGGTGGTAGGTTTGGGCGATACACTTTGGGCAGCTCCAACACGATACCGTGTGGTGACGGTAGTGATATCCTCAACAGCTTTTCGGCTGCGGCACCCGACAATCCTATGGACGAAGACGAGGAGAACAATGCTATGGACGTAGACGAGGTCAAGCGCGATAAATTTGGGAGACGGGTGGATGCATACGGGTATCCGGTGGATGATTTTCCGGAAAGCCAGAACAAAACTGCGTATGCCGTTGCTGATGAAAAAGGTCGCGAAGCGATACGAAACGAAATAGCCCTTCGTAGGTCCGGCGCTCAAATTTACAAACCTGTGACACCCTATCGGGAATATCGCGAAGTAACCGATCCTGCAATATTAGATAAACCCATTGCTCCACGTGAACCTCCTGTCAAACGTCAGCGCCTAACGTCCTTGAGATACCAGAAGGCAAGCAAGGCTGGCAAGCCCAGGCGAGCCCGAAAGAAAAATTATTGATTCGTTTCAGCCTATCCGAAAATTTTTGAGTGAGTAACAAAGTCTAAACAAATTTATGAATAAATTTTTCAGTAATAAACACAACTATGTTTTTTCAAAGGTCTGACGTCGATTTGCCTTCCTCTTTAACAATTGGTGATCCGTTACCATCAGATTTTGCAGCGAATCAAGACTTGAGTCTGCCTGGCAAGCGATCTTCCAATCAAGCTTTGCCTGTGACACGTCCCAAACTTTCCAAAGGCACCGTGGTCGCCATTTCGGTGGCGGTCGTATTGGTGGTAGTGGGTATTGTCATCGGCGTCTTGTTTGCCACGGTCTGGAAAAAGAAGACGCCTCAAAGAGGACCCAACCAGTACGGAAGCATCAGTGTGGAAGATGAAACCACTCGCGTTCAAAGTCCTCCCTACCGACCGGGAGACACTCTTTTAGTCAAGTACATTCCTTCTGCTACAGGTTTCAGTAATCAAGTCAAGTTGAGTTTTTCTGACAACAATGGTAGAACTTGGACGGATGTGACACCCATCACTCCGGAAGGTAACAGTGCCAAGTATGTTATTCCGGAAAACACGTTTAGTGATCTGTGTCTTTTTCGAGCGGAAAATACTAAGCAGACTGATGAATTTGTCACTACCTCTTTATTTTCGGTCGAACCTCTCTTTGCCATAACTTCAGGAGCGGGTGTGAAGACTGGTGACAAGGTCTACACCGGGTCTAGATATCCTATCAAAATTACGCTCCAACTGGATACCGCCTTGCCCGATTTAGATCAAGTGAGTGACTGGTCGGTTACTACCAGTACCGACAAAGCTAGCTTTCCTTCGAATGCCAACGAAACGGTGATGGCTATTACTCTCGACAAAACAAAGGGCACGGCCGAGCTCACTTGGGTGGCTTCGACACCGGCAACCCAGGTGTATTATCAGGTTGAGACCACTTCGTTGCCGAAAAACAACTATCCTCGCCAGTTGAGTGTGGTGTCTGCTTTCCCGATCGATATTGTTTCGGGCACGCCTTCCGGTCCGACGCCTTGCGGGGGTAACCCAAACACGTTTGCCGTGTGCAAAGTGATCATGGTGGACAGCCAAGGCAAGTCTAATATTTTCCTCCCGGGCGAGGCGGTGACCTTGGAATTCCAACACGACGGTACGTTTTCCGGCACGGCCACATGGTCGTATACTGTTTCCGGCGGCTCTGCCAAAGCCTTGACCCCCACGGCCGGACCGTCACAACCCACCGCCGGGGTAGTCACCTATACATGGACGCTACCCTCAACGCTCTTTACGGACGCGTTCATCTTGACCGTAACCAGTGAGGGTCAAAGCGCCGCATCGCCGTCTTACAGTGTCAAGCCTAATTTCACCTGGAATGCCCCCAACACTGGCCACACGGTGCTGGTAGCCAAAACCCAGTCTACGATAGCGGCTTTGCCCTTTGTCAATTGGCTCACCACCACGGTGACCTTCGATGCTTCCGTGGCGGCAAACTATCCTAACTGGTCCGTGAGTTTGGGCACGCCAGCAAGAGCGTTCACCGTGCTGGCCGATAGGATTTACAGTGCTGCTCTGGTAGCCGGCAGCACCACGCAGAGATCCTTGGTTTGGTACCTGGAACCTGACGATTTCAAGGCGGTGGGAGGTATGGACGCTTTTGTGCGGTTCACCACCCAGAATGAAAGCCAAACAGAAACACTGGTCGTAACGTCTTCCACCACCGTAGCCTTTACGTTGTCGGATTTTGCTCCCGTGGCTGTCCCCATTCAGCTGCCTAGTAGTCAGTGCGACGTCAGCCCTAACGGAATGTCCTCGGGCGTGGCCGCTTTCGAAGCAGCTTGTCCGGAAAGCAAAACTTTGTATCACTTTGTCAAAGACATCCAATTTAACGACACTTCGGGTGCCATATGTCAATTTGATAGCACTATGCCCAACAAGCTACAGCCTTCTTGTTGGTCGGTTTCCACCGAATCGGTCTTTGTGTCTTTGCCTCTGTCTGAAAGTAGCCCCAATGTCTCGCAAGTTTTCACGCTGGTGAACAAAACAGCTCCTAATTGGGCCTTTCTAGGTTCTGGACCTTTGTTCAGCGGGTGTGCAGAGTGGAAAACGGGCACTGGTCACCCTGCCCAGGGAGATCCTATCACGGTCAACATGATGAGTGATAGTGCTTGTCCAGAAAATAACGAAAGGTTTCTCTGGCCCGCTGATGTGTTTTGAGGTCTAAGACGCAAGGTTAACCAAATAAAGCTCTTAACGAATGAAGAAATCTGCCTTTTTAGTAGCGGCTGAGGAAAAATTGTCTTGGCCCAATAAAAAAGACCCATCATGCCGAGAGCCGCAGCGTACGTCCTCCCCATGGCCGATACGGGTGAAGAAATGATGGTTTTGCTAGGTCGAGAACGGTCTAACAGAAAGTGGTCAGGGTTTGGTGGAGGTCTAGAGCGAGGCGAATCTACAGCCCAAGGAGCTGCTCGTGAGGCCTGGGAAGAGTCTTTAGGGTATTTGGGCAAGGCTACGGAGATCAAACCCCATCTGGTGCTCTTGGGAGAGGTCAAGGAGACCGCTCATACTTACTACTCTCTTCCCATTGCCTACGACGAGAAACTGCCCGAGTACTACCACATGACGTATGACTTTATTCGTACTTGTGGAAAATCCAAGCTTCAGAAGCACTGTAGTGAGAAAATTCAGGTGGTTTGGGTGACCTGGAGTCACCTGAAGCACAGCATCATGAACGGGGTGAGGGAGCTAGAGCACCATATCATCCTTCAGCCCACCTTTTTCAGAGAACTGGACGAAATTCTCAGAAATGGCACATCTTTGAAATAAATTACACCGCTTTAGCGACCTTTTTTGAAAAGGCAATTATCTTTTGGACAGCCTGCCATTGCCAATGCCCGACTCTGCGAAAGATAATCATCCGGAACAAGAAGACCTTTATTCGACACACCTTAAGAACAATTCTGACCCCTGAGCAAGGCCATCTGGTGTGCAGACAGTTTGGGTGGCTTGTACTTACTATTCTTTTTGGCGATAAGCGTTCCACTACTGGTACCCGCTTCGTGTGGAGTATGGTTAAAACACTGGCCTGACAGAAAACCCAATGTTCTAGCTCTAAGAACCTCTGTGCTGGCTCGTACAGCAGGAGTCATCGACACCGTACAAGACAGTCTATCCAACTGCACTGCTTTCTCGTCTTCCTTTCCTGACCCCACACGTCCTCCGTGTACAGTTCTGGAATCCCACAGCACAAGGTCCCCGGCCTCGGCCAGTAACAGCACAGCCTGCTTGTAGAAGGGATCGTTAGGGTGCATGGGACACCAGTCTCCTGCCAGAGACATGTGAGGATATCGACTCTTCCATTGGGTTTTGGCTGCGTCCGTGTGGCTCCGTGGCACCACCTCCAACCCGCCAGACTCGGTAGTAACTGCATACAAGGGCACCATGCCCTGTACGACTTCAAACCCAGGCTTCGAAAAGGGGTTCTGATCCAAGTGTAAGCCTTCAGTGACGGGCTTCCAATGATCGTTCATTCGCCACGGTCTCCACGCCAAAACGGCATCCATACTCACCAGGAGGTCTTGAGTCTGGTATCCTTTAAAACCCTAGGGTTGATTTATCAACCGAAAACTATGTTTACATTCAGGATCAACCTCCGTGCAAAAATAGAACCTTCCGGATATCGTTTTAGGTTTCAATGAGCTTAATTATC
>Ga0105053_10009941_pt1 | contig 12012 bp, 12 predicted proteins | sample BON01_FD_78093 | JGI IMG/M metagenome (GOLD analysis project Ga0105053, IMG submission 78093) | Freshwater microbial communities from Lake Bonney liftoff mats and glacier meltwater in Antarctica - BON-01 | ecosystem: Environmental > Aquatic > Freshwater > Ice > Glacier meltwater | place: Lake...
CGCCTTCGGCAACATCACCGATTACGCCAGCAACCATCCCTTCGTGCAGCACGTGCTGGCGATGGACACGACCTTCCAAAGCCCCGGCGTGATGTGGCGCGCGATCGACAACCCCACCCTCGTGACGGTTGCCTTTCTGGCGATCATCGTGGCCGAGACTCTGGCGGCGGTGCTGATCTGGTGGGGCATCATGCGCCTTCTGCGTGCCCGCCGTGCGCCTGCGGCTGCGTTCGCTTCGGCCAAGAGCCTCGCCATCGCCGGCCTCACCCTGTCGCTGGCGATCTGGCTAGGCGGTTTCCTGGCCATCGGCGGCGAATGGTTCGCCATGTGGCAGTCCCACACCTGGAACGGCGCGGATTCGGCGGCGCGTTTCCTGCTCGCCGGCGGCATCGTGCTGTTGTTCCTCAACCAGCCAGACCCGGACGCGTGATCCTCTACGGCCTGAAGGGCTTCACCCATGGCGGCGGGCTTCTGCTGACCCTCATGAGTCCGGAGGGCCGCAGCGCCATGATCGAGGCCCTTGTTCTCGATCCCGCCGAACTGCGCCTGGAGCAGACCGGCGGCCTGGCCCAGGTCCACGAGATCGCCGACGGTGGGCTCGACCGGCTGGTCGCCGCGCACGGCATTCTTCTGCTCGACTTTGCCGCATGGCAGGCGCGCAAGATGGAACTGGGCGTTGCGATCTGGCGCTGACGCTCGGGCCTGCTATCGTCACGGCCCACGACGACGAGGATTCCATGAGCGAGATAGCGGTCGCCAACCGGCCCGAGACGGTCGGCATGTGCAGCCAGCGCCTGGAGCGCATCGGCGTCTGGATGCGCGGTTACGTCGAGGCCGGCAAGCTGCCCTGGGCGATGACTGTGGTAACGCGCCATGGCGAGACCGCCTACCGGGAATGGGTCGGCAAGGCCGATATCGCATCCGGGCGGGCCTTCGAGGACGACGCCATCCTGCGCATCTATTCCATGTCCAAGCCGATCACGGCGGTGGCCGTTCTCATGCTCTACGAACAGGGCCTTCTGCAGCTTGACGACCCGGTCAGCCGTTTCATCCCGGAATTCGCGACCACCGAAGCGGCGGTGGGCGAACATGGCGGGCGCCTGGTGAGCGAGCCGCTCCACCAGGCCATGACCGTGCGTCACCTGCTGACCCACACCTCCGGCCTGATCTACGGTTTCTCCGGCGGCGGCGCCCTGGAGCGGCTCTACGACGAACACGCGACCGACTTCGGCCCGCAGGACGGCACCCTGGAGGAGGTCTGCAAGCGTCTTGCCGCCCTGCCGCTCGATCATCAGCCCGGCGCACGCTGGACCTACGGCGTCTCCATCGATGTTCTGGGGCGCATCGTCGAGGTCGTCTCCGGCCAGAGCTTCGACCGTTTCCTGGCCGAGCACATCTTTGCGCCGCTGGACATGAAGGACACCTTCTTCGAATTGCCCGCCGATCGCATGAACCGTTTCCTGCCCTGTTACGACCGCGGACCCGGCGACAGCCTGGTGCTCTGCGAAGGCACAAACGACAGCCCGTACGCCAACGGGGTCACCTGTTTCTCCGGGGGCGGCGGTCTGCTCTCGACCGCGCGCGACTACCAGCGTTTCGCCGAGATGCTGCGCGGCGGCGGCGCCCTGGGCGAGGTGCGCATCCTGGGGCCGCGCACCGTTGCCTACATGGCGAGCAACCACATGCCCGGCGGCGTCGATCTGGCCGCCATGGGTCAGGCGGTGTTTTCGGAGACCAGCTACGAAGGCATCGGCTTTGGTCTGGGTGTTTCTGTCGTGCTCGATCCCGCCCGTGCGCAGGTGCTGACCTCGCGCGGCGAATATGCCTGGGGCGGCATGGCCTCGACCGCCTTCTGGGTCGATCCCGAGCAGGACATGAGCGTGGTCTTCCTGACCCAGCTCATCCCTTCCTCCTCCTATCCCATCCGGCGCGAGCTGCGCGTGCTGGCCAGCCAGGCGATCGTGGCATGAACGAGATCACCGTCGCCTCCCGGCCCGAAACCCTCGGGCTTTCCGCCGACCGCCTGGCGCGCATCCACCACTGGATGGCCCGATATGTCGATGCCGGCCAGTTGCCCTGGGTTTCGGCCGTCGTTGCACGCCACGGCGAGATTGCCTGGCAGGGCCAGACCGGCCTTGCCGACATCGCTGCCGGGCGCGCCATTGCCGATGATGCCATCGTGCGCATCTATTCGATGTCCAAGCCGATCACCGCGGTGGCCGCGCTGATGCTCTACGAGGAGGGCCGTTTCCAGCTCGACGATCCGATCGGGCGCTACATCCCGGAACTGGCCGACATGCGGGTGCGGATCGCCGAACACGGCGACGATCTGGTGACCGAGGCCTCCGACGGGCCGATCACGATCAACCACCTTTTCACCCATCGTTCGGGGTTCATCTACGGCGCCTTCGGCGACGATGGCCTGGCCCGGCTCTACAGCGCGCGCAAGATGCACTTCGGCGGCAGCAGCGGCACGCTGGCGGACCAGACCGCGCTGCTCGGGCAACTGCCGCTGCACCATCATCCCGGCCGCCACTGGAGTTACGGCGTTTCGACCGACGTGCTCGGGCGCCTGGTCGAAGTGCTCTCGGGCCAGTCCTTCGACCGTTACCTGGCCGAGCGCGTCTTCGCCCCGCTGGGTATGACCGACAGCTTCTTCGAACTGCCATCGGACCGTCAGGGGCGTTTCCTGCCCTGTTACCGCAAGACCGATAGCCAGTTGCTGGAACTGTGGGACAGCGGCGAACCGGGCACCCGGTTCACGTCGGACATCACCTGTTTCTCGGGCGGCGGCGGCCTGCTCTCGACGCAGCGCGACTACCTGCGGTTTGCCGAGATGCTGCGCCGGGGCGGTGAGCTGGACGGCAACCGGCTGCTCAGCCCGCGCACGGTCGCCTTCATGGCGAGCAACCACCTGGAGGGTGACATCGCGGCGATCGATCGCAGCAGCTTCGGCGAAAGCGCCACCGTGGGCGTGGGGTTCGGCCTGGGCGTGTCGGTCATGCTCGATCCCGCGGCCACCCAGATGCTCGCCTCGCCGGGCGAGTTCGGCTGGGGCGGCATGGCCTCGACCGCCTTCTGGGTCGATCCGGCGCTGGACCTTTGCGTCGTCTTCATGAGCCAGCTCATTCCGTCCTCGACCTATCCGCTGCGGCGCGAACTGCATGCGCTGGTGCAGCAGGCCATTCTTGACTGAGCCGATCCGGCAGAAGGAACCACCGTGAGCTTCGACTTTCCCCGTGACGGCGACGGCGCCATCGACGCGCGCCGTTTCTTCGACGATTTCTGGCAGCGCATGCGCCTGCACGATCACATCGGCCTGGAATTCGTCGAGGCCGATGTTGCGGCCGGTACGGCGGTGCTGAAACTGCCCTACCGGGCCGAACACACCAACATGCCTGACGCGGCAGGGGCCGGCATCCATGGCGGCATGATCGCCACCCTGATCGATGCCGCGGCCTCCTTCCCGGTGGTCGTCCACACCGGCAACTTCAACATCGCCACCGTCAACATGCGCGTCGATTATCTCTCCTGGACCGGCCACAGCTCGCTTTTCGGCCATGGTCGCGTGATCAGGGCCGGGCGCACGGTGGCGGTCGCCGACTGCCAGGTGAAGGATGAAAAGGGCAAGCTCTGCGCCGTCGGCCGCGTCACCTTCGGCACCGGCACGGCCTACAAGGCGGTGCCTTCCGGCTCCTGACGATCAGGCGAGCGGGGGTGCGAAATCTGCCGCGGCAACCGCATCGGTTGTTCCCTGGGCCACGATCCAGTCGCAGAAGATGGCGGCCTCGGGCGAAAGCGCCCGTCCGGCGGGCCAGGTCAGATGCTGCTTTTCGTCCGGGTGGAGCAGGGCCGGCGTGATGCGCACAAGCTCGCCGCGCTGCAGTTCGCGGCGGACCAGATGGGCCCAACCCAGCGCCACGCCCTGACCGTCGACCGCCGCCTGGATCATGTTGGGGTAGGCGTTGAAGGTGAAGGCGTCGCGCGGCCGCTGGGTCTGCGCCAGGTCGTGGCGGGCAAACCACGAACGCCAGGGAATCCAGCTTGGATCGACATCCTCCAGATGGAGCAGGGGGCAGGCGAGCAGCTCCTCCTGGGTAGCAGGTGCGCGCTGCCCGGCAAACAGCGCAGGGGCGGCGACCGGCATGACGAAATCATCGAACAGCGGCAGGGCTTCCAGGCCCGCCCAGTCGCCGCGCCCGAAGCGGATCGCCAGATCGACTTCGCCGCGGGTCGGATCGCTGTAGGGATCGGCGGCGATGACACGCAGGGCGATGCCGGGATGGTCTGCGCGAAAGGCGGCGACACGCGGCATCAGCCACAGCGAGGTCATGGCCACGCTGGCGGCCACGGTCACCGTGCCGGGCTGGCTCGACCGGCGCAGGTCGCCGGCGACCGCGGCGATCTGGCGCAAGCCCGTGGTGACCGCATCGAACAGGCGCTGGCCCTCGGATGTGAGGCTGATGGGGCGGGCGCCACGGCGGAACAACACCACGCCCAGATTATCCTCCAGGTTATGGATCTGGCGGCTGACGGCAGCCTGGCTGACCCCCAGCTCACGCGCGGCATGGGTGAAGTTGCACAGCCGTGCTGCCGCCTCGAAGGCGATCAGGCTGGTCGGGGGCGGCAGGTCACGGCGGAGGCGTTCCATAACTTCAGATTATAGCATGCGTGACTATTACTGAACTGTTCCCCGCCCTGCCGCAGCCCCAGACTTGCCGTGATCCATCTGCCCGGGAGCCTCGCGCGATGTCGCTGAACCTCACCTTTCCCTCGGCCCGCCCCTTCGACCCCGCCGTGCTGGCGCAAAGCGACCGCACGCTGGAGGAGGGCGCCCGGCCGCTGCCGGCGCAGGCCTATGTTTCCCAGGACTGGTTCGATGCCGAACGGGCGCTGCTGTGGTCGCGAAGCTGGGTCTGCCTGACCGCCGGGTCCTACGTGCCCAACAAGGGCGATGTGATCCCGCTCGATCTGGCGGGCGTGCCGCTGTTTGCCATGCGCGGGCGCGACGGCGCGGTCCGCGTCTTTCACAACGCCTGCCCCCACCGCGGCATGAAGCTGGTCAGCGAAAAGGGCAATGCCGGCGCGCTGCTCACCTGCCCCTACCACAACTGGGCCTTCGGCCTGTCGGGCGAGCTGCGCCAGACACCCCATATCGCCGGCACCGGCAAACACGATTGCCCCGGCTTCGACAAGACGCAGTTCCGCGTGAAGGAAGTCGCCAGTGCGGTCTGGTTCGATCAGGTCTTCGTCAACCTCTCGGGCGATGCCGAACCTTTCGAGGACTTCATTGCTCCGGTCGCCGCGCGCTGGTCCGCCTTCGACCAGGGCAGCCTGCGCCATGGCGGCGCCGATTCCGTGCTGACCTTCGACCTCAACTGCAACTGGAAGCTGGCGGTCGAGAACTTCTGCGAGGCCTATCACCTGCCCATGGTCCATCCCGGCCTCAACAGCTATTCGCGCCTGGAGGACCACTACAGCATCGAGGAGGACGGCCGCTTCTCCGGCCAGGGCAGCCTCGTCTATCAGCCCGCGCGCGAGGCCGGCGCCAGCGCGCTGCCGAAGTTCCCCGACCTGCCCGAACACTGGTCGACCCGGGCCGAGTACCTGGCGCTCTATCCCAATGTTCTGCTCGGCATCCACGCCGATCATTTCTACGCCGTGCGGGTCTATCCCGACGGCCCGGACCGCGCCCGCGAGGTCTTCGACATCTACTATGCCGGCGACGAGCCGACTGGACCGGGTTACGCCAACGTGCGCGCCAATGTCCGCGAGACCTGGCGCGAGGTCTTCCTGGAGGATGTCGGTGTCGTCGAGGGCATGCAGGACGGCCGCGCCTCGCCCGGCTTCGACGGCGGCGTCTTCACGCCGGTGCTCGAGGGCCCCTCGCACTGCTTCCACCGCTGGAGCGCCCGCGCGATGATGTGACGCCGGCCGGTTCTGGTGCGGCATGCCGGGGGAGGGTGCCGATGGCCGGACGACCGCGTCTGGGGGAACTGCTGCTGGGAACGCAAGGGCTGGCGCTGATGCGTCTGGCCTATTCCGGCGACGAGGCCGGTCGCCAGGCCTGTGTCGACGGCATGCGCGCCCTGCTCGGGCGTTACGACGAGGACAGCGGCCTGCTTGCCCCGCTGCCCGGCTCCGAGCGCGATCTCGACGAGGGTTATGCCCTGTGGTCGCAGACCTACGACGCGCCGCTGCGCCTGTTCGGGCTCGAGGAGCCGGTCATGCACACCCTGTTCGACGGCCTGTCGGCGGGATCGAAGGTGCTGGACGCGGCCTGCGGTACGGGCCGTCTTGCGCTTCAGCTTACCGCTCGCGGCCACAACCTGACCGGCGTCGACCGTTCGCCCCACATGCTTGCCAGGGCAAGAACGAAACTCCCCGATGCGGTCTTCCTGGACGGCGATCTGGAGGCGCTTCCCGTGCCGGACGCGGCGTTCGATGCCGTGGTCTGCGGCCTCGCGCTGGTGCATCTGCCGAGCCTTGATCAGGTCATGGCCGAGTTCGCCCGTGTCCTGCGCCCGGGAGGCCGCCTGATCGTCAGCGATGTCCATCCCATGCCGATCCTGGTCGGCTGGCAGGCCCAGTTCCGCGGCGCCGACGGTGAGGCCGCTTTCATGCGTCTCCACCCGCACCTGCTCTCGGATTACGCCACCGCCGCGCTGGACGTGGGCCTGCGGGTCGCGGCATGCATGGAACCGTTACTGACGCCCGAATCCGTGGTGACCCCGGCCGCCGAACACGTGCCCGAGGCCAACCGGGCCGCCTGGGTCGGCATGCCGGGCGTTGTCGTCTGGCAGTTCGACAAGGCCTGATCCTCAATCGTTGGGCGTCCTTGCATGATTGCGGAGGGTTATTGTATGGTCGTTCAACAAACCGACATCATTACGACGGAGTCCTCCCATGGCTGCACGATCCGCGCCCGCTGAACTGTTCGACATCGGGGCCTTCACCGATGATCCCGCCACGTCGTTCACGCTGCCTTCGCCCTGGTACTTCCGTCCCGAGGTCTTCGAGGCCGAGAAGGAGGCGATCTTCTTCAAGTCCTGGCGGATCGTGTGCCATGCCAGCGAGCTGGCCAATCCGGGCGACTACGCCACGGTCGACATCCACGGCCAGGGTGTCTTTGCCATCCGCGGGCGCGACGGCAACCTGCGGGCCTTCTACAACGTCTGCCAGCACCGGGCGCATGAACTGCTGACCGGCAAGGGCAGCGTCAAGGCAGTGGTGACCTGCCCCTACCACGCCTGGGCCTATGGCACGGACGGCGCCCTGCGCACGGCGCGCAACTGCGAAAACGTGAAGGGTTTCGACAAGGCCGATTTCAGCCTCGCCAAGGTGCGGGTGCAGGAATTCGCCGGCTTCGTCTTCGTCAACCTGGACGAAAACGCCAAACCCATGAACGAGTGGGCACCGGGCTTCGAGGAAGCGGTGCTGAAGTGGTTTCCGGACGTGCGCGACGTGCGCCCGGCCAGCCAGAAGGATTTCGAGATCAAGGCCAACTGGAAGGTCGTGGTCGAGAACGCCCTGGAGGGTTACCACTTCCCCAACTCCGGGCCCGTGCACCGCGAGCTCTGCGACATCATCGATCTCAAGGGCACCAAGCTGGAGAGCCACGAGAACTGGCTGGCGATCATCTCGCCGCCCGGCGCCAACCAGGGCGAGGTCTATCCCTTTCCGGAGAACAGCGACCGCAGCGGCCACTTCATCACGCTCTATCTGTGGCCCGACTGGATCATCTACTACTGGCCCCACATGAAGGCGATTTCGACCTTCCTGATGCGCCCGACCGGGCCGGAAGGCTGCGTCGTCGAGAACGCCTATCTCGTCGCGCCCGGCGAAGGCGACGACGAGACGACCAAAGCCGCCGTGGCATGGTTCAACGACGGGCTCGGCCCCGAAGACGCCGCACTCAACGAAGGCGTCCAGAAGGGCATCCGCTCGAAGGGGTACTACCAGGGCCGCTTGTTCACCGAGGAAGGCGACGTCGGCCACAGCGAACATTGCGTCCACGCCTTCCAGAGCTGGGTCCGCGACGCGCTTGCGGACTAGGTTGCCCGGTGGTGGAGTGAATCCCGGCGGTCGTTCCGCCGGGAAGGACGCCATTGATGGACGAACCTGCGCCGCGCGAACTGGTCGACCTTGAGCGTTATCCGCTCGATGCCCTTGATGGTGCGGCCGGACGGGCGCTGATCGCCGATTGCCGGCGCCAGTTCGCTCGCGACGGCGCCTGCAATCTGCCGGGTTTCCTCAGCGCGGCGGGCGTCGCGGCGCTGGCGGGCGAAGCTGCTGCCCTGATGCCGCAGGCCTATTTCAAGTCGGCCCGGCGCAATGCCTATTTCACGCCCGACGATCCCGCGCTGCCGCAGGACCATCCCCGGCGCATCTTCTTCCATACCCAGATCGGCCAGGTGGCCTGGGACCAGATCGGCGCGGCATCCGAGATCGCCAGGCTCTACCGCTGGCCGGCGCTGACCGCCTTCCTGCAGCAGGCGCTGGACCTGACGGCGCTTTATCCCATGGCCGATGCCTTCCAGGCGGTGAACTACACGTATTTTCGCGACGGCGACCATCAGGCCTGGCACTTCGACGACGGCGAGTTCGTCATCACGCTGCTGCTTCAGGAGGCCGACGAGGGCGGCGTCTTCGAATACGCACCCGGTGTGCGTTCGCTGGGTGACGAAAACGAGGCCGAGGTAGCAAGCGTGCTGCGCGGCGGCAGCGACCGGGTTGTTGCGCTGCCGCGCTCGGCAGGCACCCTGACCCTGTTTCGCGGCATGCATTCGGTCCACCGGGTCAGCACGGTTGCTGGAGGCACACCGCGCATTACCGCGATCTTGAGTTATGACGTGACACCCGGCTGCGTTGCCGGGGACGACGTCAATGTCTTCACCTACGGTCCCCGCGTGGCGCGTCTGCTGGGGCGCCGGGACGCACGGACCGCGATTGCCGTGGATGGCGGAAGCGACTCTTAACCCGGCTTGCCGCGTCCCTGCCGGGCCAGCCTGCGTGTCGCTGCCATGGTGCCGTCGTGAAAGCTGCCGGCCCAGGTGTCGAGCGGCACGTAGTCGGTGCCGTAGTTGCAGGTGAAGTGGCGGTGGTGGAGCTGGTGGAAGAAATCGCCCAGCGCCAGCACGCTGCGTTTGCCGGCGACCAGATCCTGATAGCCGCTGTGCGACTGCGCGGCGCTGAGCACCAGGTACTGCATGTGGAAGATCACGTGCACGGGGTGCGAGGCAAAGACCAGGTGGAGCACGGCGCTGCTGAAATAGAGTACGTGCTCGACCGGATGCATGGAGATGCCCGACCACGGCCCGATCACGATGTTGCGGTGATGCAGTGCGTGCACCGCGCGGTAGAGCGGCTTCCAGTGCAGCAGGCGGTGGATCGTGTAGAAGTGCAGCGACTGCCAGAATGGGATCACGACAAAAAGCGCGCAGAACCACACCGGGTTGTCGCGCCATGCCAGGAAGGGCAGCGCCCCGTTGGCGTAACCCCACATGAACAGCACCTCGCAGGCGCTCCACAGGGTGACGCCGCTGGCGCAGCTCCAGAAGATGTTGTCGAGCACCTGGTTGCGGGCAAAGAACCGCGGGTCGTTGCGGGCGAACCCGCGCGCCTCGAAGCGGTGATGGTCGCCCTGTTTCTTCAGGCGGTAGAGGTAGAGGTGCAGGCCGCCGGCGACCAGCACCATGACGCCCAGATTGCGGGCGAAGATGATGAGGATCCAGCCTGGCTCCAGGGTCGTGCAATCGGCAAGCGGGCGCTGCAGCCAGGTCCAGGAGATCAGCGCCGTGGCGACATAGGGCAGCACGATCGAGCCCATGAAGCCGATCGAGAACAGCCAGCGCAGGGCCTGCAGCGGACGCGGCGGCATGACGAAGACCGGCGCGCCTTCCAGCGGCAGCTTCGGGTGCCAGTGCCATTTGCCACCTGCGGCGGCCTGATCGGGTTGTTCTGACATGCTTGCCCCATGGACGGGATGGCCCGTGCTTCCGTCCACCTTCGGCCAACGCTAGGCTTGGCCGCATCGAAGTCAAGACGGCACCGTCCTGGCGAGCAGAGAGCAGACCATGGCCCAACCCGCACCCGACCTTGGCCGTTTCGATGCCGATCCCGACCGCTCGTTCAACATGCCGGCGGCCTATTACGCCGATCCCGCGATCTTCGAGCGCGAGAAGGAGGCGATCTTTTTCCGCTCCTGGCGGTTCGTTGGCCACACCACCGAGATCGCCCGCCCCGGCGACTATCTGACCCAGGACATCTGCGGCCAGAACGTCTTCGTCGTGCGCGGCCACGACCGGGAACTGCGCGCCTTCTACAACGTCTGTCAGCACCGTGCGCATGAGCTGGTGAAGGGCCGCAAGGGCAGCCTCGGCGCGGTCGTCACCTGCCCCTACCACGCCTGGGCCTACGGCCTGGACGGCGGCCTGCGCCATGCCCGCAACTGCGAGGCCGTGAAGGGGTTCGACAAATCGGACTTCAGCCTCAGCGCGGTGCGGGTCGAGGTCTTCTGCGGTTTCGTCTTTATCAATCTCGATCCCGATGCCCGCCCCATGGGCGAGGTCTATCCCGGCTTCGAGGACACGCTGCGGGCGCAGTCGCCCGATCTCGACCGCATGGTCTGGACCGATCAGGCCGATTTCGACATCGCGGCCAACTGGAAGGTCGTGGCCGAGAACAGCCTGGATGGCTACCACGTCTTTCTATCGGGTCCCGCGCACAAGGCGCTGGGTGAACTCATGGACGGCCACAACCTCGCCATGACCACGCACCAGAACTGGGCGATGCTCCACGCCCATGCCGGCACAGGGCAGAACAAGGCCTATCGTTACGAAACCGGCAGCGGCCAGACCGACGAATACGTCACCATGTATCTCTGGCCCGACGTGCTGTTTTTCACCCTGCCCGCAGCCAACGGCCTCTGGAGTTTCCTGCTGGCGCCTGAGGGGCCGGAACGCACGCGCGAGGAGGTCGCCGCCTACATGCCGGACGGTGCGGCGATGGACGCGGCCACGGCCGAGGCGGTGCGCTACATGAATGAGGAACTGGGGCCCGAGGACGTCAACCTGAACGCCGGCGTACAGAAGGGTCTCAACTCGCGCGGTTACCGACAGGGCCGTCTGATGGTCGATGCGGCCCGCAGCGACATGAGCGAACACACCATCCACTTCGTCCAGCTCCAGACGCTGCGGGCGCTGGGCGATCTCTAGCCTGCTCTTTGGTCTTGCAAGGGTGGACCGGTCGCGCCCTCGTCTCTAACGTCGCCGCACACCCCTACCAAGGAGACGATGATGAGCAAGGCGATGATGTTCCGCGGCAACGATCTCGATCTGACCGTCAAGGAAGGCGGCGGCGGCAATGTCGTGGCCACCGTCAACTGCGCGGTCAGCGACAAGCTGGGCGGCGGCATCGGTGTCTTCGAGAACTGCAACATCCCCTGGACCGTGACCTACGACGAGATCATCTACGGCATCGAAGGCACGATGGAGATCCACACCGCCGAGGGCATCCACGAGGTCGGCCCCGGCGACATGATGTGGCTGCCCGCCGGCACCGAAATGGCCTATGTCGCGACCATGCCTGCGAAGTTCTTCTTCGCCGTCGCGCCGGTCACCCAGTCGAAGGCCGGCCAGAGCACGCTCGCTCACCCCGGCGTGCCGCCCAAGCCGAAGGACTGAGCGACAGGCTTCTCACGTTTACCCTCTCCCCAACGGGGAGAGGGAGGGGCCCATGGCGGAGCCATGGGAGGGTGAGGGGGGACCCATCGGCCCTGGCCCTCACTCTCCCGCCCCTTCGGGCCGGGTCCCTCCCTCTCCCGCAAGCGGGAGAGGGGCATTTCGCAGCGGGAACATTGACCCCCGGCGGCACTGGTGCGTAACTCCCGGTTGCCGCCTGTCGCGGCGCCGCGAGGGGCTTCATGCGCGTCACGTCCTTTCCCAGGAACGATCACACCAACGGCTGGTTCAACGTTCTTGAGCACCCGCCCGCGAACGTCTTTGCGGGTGA
>Ga0105053_10009942_pt1 | contig 12012 bp, 9 predicted proteins | sample BON01_FD_78093 | JGI IMG/M metagenome (GOLD analysis project Ga0105053, IMG submission 78093) | Freshwater microbial communities from Lake Bonney liftoff mats and glacier meltwater in Antarctica - BON-01 | ecosystem: Environmental > Aquatic > Freshwater > Ice > Glacier meltwater | place: Lake...
ATTGAGGCACGATAAAATCAATTTAGTATAGATTGAAAATCATCTAACTAATTGTGACAATAGAAGCCACTTTATATGCCGAATTAGATTTGCGTTACAAAATGGAACATTCGGCGAGATTCAAACGAAAAGTGACAGATGAAGATTCAGTTCTTTTTGATAGTGCAATCGAAGACTGTCCTTCTGATTCAGAGTCAGATTCTGATTGCTTGATAGAACATCTGAATATATTGGACGAGGTTGAGGGCGCAAACTGTGATAAACCATGCAACGACAATTTAACCAGCAGTGCGACGAAACGAAAGAAACTGGTTCCTCCTAAACTTGTGGACGATCCATTTTCCTCAAACAACGGAATGATAAATTTCCCAAATTTTGACGAAGCTTTCAAAAATGGTGTGGAAGAAATATTTGACGAAGAGGGAAACCTCAATTTGAGCATTGATACCATTTCAGCATTGAGTGAAAATGCATTGGATCACGCAACACCTACAGTTCTACGTAAGAAACTGCTGAGTCCACGGCAATGCCTGTTTGACACTGAGAATCGGATCGAGCGTTTGTTGACTCCCTTTAGAAGAGGGTCCACACGCAAAATGGTTTCAAAAACTGAAGATTGTAGTCCATGTATGGCAGACTTCTTCGAAGCGTGCAATAAAATGTCAGAGAATGCTGATATGTCGTTTGACGTTACAGATTTCAAAGTATCATCTCTTGAAAAAGACAGCTTTGAGGAACAATTGCTGGAATGCAACGATACTATAAAGAGACTTTCGTTTGGGAAAGATGAAACGTTTCCGAGTCCTATTTCTTCCAGGAGTAAATATTTAAAAAGACCGAATGCTCTTCTACATATATCAAGCACCTGGGAGAGTCAATTTCCAGACATAAATAACAACAACTCTGAAGGTGGGCAATTGTAATTCTCACTTCCCTCTCTATTTTATCCTTTAAAATGAATAGTTCATTGCGATTGTTTTTGTTCACTATTTATTCACGCAGTGCAAGTATTCAAAGAACGAAACTTGTTAAGTTCGAAATTCAATTTGAAAATAATTTTGCGTGGTAAATAGAAAATTGCGCAAACAAATAATTATCTTTGTTCCTACCATAACAAAAACATCGAAATGAACGTCACCTCTTTCTTTGATGTTGACAACCCATACGTGAGATGGGGCACAGGCTCTTATATTTCTGCTAATGTGGGTCACTGGATTGGGGTACTGCTTTGCGAATTCCTTGTTTACGTCGTCAAAGTTCCTTTGCTTGACCAAGGAAAAGAGAGCAGAAGAGATTCCATCGCGAAGACGCAACTTGTTTTAAGCTACGGAAGACAATTTCGAGAGGCTGCCTGGAACATGTTGGGTCCCACGGCAGTTATCAACTCGTTACTTCTTTCATACATCCTCCAGTATTTCGTTCAAGAAAGGTCCACATACAGTCTTACAGTTAATGAATTCGGTTTGCATTTTATTCTACTGCAGCTGATAGGCGATCTTGGTCTGTATTGGGGCCATCGAATTCAGCATGAAGTGGAATTTTTGTGGGTCCATTGTCACAGTTATCATCATCAAATAAGGACCCCTACCGCGATCAGCACCGTATGCATTGATCAAATCGATGCGACCTTGCAAGCTGGTATTCCGATGCTGGTTGCTATTGCATTAGTCCGACCTCATCACCTGACCATGTATGCCTACATAGCTGCTCGGCTGTTTGAAAACGTTGTTAATCACTCAGGTATCAATTCAGTGCTTTTTGATATAATTACGTTGAAGGTTTTGCCCTTTAGAGCCTCAATTAAGCATCACGATGATCATCATCGATATTCTAACTATGCGCGCAACGCAAAAAACTATGGAGAGAATTTTGTCATCTGGGATCGAATGTTTGGTACTTCTAGGAAAACTACCCAGGACTAGACCGAATGGATACTACGAAGTAAAAGAGGATTATTTATTCAAATTCGAAATTATTTATTCAACTTCGAAATTATTTTAATTAAACGGTTCCCATGGCGCGTTTTGTTCCTAGTATTGAATACAATCTTCCCGATGGCAACTTTCTTTCGGTACAATTTTCATCTAACGCCTCCATTTCTCTATCAGCGATTACATTCTCAGTTATCCTCGATAAAATTTGAGCTACGCCGAATAGCAAGAATGCAGCTGTAAGAATAAACCAGCACCCAGGAAGGAATTTGGTAGACACCCCAAAACAATCAGCCCCGAATCGTTTCTTTATCGGGTCGCACACTTGAGATGCATTTTCCATCACTAAAAATTGGGCAAACTGATTAATTTGGACAACAGATGCGATTATTGACACAATGAAAACATCTAGGGCTGCCCAAGAAGAGACGATTTCCATAACATCAAAGACAATCTTCTGGTCCCTTAGCCTCATCGGCACAACCCAGAGCGCCAACAAAAAACCACACTGAACCAACGGCATTACAAAAGCGAACGACAAGTAAATTATTTGAAGGAACAACAATCCACCATGGTCTACGTCAACCAAAGTATCCGTACCCGGATTCAGGGCTTGCACGATAGTAATCATACTGTAACTGCGTTTCAAGGACTCGGGTTGCGCAAATCCAATTAATTTCCCTGCTATTCCCGTGAATATAAACTCGAAAGAATCCGTGTGAGCTCCGACGAAAATAAGCACTACCACCAAAAGCAAGGTCACTGCCAAAAATATCTTTGTGCCAGTACGAAAGGTGAATTTCGACATCGTTTCAGAATCACTAGCTATAAACTCATACTGTTGAATGGATATCTTTCGATCCAATAGATAGGCTTTGTCAGTGGACACTAATTCAGATGAGCCCACATTGAACCATGAGCGATCTGGACAAGGGCAACAAAATGCTGAAGATTGAGATGCACCACTTGGAGAAATTTCATGCTCTAAAAAATCAGAAACGTCATTGGCCAGTGCTGTTCTATGGTACGCTAACACCACATGGTTCATCACCAGGGATAACATAGCCGCGGTAACGAAGCCATACATCCCCCACTCACTTTGAACCGCAACATCAAGTACTACAGACCCAGGCATAATCGTTTTCAAATACGGAATCTCCGAAGACTTTATATAAAATCTAAACGCCACACTCATCATTACCATTAAAAACACATCCATCAAACACCATTTACCCAAGTAGTCAAAAACAGTTCCCATGTTTCCGCGATTCTGGACACTTAGATATCTTGGGGGCAGAAACCACATAGCCAGCAGCAAAACAAGTTTAAGATAAGGCCAAATCCCGGACCACGCCAGGACTAACAAAGCCAAGATATACACACCTGCTTTGTACATTTCCTGAATAGTGTTGACTAAGCTGAAGTTGAAAAGATTGAAAGGACCGTAGTCGTGGTCTTGGTAATGTGGTTGCTTCCATGGAGGCCAGATGAGCTTCTCGTGCCATTGCAACCTCAAGTTCACTGCCGCCCCTACGCTGGTATTGGAAGAGATGAAGAGACCTATCGTAACTACCAGAAAGAAAGGCACAAGAACTTTAGCATGCAAAGGAATATTCGGACCATTGAATATGGATAGCGAGCTTTTGACCACATGAATCTCATTGTCAACTAGAGGTTCAGAAAGCGAACCTTCTGGAGTCGCTTCATTTCGGCCTCTGAAGAGCGACTGTTTCAAACAAACAATAAAAAACACTTCAATGAGCATTCCTATTCCTAGAAAGCACACAAAAAATATTAAAACTTGTTTCCATTCCTCCTCAGGAGCTGCGGGGTCTGCCTCAGTCGCAACAAGAGCTTCCATGGAAGCATCACATATCTCCAGTTTAGATGCACAGTCTAGAGTCTTGTTCGCCAGACTCCTAGTCAAGGAATCGAGATAATCACCGCAGAATAATGAAGATTCATCAAGGATAAAATGAAGCGAAGCACCGAAACACTCCATGTAACGATTATAATGACGCAAACATTAGGTCCCCGCAACATTTCCTTTTTACGGTAGGAGTCCTACCTCAGATTCTTATCGTCAATGGCAACACAGGATGAATCACCACACATGCTGGGCAGTGATCATACGTTTTCAAACCAATGCAAATTACCAAAACTACCGCTGCCTGAGTTGAAGGTAAGTGCTTCAGTATTGAAGTGGTTGCTTCTTAGTCGTTTACTAGGATACGTGCGAAAAGTATTTGCACACGATGAAACCCCTGCTGAATAAAAAGGATTTCGAAAAAGCTGAGGCCAATGTGAAGTCCTTTCTCGACGGGGAAGGTATCGCGATGCAGCAAGCTCTGAGAGTCTACCGCGACGAAGTGGACAACTACGTGGATGAGTTTTGGGACGATGCATACTTGGAAATAGTGGATCCTCTGGTGTTGAACGTAAACCCTATCTTCATATTAGAAGATGATCCTACTCCCACTCGGAACAGCCAAGTCCTCAGAGCCTCCAGTTTAGTCCTGAGCTCATTGAAGTTCATTCGCTCCTTGCGTTCTGGGACGCTGTCACCAGATATGATCAAGAAGAGTTATTTATGTATGTCACAGTTTCACGCTTTGTTTGGGAGTGCAAGAGTACCCGTCTATAATGAGACTGACAATTCACACGTTCGTGACAAAATAGAAACTTGCGAAGATAGTTGTCATATTGTGGTGATGTGTCGAGGACAGCCGTACTACTTCGACGTGGTGTTCCCTGATGGTACTATCGCCATCACACAACGGGAGATCATTCGAAATCTAAATATGATTTTGGAAGACTCGAAAACCCTTTGTGATCCTGCTAAAAATGCTGTAGGAACCATGACCACCGAAGCTCGTCCTATCTGGGCTGTCACTCGAGCACGTTTGACTGCTTTGAGCAAGAACAACAAGGATGTGATTGATGTGATCGACAGAGCATTGTATGTTTTATGTCTTGATGACAGCCCCACTCAGAATACTCATGAGATAGCAGCTAATATGTTACATGGGTCTTACGAAATCGTCGATAATAAACAAATTGGAAGCTGCATCAACCGCTGGTATGATAAACTGCAGTTGATTGTGACTGCAAGTGGAAATGCAGGTGTTAATTTTGAGCACAGTGCGATGGACGGGCACACCGTGTTGCGTTTTGCCAGTGATGTATTCACCGACACTGTGATACGATTCGCCCAAACTATTAGCGGCCCGAGAGTTCAATCGTTTATCGGCGATCACTCTAAAGGATCCATGGCAGCCTTGCAACTAGCGAGAAAACCCTCCACGATCGTTCGAAAGCTTGAGTTTGACATCGAATATAGGACTTATGATGATATCGGTTACGCGGAAAGGCGATTGAGTGATATGATTCTTCAGAACGAGATTCGATGTTTGGAATTTGTAGGCTATGGCAAGCAATATATCGTGCAACAGAATATGAGTCCTGATGCCTATGTCCAAATCGCAATCATGGGCGCTTACTTCGCCATGTATGGGCGCTTAGTGAATACCTATGAATCTGTTCAGACCAAATCGTTTCTGAAAGGACGGACTGAAGCAGCTAGATCGGCCTCAATGGAAGCACTAGCTTACTTTGAATCATTGGCTAGGAAAGAGATTACCGGGGAGAAGAAAGTGGCAAAACTGAGAACTGCTATCGCTGCACATTGCAAGACCACATCTGCAGCAGCCAAGGGTATGGGAGTCGACAGGCATCTGTTCGCATTGCGCAAATTATTTCAAAAACAAAATCCTGGAAACCCATTGCCAGCAATTTTCACGGATGCGGCCTACACTACATTGGGTCTTAGTGTACTGTCTACCAGTAACTGCGGCAACTCGTCTCTGAGGTTTTTCGGTTTCGGGCCTGTGGTATCTGATGGATTTGGAGTTGGATACATCATCAAGGATGACGCCATTCACTTCTGTGTGAGTTCCAGGCACAGACAGACCGATCGATTCATACCGTTTTTGAATAATTATCTTTGCAATGTGCAAGATATGATTCTAGCTATGAATCCTGTTTGGTCCCCGCCGTTGGAAAGATCAGATTCGGAGGACAATATGGGGTATGACTTCTTTGGCGACGGAGACGCTTCTAGCCAATCTCCAATGCGATATGTTGGAAAGCCGTTGCAAATTGCTGATAGAAAAAGTTCCATAAATTGATATTTTATTTTATTTGAGTGAATTATTTAAATTAAAAACAGCAAACATCGATTATTAATTATTAATTAAACACCCAAACATCCCCTTTTTTTATTTTAAACAACAAAAATCGATTTTTTTTAAAGCACCAGGCCTATTTATTTGAGGCGTTTCTTCTTAAATGAGGCGCAAGCGCCTCACACCGTTTTCTATTAGCGCCTCATATAAGGCTGCGGGGAGGGTCCCCATAGAAAGGGAAGCCCCCCCCATAAAGGGTCTACGCTCAGTATGCGGATAGATCCCCCTATTTTTATTGTCCATACGTTTGTGTGCGGCGCCTCAAATAGTCCTCACCAAATTTCTGAAAAGCGCCTCATATAGATTATTTGAAGTGTTTGAGGCGTATGCCTCAAATAAATAGGCCTGAGCACCAATAGTAGTGGATAAAAGCCATCAAATGCTAATTTCTTAATAAACAGGAGTATCTTGTTGAAAGAAAAGAGCCTGATGGCAATCCGTGAGGTAATCAGAAGCAAGGACATTATGTGGAATCACTGAATTCGCATTATATTTCTCCTGATGTAATTTAATTGCATCCCTCGACTTCACAGCTATGTCGCCTGCAAAGGCGTTCCATGAAGTAGCCACTTAAGTATTAAAAAATACTTTATACATTGATGTCCCTTTCTCTGCATCACCAAAATGATGTCGCATACCTACCAAAAATGTCTGCAATAGTATCTTCGTATCCATACCCCATCCAGCACCAATGCCAATAATGAAAGGAATCAAAATATGACCAGAACCTGTCGCAAAATTTTGATACTTCAACTTCTTCAGCTCCTCCTTCGAAACTAAAACCTCGTCTTTTTACTACCAATATAAAAGGAGTTTCGTTCTTTGATAGATTTGCTTGAAATAAGTTCCATTCGGTGTTTGATTTACAAGGACTTCTAGTTTGTGAAGGTCGTTTCATGTTTTTTAGCAATGGTTTTGTCTTTCTAGCTTTTGATGCGGTCTCTCTTCTCAAAAAAAATTTGAATTCCTCGAAGATCATGACCAAGTTCGAATTTCGAAAGTTCAGGTAATAACAAAGAACGATCTTAAAAAAACAGAATCGAAACTGGAATTTTCAGGGGGATTGATTGAACATCATCTAATTCATCTTTCATCAGATTGGCAACGCGAATGAATTTTTTCGGTAGGAAGAAATCCCCTACTGCAACCACCACCACCACCACTAATTCATCAGCGGGCAAGAGCAGCGGCCCAGCTCAAGCTCTTCAAAATGTGAAGAAACAAATTGATGTGCTAGAGAAAAGGATCGAGTTCCTTGAAAAGAAACAACTTGGGCATTTACAGGATGCTAAACGCGCTAGTCAAGCGAAGAATAAAACGAAAGCAATGCAAGCACTCAAGAGAAAGAAAATGGTGGAACAAGAGATAAATAAGCTGAGGGGAGCTGTGATGAACTTGGAGCAGCAAAGTATGATGGTTGAAAGTGCTTCTACCACTAAGGATATAATCGAGGGAATGAAAGCAGGGAAGGAGGCTGCATCAAGTATTATGAAACAAGTAGATTTAGATTCGGTTGCGGATCTTCAGGACGATATTGCAGAACAGTTTCAAACACAAACGGAGATCGATGATATTCTTGGAAACCCTCTTGGAGGTTCTTTTGAAGATGATGATGATTTATTGGCAGAATTGGACGAGTTGGAAGATGTGGATGAATTAGCCGGGCTAGAAGAAGAAATGGATCATGTACATGTAGTGAAAACTACAACCCTTCTTCCAAATGTACCTCAAGGAACGATTCACATTGCCAGAGACGAAGATGCAGAGGCTTTAGCAGCATTAGAAGCTGAAATGGCAATGTAATAAATAATTCAAAACCAAAGCTTATGAAGAAGGGAGAACTAAATAATTGTCAAATTTGTTTTAAAATGCTACAGAGAGGATGGAGTTTCATTTGTTTAATAGTTTGCAAGTAGCAGAAATTTTTCTCGAGAGCACGTAGTATCTTTTGAAAGAAAAGATATTCTGAGAAATGGAGACACATCAGTGGCAATTTAATCGGATCCCTCGGCTTGATATCAATATCTTCTACAACCATGATGCACCCACACAAGCAATAGGATCAAATAATTGACAATTTAAAAGCAAACTTTAATATAAAAAAGGAACACTCTAATAAAAGTCCCGTGAAGAAGCGATGTTGAAGAGCTATCAGGCTGCATTTGAGGTGTACTCGAAAGGTGTACTAATAAAAAAGTAATTTTGGTTGGTGTACTAATAAAAAAGTAATTTTGGTTGCCATTGATTTTGTTGTGCAACCACGTATTATAATAAACCGTATAAGAACCCTAGTTGACAAGATATTTTTCCAAAAGTGTGTGTTTCTTACTTTCGTGCTAAATTCACGACAGTCTCTTAACCAAGGTTGGAACAAATGGTATTTGGAATTGAGGCGCTCCCGGGGACGGACATCTTTGAGGTGGTCCTCTTCATGGTAGAATACATGCCTGTCTTGATTGCTTCTAATGTAGTTTTGTTCATGGTTGTCAAACCGAGTCTTCGGATTCCAGCACTTTTAGTGTTGCCAGTGAGTTGGGGATTGATGATTGCTGGGGTTTTCTCTGCATCATGGGAAGATGCTAAACGTCGTGGATATGATATGAGTCTTCCTTCTGTTCGTGAAGCCATTGAAGATTACATTGAGACTGGAAAAGGTGATGTGAATGATATCATTGAAAGTGGAAAGTATAGACCGACATTTGGTTACCATGAAATGAAATACCTTCTAACAGATCTATTTACGCATACGTTGTTGCATCTTGATGCACATAACTTGATGAATATTCCAATCGGTTACAACAAAGGCAATGATTGGTTTCGTGCAACTCTTGGAGAGCCTATGGTGTACACTTCTGGTATCTATAAGACTGGATCTGAGTCCCTCATAGAAGCGCAGAACTACAAACTGGATTACGTTGCGCATGCCATTGAGTTGAAGAAGGGAGATAACGTTCTTGATATCGGATGTGGCTGGGGACGTCTGGTCAAGCACCTTACTGAAAAGTATGGAGCGAAGGTCACTGGTATCACATTGTCTTCAGAGCAACGTAAATATGCATTGGATCTTAACGGTGATAATGGTGGACAAGTAGTCCTTCAAGACGCCATGAAGATGCATGAACGAAAAGATCTTGTGCCAAAAGGAGGATATGATGCAATTACTTCATTGGAAATGGCTGAGCATGTTGGAATTAGACGTTACGATGAGTTTCTTCGATCGGTTCATGGACTGTTGAAGGATGATGGAGTCTTCTACTTCCAAGTGGCCGGTCTCCGACGAGAATGGCGTTTCGAGGACCTGGTATGGGGGTTGTTTATGGGAGAACATGTTTTTCCAGGAGCAGATGCATCATGTAACATGGGATGGGTGACTCAACATCTTGAACGTGCAGGATTTGAAGTAATGAGAGTGTCAAACCTGGGAAACCATTACAGTCGCACTTTGCAGCAGTGGCTCGATGAGTGGCATTTGGCAAAGAATGATATTGTTAACAAGTACGGCGAGCAAGCATGGAGGCGATGGGAGATCTTTCTCAAGTGGTCTGTTCGTGTAGCACGACAAGGCTCCTCCACTGTGTTCATGATCACTGCTGTCAAACACGGACAGGAAGCAAGAAGAATCAAATCTCAAGATCATTTGGTCCCTACTTTCTAATTTACTAATAAATCTTTAATTTTAAAAAAGAGATTCAAACAAAAACCGACCAGAGCATTGCTACTACTTTTTCAGACAATTAGATGGCTCCAGTTTTTCGTTGTGTTGGAAGTGCACTTGGGGTCGTCGTCCCTTTAATAACTATTAATATAATTCATGTTCTATAAAATAACCACTTACAATATTGACGCCAATGGTGCATGAACCACAACATAAAAGTTCCCCAGCCGACAAACCAGACGTTCAAAAACAAAGGTTGAAGTGAATGATCTCTAACGAAGAGGTCCATGTACACAGCAAGGATGGCCATCGCGATAAACAAGAAACCGAGAGTCACAGCACTCAAATACACGAATCTGCTTCTACGTAAAAGCCCATATGCAGTGGTGAAGCAGAGAGCGTCCAAGACAAGGTCACCAATGGGCCAATGAAGGAATCTGAAAGTGGATAATCCAAAAGGAACACATTCTATACAAAGAACATTCCCCATCATCATCGACGCCCAATAATAAAATGTTCCAGTACCGCTAAAGTCTTATCAATATCCAAGATAACAGAATGTTTTACAATGCACTTACCTGATTAGCAATACTATAGCAACTATTCTCACCACCCAAATAGGAGGCTCGTTATGCGAGAGCATTCTCTTCCCTAACATTAACAAAGCATCCATTTTTAAATCAATAATCAGGCTGATATATACTTAATTAAACAGCCACAAGAGGGAAGAAGCAAAAGTGTAATGTTGTTTTTTAAAACCGAAACAATAAGAATCCCAGGTACAGGTACTAGAACTGCAAAGCCCACGCTCGATTAAATTGCTAAGCAAAGGATAGTATATCTTTGAACAAGATACAGTTGTACTCTTTTTTATTCTTATTAAGGTTTTGTTTTAAAATTTAAACGAATGAATCAAAGACGGCCATTATGCAACAGTTCAAGAACAAAGGGCATCAAAGTTTTTCGTGAAATAGCATCACTCACCGTAAAATAGCAGGAATTTGGACTCAACGATTCAATTGAACAAGAACCCACTCGAAATCCATGGGTGTTAATATCCTGTAGCTTGAACAGTTCATTCTCAAGCAATTGAGAGGACAATAAGTTTGCAGGTGCACTAGATACAATCAACTTGATCGCGTCGACAAAGTGGTGGTCTTTAGACACAACAATAACGCCTTTATGCTTTGTTTTTTTATCTTTGTGGGATTTGCACAAGCAAACAAGAACATCTACAGACAAACATTCCAACATACAAGTATGTACAGACGTTTCCAGTTCATTGACTGAACCAGCTCTTTCTAAAAATGAAGGTAAACTACACATGATTGACGAGAACCCAATAGTACACCCAGCAAAACAACCACTAGAAATTTCAGCAGATTTGAAATCAAGACGAAGAAGATCGTCGACACCAAGGTGAGAAACATCTGTCCTTGCAGTCATCATGGCTTCATAACTAAGAGTAATGACCAAAGGATATTTCAGCGTTAACCCACGGTGGGCGCGCAAATCAACATCATTGAACTTTTTACTTTTGACATCGAAATTTCTGGTGTCCAAAAGAATCACACCAAGTAAAAGTTGGACTAAATCAACAGGCAACTCTAAACTCTCGTTCTCTAACAATTTCGAAGCTACGATTGAACAACAAGATCCACAAGTTTCGTCGACAATTCTAAATTTGGCGTTTTTAAACAGCTCCCCTTTATCTGCGTGATGATCCATGATTCCAACCACCTCAACATAGGGACCAAATACATTCTTCGACGCTTGAGTGAGGGTGTTATGGTCAGTAAGAATTAATCCATCCACTTGCTTCACGTCCCCAATTTCATCCCAAAACGTCATATGCTCGGGGGTTCCGTCTTTCATTTTGAATCCCGCATTTGTAAATAGAGCGATTACGTCGCCTCGAAGTTTGAAATCCCTTCTTGGAAATGTGGCGACTGGGAGTACTAGTGTGTTTTGGTTTTCAGTGCTGTACCAGAATGCAGCAGCAATAGCGCTCACTAAGGAGTCTAAGTCTCCTGCTTCGTTTCCTAGAGATATTAGTAACTGCGACGAAGAACCTCTTGATCTCTGTAGAAATTTGTCCATCGCCAATTATCGAATGAAAAAGAAATTCGTTTTTTTTTTTTTTTTTAAACAAAACGAAGATATAGAAAATTTATACCAAAAT
>Ga0105053_10009944_pt1 | contig 12010 bp, 18 predicted proteins | sample BON01_FD_78093 | JGI IMG/M metagenome (GOLD analysis project Ga0105053, IMG submission 78093) | Freshwater microbial communities from Lake Bonney liftoff mats and glacier meltwater in Antarctica - BON-01 | ecosystem: Environmental > Aquatic > Freshwater > Ice > Glacier meltwater | place: Lake...
ATCCATTTTTTTCGGCGGCATGAATATCGATATTCTATTATTTTTTCGCCTCCGGCGGAATAGGATATTATATTCAATTTGGGGCCTCCATATTAATATGTGAATATGTATTCAACACGTAGGCTCGTCATCCTGGTCGTAACAGTGCAAGCTGGGCCGTGTCGCCTCCCCGCCCGTACCCTCCGGTATCTATCTATCTATCTGAGTAATATCTATTTATCTATCTATCTATCTATATCTATATATCTACACAGGATATATAATCATGCTTACTCGTTGTCTTAGACGTAGCAGTGCAGGCTAGGCCGTGTCGCCGCCCCGTCCGTCGACACCCCTCCGGTATCTATCTATATATCTAATTTATATCTATCCATCTATCTATCTATATCTATGTATCTAAATGGGATATGTAATCATGTTTACTCATCGTCCTGGTCGTAGCAGTGCAGGCTCGGCCGTGTCGCCTCCCCGCCCGTACCCTCCGGTATCTATCTATCTATCTATCCATCTTTTTCTATATATCTACGTAGGATATATTAACATCCTTACTCGTCGTCTTGGTCGTAGCAGTGCAGGCTCGGCCGTGACGTCTCCCCGCCTGTCGACACCCCCCCGGTATCGATCTAGCTGTCAAATTTATATCTATCTATCTATCTATATCTATAGATCTACATAGGATATATAATCATGCTTACTCGTCATACTGGTCGTAGCAGTGCAGGCTAGGCCGTGTCGCCTCCCCGCCCATCGACACCCCTTCGGTATCTATCTATCTATCTTATTTATATCAATCTATCTGTCGATCTATCTAAAGCTATCTATATATCTACATATTATTTTAAAAACATGCTTACTCGTCATCCTGGTCGTAGCAGTGCAGGCTCGGCCGTGTCGCCTCCTCGCTCGTCGACACCCCTCCGGTATTCGTGGGGGGCGGCGGCTTGACCGCAGAAAAACAGATCACCCAACGAGCGGGAACCAGAGCTGCAACTCCCCCGCCCTTTTCACGACAAGGAAAAGAAACATACTGTTACGAGGAAATCTTATAAATATAGACGCATACATGTACATATATATATACATATATATACATTTACACATATATATACATGAAAATATAAACCGCCAAGAAACAGACGACCTAGCGAGATGGAGTTAGGGCCGCCACGCCTCCGCCCTACGACAACAAAGGAAACATCTTATATATAGACGCACACATGAACATGTTTAGATATATATATGTATATTTATATATACATATACATATATATATATACATATATCTACATGAACATATAGACCGCCGAGAAGCAGATGACCCAGCGGGATGGAACGAAAGCCGCCACGCCCCCGCCCTACTACCAAAAAGGAAACGTCTATATATATAAATATACATATATATATATATATATATATATATACACACACATTACACACACAAATATACACACACATACATATACATATATGACCCAGCGGGATGGAACAAGGGCCGCCACGCCCCCGCCCTGTGCACGGCAGAAAAAGGAACATTCATATCTATATCTATACATGCACACACACACACATATATATATATACGCAAACACACACGCACATATATGTGTATGACCCAGCGAGATAGAATTAGGTCCGCCACGCCCCCGCCCTGTTCACGGCAAGAAAGGATGTGGAATACATACCCCGAGAGACACCTCCCCACACCAGGAAACCATCTTACAATGAATAGGCGCACACGTGTACACATATATATACATATATATACATGAACACATAGACTGTAGAGAAGCAGATGACCCAGCGGTATAGGACTAGGACGGCGACACCCCCGCCCTGTTCACGACAAGCGAAGGACCAGTTGTAGATATATATACATATATATATATATACATATCTATGTATCTATATATCTACATCTATATATATCTATATCGATCGATCGATCCATCTATCTATATCTATATCTATACATACACACACATATATCTATGTATATCTATGTATATCTATATAAATATATATCTAAATCTATATCTATCTATCTATATATAACCCAGCAGGATGGAATCAAAGCCGCGAAGCACCCGCCCTGTTCACGACAAGCAAAGGACAAGGTTATCCATTTATACACACAAATCTATATACGCATTACACCCACGCACACACATATATATAAATGAAAAAGCATAGCCATTCATTGAATGCATGCATGCATGAATGAATACATTCATATCCACCGATCTATCTATCCTGTCCACGGATCGATCTCCCCCCCCCCCTCTCTCTAATAAGTAAACGGCTCGCTACTGGCTAAAGCGGATCACTCCATCATACGGGCCGCTTGCAAGCGGCATGGATAGAGAAACCTCGAAGCAACGAAAACCGGCCAAGCCACGCCCTCTCTTTAAATATGAATACATATATGTTTATATATATAGAATAGGAATAGGTGTTATAAGTATAGGTGAACCCGTGCCTGGCTGAAGCCTATCACCCCATCATACGGGTCGCATGCGATTAGATCCGACAGCGAAGTGTCAACGCCACCAAAAACGGCGAGCCACGCCTTCTCTTTATAAATGAATACATATATGTTTATATATATTACGAATAGGTGCTATAAGTATAGGTTAACCCGCGCCTGGCTGAAGCCGATCACCCCATCATACGGGCCGCCTGCGATCAGATCCGACAGAGAAGTGTCGAAGCCACCAACAACTTCGAGCCATGCACTCTCTGAGTAGATGAATACATCTCTATATACAATAAACGCGTGTTAGAAGTAGTCGGCAAGCACCTGGCTGAAGCCGATGACTCCGTCATACGGGCCGCTTGCAATCAGATCGGACAGAGAAGTGTCGAAGCCACCAAAGCCTTCCATCCACGCCGTCTCGTAGGGCTTGTTCGGCTCCCCCCACCACTCAAAAGTGGGCATCGTCTCTGGGATATCCGGATCGGCAGGGCCGGTGGCGTGGCGCGGCGCCTGCGCATTGAAAATGAAAATAAGATGGTTGGGATGCGAGCTTGAGCTCAATATTTGCTCAGTAGTTTGTAGATAGTTCGCAGCTAGTTCGTAGCGTGTGCCCCTCCCTCAGCCTCTGTAGGTGTTCCTCCCCTTGTTTAATAGAAAAGGACGGTACGTTCAATATGCACAATATAACATCTATACATACACGTCTCGTAGGGCTTGTTCGGCTCCCCCCACCACTCAAAAGTGGGCATCGTCTCTGGGATATCCGGATCGGCAGGGCCGGTGGCGGGGCGCGGCGCCTGCGCATTCAGCACGAAAATTGAGGTTGGCGCCTTGGGCGTTATAGCTATTTCTCGCGCGTGTTTCTGAGCGCTCCTGCATCTCGTATGTCTTCTGTGGCACCAGCCTCGTCGTCTGTTTTGTGAGAAGCGTGTCTAAAAAACTAGCGCGAGAAGAGGATGGTACGTTCAATATGCACAATATAGTATTTATATGTACACGTCTCGTAGGGCTTGTGTGGCTCCCCCCACCACTCGAAAGTGGGCATCGTCTCCGGGATGTCCGGATCGGCACAGCCGGTGGCGGGGCTCGGCGCCCGCGCATTGGGGCACGGGGTAATGAGTATCAGCTCACGACTTGAATTCACACACACACATATATATGTGTATTACACACATATATATACAAACATATATATACATATATACATATATATATAATATCTATATATATATAATATATATATGTATATACATACATACATATATATATATTATGTATATATGTATGTATATATATATACATATATACATATATATACATATATATATATATGTATATACATTGATATATTTAGCTATTTATGTCTATCTATAAATCTATACATATCTATATATATAGCTCTCCTCACCTGGGCAAAGATGAAGTCGAAGGAGTCTTCCATCTTGGAGGTGATCTTTCCCAGCTGGACGCGCAGCAGGTCGGAGCTCGAGCGGAAGCCGTGCAGGCAGAGCACGCGCGGCCTGCCCCCCCTACCGATATCCCCTCCCCCTCCACCGGTGTCGGAAGCCAGACTGCCCATGGCTTCCATACGGAGAGCCCCCCCAGGTATCGGCACGATCTCGGTTTTACCCCCACTACCGGCATCTCCTCCTCCCCCGCCGGAATCGGAAGCCAGACCGCGCGTGGCTTCCATACGGAGAGCCCCCCCAGGTATCGGCCCAATCTCGGTTCTACCCCCCCTACCGGTGTCCCCTCCCTCCCCGCCGATATCGGAAGCCAGACCGTGCGTATGGAGACCCACCCCAGATATCGGACCGATCTCGGTTGGCGAGAGTTGTGGCCAGGGCATGGCTGGCGAAGTGGTGACGCGTTCGGGAGCGGCGAGGGCGGAGGGGAGGGGCACGCGGGGGAAAGGACTGGTGTTCACAGCTGGCACGTTCACAGCCGCAGACGATGGGGGCACGCGGGGGGCGGGACTGGTGTTCACAGCTGGCACCTTCACAGCCGCAGACGATGGGGGCACGCGGGGGAAATGACTGGTGTTCACAGCTGACACCTTCACAGCCGCAGACGATGGCGGCGCGCGGGGGAAAAGACTGGTGTTCACAGCTGGCACGTTCACAGCCGCAGACGATGGGGGCGCGCTGGCGAAAAGACTGGTGTTCACAGCTGGCATGTTCACAGCCACAATGAGAAAAGGACTGGCGTTCACAGTCGGCACATTCACAGCCGCAGACAATGGGGGCGCACGGGAGAAAGGACTGGTGTTCATAGCTGGCACGTTCACAGCCACAATGGGGAAAGGACTGGTGTTCACAGCTGACACGTTCACAGGTGCAGATACCGGCGGGGGCCATGGGGCTGATGGAGTGTGGTCGTCGGCGGCGGACAGAAGGAGGGCAGCGAGCTTGGCGACGGAGTCGTGGCGCTGCAGCTCGGCCACCGACACCTTCCACCCCACGGTGGCGGAGACACGCTGAAGAAAAACAACGAGGACCCGCAAACCTTACATATATATATAAACAGTAATACATGTATACATGTATGGGACATGCATTCATATATGAATGTATAACACAGAGATCGGCCACCGACACCTTCCACCCCACGGTGGCGGAGACGCGCTGAAGAACAACAGAGGAGGAATGCAACCTTATATATATACATATATACATATATACATACATATATATACATATATACACATATACATATCCCTAACTGTATACATGCATGGGACATGCATTTATATATAAATGTATAACAAAAGAGATCGGCCACCGACACCTTCCACCCCACGGTCGCGGAGACACGCTAAAGAACAACAGAGAGTATATATATATAAACAGTCATACATGTGTACATGCATGGGAAGTGAATGCATCTATGAATGTATACCAAAGAGGTCGGCCACCGACACCTTCCAGCCCACGGTGGCGGAGACGTGCTGCAAAACAACAAGAGGAAACTCAAACCTTATATATAGTTATAAATATACATACTATTGTTGGCCAGTAGAGTGTTTTCCCCACTGGGCTAACATCAAGGTTGATATTAGCCCAGTGGGGAAAACGCCCTACTGGCTAACAACCAGTTGGGCGTTTTCCTCACTGGGCTAATATCAGCGCTGCTATTAGCACAGTGGAGAAAACGCCCTACTGGCTAACAGCACATACATACATGTATGAACAGCATACAAAGTGCGCAGATGCGAATTTGAATCGTCGAATGGGGCATCGGATTTATATATGGATCGGGTTCAACCCAGGTCAGGACCCTATAATAAACAATATACTGTATGCTATATATATAGGTGTGCGTGGGCTAACCCGATACACACGCACACCTATATATATAGCATACAGTATATTGCTCATATATGGGGCCCTCACCTGCGCCAGACTGATGAGCATCAGCGAGTCGAGGCCGTAGTCATAAAATGAGGCGTCACAATTCTAGATGCATATTATACACACGCACATGTATATATATATAAGACAGTATATTGTTTATAGATGGGGTCCTGACCTGCGCCAAACTGATGAGCATCAACGAGTCTAGTCCATAGTCATCGAATGGGGCGTCACAATTCTAGACGCATATATTATACACACGCACACATATAAATATAAATATATGTAAATAATACAGTATACTGTTTATAGATGGGGCCCTGACCTGCGCCAGACTGATGAGCATCAACGAGTCGAGGCCGTAGTCATCGAATGGGGCGTCATAATTCTAGACGCATATATTATACACACGCACACATATAAATATAAATATATGTATATAATACAGTATACTGTTTATAGATGGGGCCCTGACCTGCGCCAGACTGATGAGCATCAACGAGTCGAGGCCGTAGTCATCGACCGGGGCGTCACAATTCTAGATGCATGTTATAGACACGCGCATATATGTATTTATGTATTTATCTATATATATAGCATACAGTATACTGTTTATAGATGGGGTCCTGACCTGCGCCAGACTGATGAGCATCAACGAGTCGAGGCCGTAGTCCTCGAACGGGGCATCCGGGTCGACGTCGCCCTGCGCGCTGCCAGCGAGCTCTGCCACCAGACGGGGCAGCCACGCCATACCTGCACATACAAGAACACCGGCTGTGAGTTGCATAGGAAGGGGTACACGTATATACACAGGGCTAACCCGCGTACATATCTACCTACGCTGTATATCTAATAACGCTGCCAGCGAGCTCTGCCACCAGACGGGGTAGCCACGCCATACCTAGATACACAGACGATTATATTAAGACACCTGACACGAGCACACACGCACAGGACACTTATCCGAGAGTGGCTTATCGGGTTGGCCCACCGCTTTTTAGTGTGTCGGTTAAACCCTTTCGGCTAGGGTTAAGTCGTGTTAGAGAAGGGTTAACCGACCCGAAGTGGGGTTAGGCACGAAGGTGGCCTGTACGCCTGAGTGATTCGACTTCGGCGGTCCCTATCTGTATCGCTCTCCCTATCTATTTAATTAGAGATGTGTTTATATAGATAGAGTACATGTAGAGTATTTATAGAGCACCTCCAGCAGCTGTGTAGTCCGTGGCTCCCATTTCAAAGATCACGTGCCACGCGCCAGCACGGAGGTACGCGTATATATATATACACACATATAGTATATCTATCTACCTATCTATCCATCCAGATATATATTTCCATTTAAACAGAGTACATATACAGCACCTCCAACAGCGGTGTGGTCTGTGACGCGCATCTCCAGGACCACGTGACCCGCGCCGGCGCCGAGGTAGGCGTACATATCTATATACATGTCTATCACTTATATCCAGATGCTAGTTTCCATATATAGAGTTCATATAGGGTATTTATTGAGCATCTCCACAGCAGTGTAGTCCGTTGCGCCCATCTCCAAGACGACGTGCCCCGCGCCGGCGCCGAGGTAGGCGTACATATCTATATCTACATCTATTTATATATATCCAGATGCCTGTTTCCATATATAGAACAAATATATAGTACACAGAAAGCACCTCCAGCAGCAGTGAAGTCCGTGGCGCCCATTTCGAAGACGACGTGCCCCGCAACGACGCCGATGTACGCATATAAATATATATATAAACATACATATACATCGATCTATCCAGAGAAGATCTGTTCCTACATATAGTGTATACAGAGTATTCATATACTACTTCCAGCAGCAGTGTATTCCGTGGCGTCCATTTCTAAGACGATGTGCCCCGCTCCGACGCCGAGGTAGGCGTGTATATATATCTATATATATCTATCTATATCTATATATACATATACATATATATATATATTGATAGCACCTCCAGCAGCGGTGTAGTCTGTGGCTCCCATTTCTAAGACGACGTGCCCCGCGCCGACGCCGAGGTAGGCGAGCACGTCGCGCGCGAGCTGCGGCGAGAGGGCGCCCCACGGAGCACGCACCTATAGGGAAGGGATACGAGGATGAGACGTTTACCCCTTTGCCCCCCGAGTTAAAGCCGAGAAACCAGTCGTCTAGCGCGTACAGGCGCGTCCAAGTGGCAGGGGACACTCGTGTCGAAATCCAACTTTCTCGGGTTCATTTGGGTCGAGTCGCGCGCGAGCTGCGGCGAGAGGGCGCCCCACGGAGCACGCACCTGGAAGGAGATACTATGAGTCATACAATGATGGGGCTTTGTTTTAGTGTTTCATGATTGTATATATATATATGTATATACATGTATATATATATATATGGCGATAGGGCGCCCCACGGAACACGCACCTATAGGGAGAAGACACGATGATGCGTTTACCCCTCTGAGACTTAAGGTTAACCCGATATATTTATATATACAATATACACACACACACATATATTTATGTATATATATATATGTATGTATATATAAATATATGTATATATATATGTATATGTAGATATATCATGTATATTTATATGCATATATAGATCGGGTTAACCCGAGCTGCGGCGAGAGGGCGCCCCACGGAGCTCGCACCTGGAGGGAGATAACGAGCAGGCCCTGGTTTCACTGTAAAATCACTCAACGGCTAATGTTGAGGGGTGTCGACCACGGGCCGTTATGATTGAAGGCGGCTAAATGGCTAAATAAATTCGGACAACACAATTAGAGAAACAAACGGATATTTGCCGTTTTGCAATGAAATGTACGACCTCTGCCCACGTCGAGAATTTACTCATTAGAAAGGCAAACTAGGGCGTGCCCAGAGAACCTCACCTGAAGAGCGAGGTCGACGCCGAGGACGAAGAGCCTGACGGATCCAGCTAGAGCTCGAAACAGAATTACATGGACTACAATAGAACGCACCTCGAGGGCGAAGTCGACGCCGAGGGCGAGGACTACGGGATGACCCGAAATAGGGCTACATGGACTAAAATAGAACTCACTTCGAGAGCAAGGTCGACGCCGAGAGCGAGAGCGCGGCACGCGACGGCCCTGCAACGCGTCACCACCGCACCTGTACAACGGAAAGAGAGGGTACACCCGATATGTATATATACATATACACATATTCAATATACATACACATTTACATAGACATTTACATAGGCATTCATATCTAAATAGGCCGCATGCGACCGCCCCGCTACGCGTGACCACCGCACCTGTAGGACAAACGGAGCGGGTAAGCCCGATATATATATACATATACATATATTTGATATACATAGACATTTACATAGACATTTATAACTGAATAGGCCGCGTGCGACCGCCCCGCTACGCGTAAACACCGCACCTGCAGGACGGACGGAGCGGGTAAGCCCGATATAATTATATACATTTACACATACATTTCTACACACATTTTTCATAGAAGTACATAAATACATAATTATATAAATATATTTATATATATGCACATATATACAAATACACACACACACACACAAATATATATGCAATCACACACACACACACACACACATATATATTATATATATATATATATATATATATATGTATATATATATATAAATATATATATATATATATATATATATATGTATATATATATATACATATATATACATACATATACATATAAATATAAGTATAAATATAACTACACATAATAAATAAATAAATATATATATAGAGAAAAACATATATATATATATTCACATATATAACATACCTCTGCGGGCGTTCTGCAGGAGCCGTTCCATCTCGGCATCGCTCGCCGGAAGATCGGGCAACACGACGCAGACGCGCCGCTCATTTTGGCGCGAAATGGCTCCGATTTGGCGCGAATTAGTCTCCACCTGGAGGAAAAAAAAGTGGCCGCCAAAGGAACAGCTATGATCAGGCCTTAGTTTGACCTTCTCATAAGTAAATTCTCGACGTGAGCAAAGGTTGGTCACTTCATTCAAAAATGCCAAATAACCGTTTTATTTCTAGTTGTTTTGGCCTAATTTATTCAGCCATTTAGCCGCCTTCAGTTATAACGGCCCTTAACCAACCTCCCTCCATGATAGCCAATCGTTAGCCGTTGAGCTATTGTATAGTAAAAATAGGGCCTGCTCATACACACACACACAAGTAAATAGATAGATAGGTAGATAGGTAGATATATGCATGCATTTATTTACATGACTAAAAATAGATTTGGCGCGAAGACATCTCCACCTGGAGGAAGAAAATCAGGACTCAGCTCATGCTCAAAATAGGTACGTGCATATATAAATGCATATATATACACAGATATATACGTACGTACATGCAAATACATATATACTCACAAACACATAAATAAACAAATATATGTAAAGCGCATCTCGAGCGGACGGCAGAGTGCCAGCAGCGAACGCAGAAGAGGGTCATGCGGTGACCCCGTGACGATGGGCATCTGCCTGCGAGCATATACGTACATATATACATACATACACACATATACATATATCTATGTGAGGCGCACATCGAATGGGCGGTATACGGCCAGCAGCCAACGCAGGAGAGAGTAAAGGGTCAACACGAGTAAATAAATACTCACGTGCATATTTACACATATACAGATATATACATACATACATACATATACAGATATACATATACACACACAATCGATATAAGTATATCTTCTGCAAGGCACACTTTGAACGGGCTGCAGAGTGCCAACAGCGAACGCAGGAGAGGGTCATGCGGCGGCCCGGCGACGATGGGCATCTGCCTGTGCGCATATACGTACATATATCATATACACATAATACACACAACCATATACATATACATATATAGATGTAAGGCACACCTCGAATGGGCGGCAAAGGGCCAGCAGCGAACTAAACAGCGGGTAAAGGGTTAACACGAGTAAATAAATACGCATATGCATATGTACACATATACCGATATATACATGCATACGTACATATACAGATATACATATGCACACACATATCAATATAAGTATATATGCAAGGCGCACCTGAAACGGGCGGTAGAGTGCCAGCAGCGAAGCAAGAGCGGGTCGTACTGTGGCCTCGCGACAGTGGACATCTTCCTGTGCGCATACACGTACATATATACATATACATATATATACACACATACATACATACATTTATGCATGCACCTTAAACGGCGGGCAGAGGGCCAGCAGCGAACGCAGGAGCGGGTCGTGCGGTGGCCCCGCGACGGTGGGCATCTGCCTGTGCGCATATACGTACATATATACATATACATATATATACACACACCGATATACATATAACACCTTGAACGGCGGGCAGAGGGCCAGCAGGGAACGCAGGAGCGGGTCGTGCGGCGGCCCGGCGACGGCGGGCATCTGCCTGTGCGCCAGCACGGCGGAGGTGGACACGAGGATCTTGCCGATGTGCTTGCCCGTCGCCATGTGCGCCAGCGCAGCGTCGAGCTCTGACATTGGGAACGTGACCACGGGCAACGAGGGCAGCGAAGGGAGTGCTGCCTGGACCTGCAACATAGGAGTTGAGAACGTGACCACGGTTTCTCTCTCTCTCTCATATATATATATATAAATATATAAATAAATACACATATATATATATACATGTATACATATATATATACAGCGTCGAGCTCCGACATTGGAAACGTGACCACGGGCAACGAGGGCAGCGAAGGGAGTTCTGCCTGAACCTGCGATACATAAATCGGGAACGAGACCAATTCTGCCTATCAGGCTCCGCAATGGGGTGGCCTCGTTGTCATTAGAGTATTGTCTGCGCGTGCGCCAGTAATAAGGCTTTGTTTCTTTGTTCACGTGACAACGGGCAACGAGGGCAGCGACGGAAGTGCTGCCTGCACCTGCAACATAGGACGGAACGAAAGGCGTTCGCAGGTCTCTCTTTCTCTCTCTCATATATATACAGCGTCGAGCTCAGACATTGGGAACATGACCACGGGCAACGAGGGCAGCGACGGGCGTGCTGCTTGCACCTGCGATACATGAATTGATAACTATATATCCAAGGGTGCCCCCCCCCCCCCCACGCCCCCGAGGCCCCCCTCGTACGACGTTCCCCTGCTTG
>Ga0105053_10009945_pt1 | contig 12008 bp, 11 predicted proteins | sample BON01_FD_78093 | JGI IMG/M metagenome (GOLD analysis project Ga0105053, IMG submission 78093) | Freshwater microbial communities from Lake Bonney liftoff mats and glacier meltwater in Antarctica - BON-01 | ecosystem: Environmental > Aquatic > Freshwater > Ice > Glacier meltwater | place: Lake...
ATGCTCGCTGCGGTTGTAGTATGTGTGATCATGGTCGGAAATGAGTTGAACTTCGATAGTGTGAGCGATTATGTGACTGCAGTTTCCAGCGATCCACGATCTCAGATTTTCAATTGGGATTGGAAATCAGGAACGAATTTCTTCAAGCAATTTATCTCTGGAGCATTTATCACGATCGTGATGACTGGCTTAGATCAGGATATGATGCAAAAGAATTTGACCTGCAAAAACATTGGAGATGCTCAGAAAAACATGTTCTGGTTTACCACGATTTTGGTCTTCGTGAACCTACTTTTCTTGGCTTTGGGCGTGCTACTTTTCCTCTATGCTGAGACTCAGGGCATACAGATTCCGACTAAAACAGACGAACTTTTCCCATTATTGGCAACCCAATATTTCTCTCCATTTGCAGGAATTGTATTTGTGCTGGGCATCACAGCCGCGGCTTATTCCAGCGCGGATTCCACATTGACAGCCCTGACCACGTCATTTTGCATTGATTTTCTTGAGATTGATAAAAGGTACCCTGTGGAAAAGCGCGTATCCGTCCGTAAGAAAGTCCATATCGTATTCACGTTCGTGATGTTTTTGGTGATTATGGTCTTCCACTGGATCAATAATCAGAGTGTGATTAATTCTGTCTTTGTGATCGCAGGATACACCTATGGGCCATTACTAGGGCTTTATTCCTTTGGACTTTTCACGAAGTGGCAAGTGAAGGACAAATTTGTCCCTTATCTTGCTGTATTTGCTCCGCTGCTGACTTTTGCGATTGCTTCTAACTCTGAGGAATTGTTTTGGGGTTACAAATTCGGCTTTGAAGCATTGATCTTAAATGGCTTGATCATGTTTGTTGGGTTGTATTTGTTGAGGAGGAAATAATTTCGCACCACATGTTCCTACGGAACGATGAGATGCACTTTAGATTGACATTTCTACCAACGACACATTCCTTTGGAACGAAGGGATGATGTCTAACTAATCTACTTATTGCCAAATACTTCGTACAGCTGGACTTTACAACAAAAGTTTTGGTTTATGATTGTCCCAGCGGGACACGGGACATTTGGTCGGTAGAAAATCATACAGACCCGTTAATGGAAGCGTTCCATCTGAACGCTTGGTGAATCACATTTAGATCAAATCGTGGAAAATGTATTTCTCATCCCATTCTAGCCCAAAAACATCAAGAATAGACTTATACTCTTCAATGAATGATTTCTTTACATGGTGCACTTCCTGATTTTGAATGTATTTATTCACTTGAGGTAGTTGGCTTTTTGAATGAGAGAAAGCTCCAAAACCATCTTGCGATTGAAATTTGGAAGCGCTTAATTTATTTGTGTTAACCCATTTTGAGCTTTCCGTTTTTGTGTTTTGAATCAATGAGGATAAGGATTGGTCTGGCCTTAACCCAATCAAAAGATGAATATGGTCAGGCATGCTTTCAATTTGTAGGATTTTATGTTTGTTGCTTTGAATTATTCCCGTCAAATATTGATGAAGGCGTTCCTTCCAGCTTGAGTGAATTTATGCTTTTCTGAATTTCACCGCAAAAAAAATTAAATGAATGTGAATTTGGGTGTAAGTATGTGGTATAATGAAAAAGACAAAGAGTACCCACTGATTTATGTCCTAATTATCTGATAATCAAATGTTAATACGGAACGATTAGACGTGATTCCAATTGATATATCTACCAAACAGACCTTCCTACGGAAGAGTTTTATTGTGCTGGTGATAATTAATATAATGCCCAAATATTTGATTAATCATTTATTCCAAAGGAACGCAAAGGGAGATTTTGACCATTAGTTGTCGCATCCAAACGCAAACAGAATTCCATACACATGGATTCTTCAATTCATTGTTTCATCGATTAAGAGATTTCTCTGTCCCAGCGGGACATGTGGTTGGTAGAATTATTAAATGGGTTTGAAATAAGTGTTCCATCGGAACGCCTGGTGATTGTCTTGTTTTAAATTACTAATGTCTATGATTTTCACAACGCCAGTTCCACCTCTGGATTCCAGAAGACTTTCTCGAAATTCTGGACTTTGTCTTTCACTACGTTCACACCTTCTTTTCCTAGCAATTCCTGCATTTCCGTAGGAGTGGAAAAATGACCTTTGCCTGTCAGTAAACCTTGACTATTCACCACACGATGTGCTGGCACGTCTACCATCGTATGAGCAGCATTCATAGCGTATCCCACCATTCTTGCGCCACTTTTTATGCCCAAATAGTGCGCAATTGCGCCATAATTGGTGACTCTACCGCTTGGGATTAAACGTACTACCTGATAGACGAGATCAAAATAATTAGGCTTTTCGGGTTTCATTAGACCAGTTGATTAGGGCTTGATTGACAGTTTTGTTGACATTCTTTTCAATTGCTTTTTCACCTGATTTAATAGGAAATTGATATCGAATGATGATGCTTTCTGGTTTTCTGTCGATTACATTCAATTGTGATCCTTCTACATAAACGTAGTCGGCGAATTCTCCCAAAGACTCATTCAGTGTCTTTTCCAAGTCATTTAACTGAATCGCAGTATTGAATGGAACCTCCGAATCCAAGATTACCTGATGGGAATTATTCTTGGAGTAGTTCACCACTTCGGAAGTTAACACAAGCGTATTGGGGACGATGATAATTTCACCTGTTTCACTTTTAAGTACCATGTTGATCAGCGTGATATCTCTTATAAAACCAACACTTCTTCCAATCAAAATCTTATCTCCAATTTCCAACTGATCCGAAAACATCATGATTAGGCCATTCACGATGTTGGTGATATAGTCTTTAGTGAGTAAGGCGATGGCAGCCGCAACGATAGTGATGCTTGTTAGGAATTTTATTGGTTCAACCCCAAATGCCAACATCAGCGTGATCAAAAATATAATGATATTGAGCAAGGTGGAAAGTCTGTCAATACCGATTACAAAGTTGGGTTGAACCCTCATATCCTCGGTTTTCTTCAGGTAAAACTGTAAAGTAATGATTCTACCTAGGGAGATTATTAGGTTGCCACTTAACAGGAATATTGCGGCGCTGATGAGGTTTGATGCGATTATATGTGTTTCAAAGAAAGGACTGAACCAACTATTTGACTCGAAGCTTATGACCAAAATCACCAGAAGCACGAGCTTTAAAAAGAAATTAATTCTCCGTTTATTTTCTTGGGTCTTTATGATGCTTTTGAGTTGATTCATGTCGTTTTTGAAAAATTAAGCCTATTTTTAACAAATATCAGAAAGAATTTTTGAGAAGTATGAGCAGAAATATCATTATCACAGGGGCAGGAGGAAATTTGGGTTCAGCGGTTGTTGAGAAATTCAAGCGTGAAGGATATTATGTCATCGCGCTTTTACAGCCCGGAAAAAACCACGAGGTAGAGGAAGCAGATGATACCTATGAGGTGGATGTCACGGATGAAGTAGCTATTGCTGAATTTATTAAAGAATATCACTTGCAGTACGGTGATGTTGATGCGCTAGCTTTTTTGGTTGGCGGGTATACTTCAGGAGGGATAGCAGACACAAGTCAGTCAGACTTGGAGAAAATGTTCAACCTGAATTTTTTCTCAGCTTTTCATCTTGTAAAAGGCTTTTTGCCCTACATGAAAAAGCAGGGTAAAGGCACGTTCCTTTTTGTAGGAGCTAGACCTGCGCTACAAATAGAGGATGCTGGTGCAACTTTAGCCTATTCCTTGAGTAAGAAATTAGTGATTTCACTCGCTGAAATAGTAGGAGAAGAAACCAAGAATACGCCAATCAGATCGCATGTGTTTGTCCCAAGTATAATAGATACTCCTCCCAATCGCGAGTCTATGCCGGATGCTGATTTTAGCAAGTGGGTGCGCACGGATGAGATCGCCGAGGCAATGCATTATGCTGTAAATACACATGCACTCCGAAACATGACATTTAAACTTTATGGTGAAGTTTAAAGTTGAACCCCTGAAAATGAAATCTCTATTACTTATAATTTTCGCATGTATACTGACAGTTCCTGCTTTTTCGCAGTCTGAAGAGGCTGCCGTGAAAGCTGTAATCGAATCTCTTTTTGACGGGATGAGAACTAAAAATTCTGATAAGATTGCGCGTGTTTTTTCAGAAAATGCAATTATGCAGACGATAGAGACTGCAGGTGATATTGGCGAGGTAAAAGCTGGTTCTGTTGCTGATTTCGTGAACGGAATAGGAAGTCTTCCTATGGATACGAAGCTTGACGAGAGAATCACTGACTATCAAATCAATATTGATGAGCCAATGGCTACTGCCTGGACTCCCTACGAGTTTTACGTCAATGACGAATTCAGCCATTGCGGTGTGAATTCCTTTCAATTAGTAAAAATGGCCGCTGGCTGGAAAATAGTTTATATCATTGATACTCGCCGAAAAGAAGGCTGCTCTTGATTAGTTATGAATACGTTTAAAGAAAAAGTTTATCAGGTTGCGATAGCGCAGGTGAAAGAGAAAATCAACCTATTGAAGGCCGAGAGAAAGGCAATCAATGATGGGATTTTGGAGGACACAAAAAGTAGTGCTGGAGATAAGTTTGAGACGGGCAGAGAAACGATGTCCCGTGATCTTATGACTGTGGAGAATCAGCTCAAGCAGGCTAATTTTGAGTTTGATGAGCTATGTAGGTTCCAGGCGATCAAAGAACCATCATCTTCCGTGCAGGAAGGTAGTCTGGTTCACCTAGGCACAGACAAATATTTGATTTCAATAAGACTGGGGCAAGTAACCGTGGACGGGCAAAAGCTTTTTATGATGAGCAAAAACTCTCCGCTTGGTGAGCTTTTGGTTGGGCATAAAAAAAATGATCAGGTAGAATTCCGTGGAAAATCTATCCTGATCACTGAATTACTGTAAATCTCACTTAGTTTCTATTTGGCACAAAACTCATTAACTCGGTAGCTCCATCGAGTAGGGTAAGTTTGTCTTTGCCTATTATCATGTCTCCTGCTTTTGCCAAAGCAGTTATAAAGTCCTGTTCTCCAGTGCCAAGGCACATTTTTTTGGTCATTGCTCCTGGGTCAAGGCTGATTCCAGTACCTTCAAGCGAGAAGTTTCCTGAGAAATCATTGCAACCGGAGAATCCAGATAGCTTACCGTCATCCAGAAAGTGCAATAAAGGAAGACCTCCTTCGAACTGATTCATGTCGAGGCCTTTACCCATAAGGGATGAGAGTGCCCAGCTATTTCCTGTCATGACACTCAGAGGATTTATAGATTTTGTGCTGCCACAACTTGCAGAAATCAACAAGATAAGTCCATAGGATAGAGTTTTGAAAGCTTTCATGATATCAAGAGTTTAGCACTGTACTAAAATAGGTTATTTGATGCCAAATTCAATTTTGCATTTTTATCAAACTGACTACGATTATGCTAGATTCTCAATTATTCGAGGAATTGTTGCTTAATTTCTAATTGAATTTCGGTTTTTTTCAAAAAACTCTAATGGATTGTTTGGCTAATAGAAATTTTGGCAGTAAGATTGCCCTGTCAATTGTCCAGTTATGGTATTTGCAGCAAAAATCTCTTCAGACCTAAAACTACTTCCAGCTATGGAAGCGAGAGCCTGCACCATTTTTTCTATGACGACATGGATGGGTACCACGATTACGGGTTGATCCCGTTGCAATTAATAAAGTACCCGCCCCCGTTGCCTTTTGAAGGTCTATTTTAATTTTCCAGTAATTAATTTCAGAAATTTTATTTATGAAAATCATCAAGTTCGGTGGCTCATCCGTAGCGAACCCAGAAAATATTCAGCGAGTTTTTTCAATCGTTAAGGACAAACTCAAGGAGCATGAAGTAGCCATTGTTTTTTCTGCTTTTGGTGGAGTCACGGAGAGTCTTCTGAAGATTGCTCAGCTAGCCAGAGAAGGGGATGAAGCCTATCGCGAAGTGCTGCAGACTCTCGAAGAAAAGCATCTGACCATCGTTCGCCAGCTTATCTCGGTTCAAAGCCAATCCACTGTGATGACTTTTGTGAAGGTGAGATTCAAAGAACTTGAGGATCTTTTTCATGGCATCTACCTGATCAAAGAGAATTCTCCTCGGACACTGGATTATGTGGCAAGTTTTGGAGAAAGGTTAGCAGCATTTATCCTGGCGGAGTCTATGCAGGGACAGGGTTTCAAAACTCAATTCCTAGATGCCCGCGAGGTGATTCGTACGAATGATAGATTTGGACAGGCAAAAGTTGACTTTGAAGTCACTAATGATGCGATCAAAAACTACTTTGCGAAGCATGATGGGATCAAGATAATCACTGGCTTCATCGCTTCTACTATAAAAGGAGAAACCACTACACTTGGTAGATCCGGCTCTGATTATACCGCAGCGATTTTTGCAGCGGCTTTGGATGCGGAGAATCTCGAGATTTGGACAGATGTTTCTGGTGTGCTCACTTCAGACCCGAAGTTGGTTTATACCGCATTTACCATTCCTCAGCTGAGCTATAATGAGGCGATGGAGCTTTCGCATTTTGGGGCAAAAGTAATTTTCCCAGCCACCATGCAGCCAGCGATGCGCAAAAGCATACCGATTTACATCAAGAATACGTTTGATCCAACAAATTCAGGTACGCTTATCAATGGAGAAGTAAGTCCGGGTGCCTTAATCAAAGGAATAAGCTCTATTCCAAATGTGTCTATTGTCACCGTCCAAGGAGCAGGAATGCTTGACTCCGCAGCCGGCACAAGTCGTGTTTTCAAAGCGTTGGCAGAGGCAAAAGTGAATGTTTTGTTGATTTCCCAAGCTTCGTCTGAGCACAGCATTTGTTTGGCGATCAAGACCCAGGAGTCTTATCTGGCCAAAGAGGCAGTGGAAAAAGAGTTTTTCTACGAAATAAAATCTGGTGAGATGGATCAAGTTATCCTGTTGCATGACTTAGCTACTGTAGCGGTGGTGGGTGAAAACATGAAGCATAATCCAGGCGCTTCGGGACGAATGTTCCGAGCTTTGGGTAGAAATAATATTAACGTAGGTGCAATTGCACAGGGGAGTTCGGAGTTGAACATCTCAGCGGTGATTCCTCAGCCAGATTTGCAGAAAGCTCTTAATGCCCTCCATGAGGCATTTTTCCTTTCTGAAAACAAAGTGCTTCACGTATTCCTAGTAGGTACGGGGTTGATCGGTCAGGCTTTGATCAAGATGATTACAAACCAGCAGCAAAAGCTAAGAGGCGAAAACGAACTGGATATTCAGATTCATGGTCTGGCAAATAGCAGATTTATGGCCTTCCATGAGGATGGTTTTGACCTGAGCAATCCTTATCAACTGAGTAATTCGGATGACAAAACTGATCTGTTAAAGTTCATCAGAACTATGGAGGAGATGAATTTTTCCAATTCTGTATTTGTGGATTGCACCGCAAGTCAGGATGTGGCTGAGATGTATACCAAGATCCTTGAGGCAAAAGTAGCTATCGTTACTCCAAATAAGAAAGCCAATTCGGGCTCTATGGAGCAGTACAGGGCGTTGAAGAAGTTGGCTAAAAAACGTGGAGTTAAATTCCTTTACGAAACCAATGTGGCAGCTGGACTTCCTGTGATCAACACAATACAAGATTTGATGCTAAGTGGAGATAAGGTGATCCGTATAGAGGCGGTGCTTTCTGGATCCATGAATTATATTTTCTCCGAACTTGAAAAAGGTGATCCTTTCTCAGAAGTGGTGAAAAAGGCAAAAGAGTTGGGATTCACAGAGCCTGACCCAAGAGATGATTTGAGTGGTATGGATGTGGCGAGAAAAATTTTGATTTTGGGTCGTGAAGCAGAGCAAGACTTGGAATTTGAATCTATAGAAATCCAAAGTATGGTTCCTGAGGATTGTCAGAATTTGGGGTCTGTTCCTGAATTTTTTGAAGTGTTGAGAACTCATGATACAGACTTTGCAGAAATGCTAAAAGCAGCGGAAGCAAAAGGCGAGAAACTTCGCTTCATGGCTACTTTAGAAAATGGAAAAGCCAAAGTTGGATTGAATTCCCTACCGATTGCACATCCATTTAGTGGATTGGGAGGAAGTGACAATATGATTCTATTGACTACGGACAGATATCATGATAGACCAATGATCATCAGAGGTCCAGGTGCTGGAGCAGATGTAACTGCGGCGGGTGTATTTGCAGATGTGATTCGTATCGGTAACTACACTCGAGAATAATGCGCTCTGTTAAAGCTTACGCACCAGCAACTGTCGCAAATGTCTCTTGTGGATTTGATATCCTTGGATTCGCAATAGATGCGATGGGCGATACTGTGGAATTGGTACTGAAAGATGAGCCGGGATTGGTTGTCGTTTCTATTGAAGGTGATGGTGGGAAACTTCCTCTTGAAGCAGCCAAAAATACCTGTGCAGTGGCGATTCAAGCCATGTTGGATGAATTGGGATCTAACGTAGGGATGAATATTTACCTGACTAAAGGTTTGCCTTTGGGATCAGGGATGGGTTCAAGCGCCGCGAGTGCTGTGGCAGCTTTGGCCGCAGCGAATAGACTTTTGGGAGACCCTTTTGCGAAAAAAGATCTATTACCTTTTGCAATAGCAGCAGAGAAAGTGGCTTGCGGAGCAGGTCATGCGGATAATGTGGCTCCAAGTTTATTGGGAGGTTTTGTGTTGATTCGCGATTATCATCCACTGGATGTGATCAAACTACCTGTTCCTTCGGGTTTGTATTGCACTCTTTTGCATCCTCATTTTGAGTTGAAAACAGCAGATTCAAGATCGGTACTGAGAGATCAGGTTCCTATGAAACATGCCACGATTCAATCTGGAAATGTGGCTGGCTTAATTGCTGGGTTATATGAAAGTGATTTTGAATTGATATCCAGATCGCTTCGGGATGTGATAGCAGAACCTTACCGGGCTGTATTGCTGCCTGGATTTTACGAAGTAAGAGAGGCGTTGAAAGCTGCTGGAGCCTTAGGAATGGGGATTTCTGGTTCAGGCCCTACGCTTTTCGCTCTTTCCAGAGGGAAGGAAACTGCTGAAGCTATGGCTGAAGCGGCTGAGAAAATCTATCAGGCAATTGGACTTGGAGTGGATGTGTATTTCTCTGAAATCAATACCAAAGGCGCTTACGTCATCGAAGAAAAATAAGTTTATGAAGTTTTTCAGTACAAATAATTCTGAACATCAAGTAGGTCTTTCTGAGGCAGTTATTAAAGGTTTGGCGCCTGATCAGGGGCTTTATATTCCGATGGAAATCCCTGTTTTATCGGAGGAGCTATTGGATAGATTCCCTAAGATGAGTTTTCAGGAAATTGGGTATGAAGTGATTGGAGCCTTGTTTTCTACCGCTTTGAGTCAAGAGCAAATAAAGGAATTGGTAGATCATACACTGACTTTTGATGCGCCGCTGGTGAAGGTGGAGGAAGATGTGTATAGTTTGGAGCTTTTTCACGGGCCTACGTTGGCATTCAAGGATTTTGGTGCGCGTTTTTGTTCCAAATTGATGAGTATGCTGATGGAGAAATCCGATCGCACCGTGCGAGTGCTGGTAGCGACTTCTGGAGATACAGGAAGTGCTGTGGCAAATGGTTTTTTAGGCGTGGATGGTGTGGAAGTGATCATTCTTTTCCCGAAAGGGAAAGTAAGTGAGTTACAGGAAAAGCAGTTTACAACCTTGGGTCAAAATATCACTGCGCTAGAAGTAGATGGCGTTTTTGATGATTGTCAGAAGTTTGTGAAAGAAGCATTTTTGGATGCTGAACTGAATGAAAATCTGTTGCTAACTTCAGCCAATTCTATCAATGTTGCACGTTGGATTCCACAGTGCTTGTATTATTTCTATGCTTTCTCCAGACTGCCTAAAAACGATAAAAAAGTAGTTTTCGCTGTTCCTTCAGGAAATTTCGGGAATCTTGCAGCTGGTATTTTGGCGCAGAGAATGGGTTTACCAATTGATCAATTTGTAGCAGCCACTAACGTAAATAAGGTAGTGCCTGACTTTTTGAATGGAGCTGATTTTCAAGCGATGTCATCTATCGCTACCGTTAGCAATAGCATGGATGTGGGCAACCCAAGTAATTTCCCGAGACTTCTTGCGCTATACGGGCGTGACGAACAAATGCTAAAGGATAATGTAAAAGGCTATTTCTACTCCGATGAAGAGACGGTAGAAGTGATGCAGGAAGTGAAAAAGTCTGGCTACACGATGGATCCTCACGGAGCTGTTGGGTATTTGGGATTGAAGGATTTCATGGCAGAAAATGCCGATTACCAAGGCGTTTTTTTAGAAACAGCTCATCCCGGAAAATTCCGCGAAACGGTAGAAAAAGCGCTGGATTTAAAGCTTGATCTTCCAGAAAGATTAGCTGCTTTTATGGATGGAGAGAAGGAAGTGATTTCGATGAGGAATGACTTTGAGGAGTTTAAGAGTTTTTTGAAGGGGCTTCTTTAATGGAGTTTCAATTTGTAATTCCTTTAATCAAAAGTTCGACAGCTTCAACGTCGTGGGGATCTTTCATTCCTAGCCCGCATTTCATACGGGGCTACGTTGCGGCGCGCAAGTATTCATGGTTTGACCACTTTGTGATCGATGAAATATAAATATGTTCGTGTTATAGGTCATTTTTTATGTTTGATCCTGAAAGGATCAAACCATGAATAGCCATGGGTTCAACCCGTGGAAAAAAGGATTGAAATTAGTAAATACCGACCCTGAAAGGTGTAGAACCTTGTTTCTAAAAGCCCTTGGCTGGCTGAAAAATTGATGGTTTTCTAGATGTGACCTCTAGCTGAGCTTAACTAGGAAATGTTACGTTGGTAATGCTTCGATAAATAATATTGTGACTACTTCTTCCTTTCAATGGTATAGCTCACCAATCCTTTTAAGGATGTTTTGTAGGCTGATTCTGGGAAAGTTTTCAGAACCTAGCTTATAAAATACCTCATTTGATTCCCTTTTCCTTCAGCTAGAATCAGACTTGATTCCACCGCTTTTTTCAAATCCCGACTTGCAGTGGCAGAAGAGATTGTTTTGAAAACATCCATATACTCTTTACGAGTAAATTCATTTTTTCCTAAGGAAATGAAATGGGTGATCCGCTGATCTGAGGTTAAGGTTTGACCAGTTACATTCAATAAGTTCCCTAGTGAATTGTCGATAATCTCAAGCATGTACTCTATGAAAATCGTGGATTTTCCAGATTTATCACTTGATGACAAGGCCTGATAGTATTCATCCTGAGTTTGACCAATAAGCGTTTCAAAGGGTAGAAACTCGAATACGGCATACCTTTCTTTAAGAATTAGCGTTTGCCACAGCCTTCCCATTCTTCCGTTTCCATCCATAAATGGATGAATAAATTCCATTTCATAGTGAAAGACACAGCTTTTGATCAAAGATAGCTCATCATCATTCTTCAGATAATGGAAAAGATCCTTCATCAGTCCGGTAACCAGTTGAGCGGACGGAGCTACATGGGCAACCTGCGATCCTTTGACCACGCCAACCCCGCGCGTTCGATAGCTTCCTGGTTGATCAATCAATCCCTTCATGAGCGTTGCATGTGCGGATAGGAATGAGTTCTCAGAAGATGGGTTATAGGAATTTTGATTCTCATAAACTTCTATTGCATTGATCACTTCAGTAATGTCTTTCTGAGGCCCAATGATCCGTTTATTTTCTATCAATGCGGTAATCTGCTCCTCAGAAAGTGTATTTCCCTCAATTTGAAGGGAGGAGTGGATGGTCTTAATCTTGTTTTGCTTGCGAAGCTGAGGCGATTGTTTGTCTAAAAAAAGTGTATTTGCCTCACCGATTTTTTCAGAAATAGAGCTGATTAATTGAAGAATCTTTTGGGTGATATCATAAGGAGGCTTCTTTGATAGTATCATTTGATACTATCAAAGATACTGATCTCGCGGTTAAAAAGGATAAATGATGGAGAGAAGGAAGTGATTTCGATGAGGAATGACTTTGAGGAGTTTAAGAGTTTTTTGAAGGGGCTTCTTTAATGGAGTTTCAATTTGTAATTCCTTTAAT
>Ga0105053_10009953_pt1:0-7500 | contig 11996 bp, 17 predicted proteins | sample BON01_FD_78093 | JGI IMG/M metagenome (GOLD analysis project Ga0105053, IMG submission 78093) | Freshwater microbial communities from Lake Bonney liftoff mats and glacier meltwater in Antarctica - BON-01 | ecosystem: Environmental > Aquatic > Freshwater > Ice > Glacier meltwater | place...
AAAACCAGCCGCCACGGGGGCTGCCCGGCGAGGCGCAGGCTGCGCCGCGCTTGGTGCCTCCCGCCCCCCCCCCCCCCCCCCCTCTTCTTCTCGGTATCCCTCCTCTGCCTCTCCCACCTGGGGTGGAAGAGGATAGGAGGGGGGTTGGGAGGGTGTGAGAGTGGGTTGGTGGGTAGTTCAAAGGCAGTGAGGGAGGGAGAAGAGTGACGGAGGGACCCCCTCCGTCACTCCTCTCTCCTTCATGTCTTCTATCCACCAACCCACCCACTCTCCCACCCACCCTCCCATCCTCCCCCCCTCCGTCCCATTTTCCCCCCACCCACCCTCCCTCCCTCCCTCTCTCCCTCTCTCCGTTCCTCCTTCACTTCATCGCACCCTCTTAATCTCTATCAAAAGAACTACTGCTGCCAAGTCAGTGCGATGGTAGTGAACGAGAGAGTAGTACGGTGATGAGTCGTGACTGGGATGAGTAGTGACTACTGCCGCCAAGTTAGTGAGATGAGTAGTGAATACAGTGGGATTAATCGTGTAAGTGCGTTGCACTTACACGGCGGCAAACGCCCGTGTAAGTGCGTCGCACTTACAGGGCGGCAAACGCCAGTGTAAGGGCGTCGCACTGACTACTCGTCTCCACTGCAGGCAGGCGTTTACCACCACGCGCCCCTGTAACTGCGTCGCACTGACTTGGATCTCACTTTTTTTCTGTCGCTGGCATCTACTGTGTCAGTGAGTGGGATTGCGGGAGTGAGGCAAATGCTTCGCAGTTACGAGGGGGAGAGGGCGGAATCGGATATGGCGGGAAAGGCAGGCGCAGAGTGTAAGTCAATGACGTAGTTACGCCCTCGTAACTGCATCGCGCTGACTTGCGACGCAGAAATACGAACGAATCCTGAATGAGCAAAGTTGAGGTTTCATTTCCGTTTGAGTCTTTTGAAAAGAGACCCGTGATGATTTGTCAGGATTCCGATGTGTATTCCGACGGCCGCTTCGAGTCACGACTCATCCCAGTCACGACTCATCCCAGTAACGACGCATTTCAATCACGACTCATCCCAGTCACTACTCTCTCAGCCTCTACTGATTACACTGAAATGCTCTCTCAGTCACTATGTATCTCACTGACTTGACGGCAGTAGTCACGAATCATCCCAGTCACGACTCATCCCAGTCACGACTTATCCCAGTCACGACGCATCTCAATCACGACTCATCGCAGTCACTACTCTCTCAGCCTCTACTGATTACACTGAAATACTCTCTCAATCACTACCTATCTCTCTGACTTGGCGAGTTGTATTCCGACGACTACTTCGAGTCTCATCCCACAATGGTGGGACGAAAATGAAATCTGTAATGACTATTCAGGATTCCGATTGGTATTCCGACGACTATTTCGGGGTTCATTCCACGATGAGACCCAGTATGCCGGCGACCGTTTTGGGTCTCGTATTGCAACGGTGGGATGAGAATGACATTTGTGATGATTATTCAGGATTCCGATTTGAATTCCGACGACCATTTCGGGTCTCATCTTTTCGGCAGCGGGCTGTACTGACTTAATCGCACCCCCAATCTTTTTCTGTCGCTTGCATTTGCTCTGTTAGTAAGTGCGATTTAGGGAGTGAGGTCTAAGAGTACATTCTCGTCAAACATATGTTGCAGGGCGTTGCAGTGCGTTGCAGTGCGTTGCAGTGCGTTGCTGTGCGTTACTGTGCGGTGCAGTGCGTCGCAGTGTGTTGCAGTGTGTTGCAGTGCGTTGCAGTGTGTTGCAGTGTATTTGGGAGTGAAATCAAAGTCAGTTCAACGCAATGACTTATTTAACCTGACCCTCCCTTTCTCCCTTCCTCCCTCTCTCCCTCCCTCCCTCCCTGCCTCGCTCGCTTGCTCGTTCGCTCGCTGCCTCGCTCGCTCGTTCCCTCAACACCGCACGAACACACGCACAACAATAAACACACACTACAAACACTGCAGAAGGTGCTGCGAGGCCCTAGCGTGCCATAGGCATATGCACACACACACACACACACACACACATACATACACACATACATACACACACACTCTCTCGCACACGCACACACACATACACACACATATACACATATTGACGGATTTCAAACCTCCACACTGAGTAAGAAACAATCAAGTGCATCGTATTTCTTTATAGGTCATTTCCCCGCCAAAGAGCCCTATAATTAGTGGCTCTTTTGCGAAAAGAGACCTGCATCTTAAGGCATCCTATGCAGAGTCAGAAACAATCAAGTGATTCGTATTTTCAATTTTTTTCAAATTTCAATACAAAGAGACCTCGAGCGATTCTTATTTTCAATTTCCAACATAAACATACCTTTTCTTTATCTTTAATTTTCAATATACATAAAATTCGAACACGAATAATTTGATCCAGTGATTGGAATACGAATAGACTGGTTTTGACTGCCGATTTTCCGTACTAATTTTGTTCGTGGGCCCTGGAATTAGGAGATGAAATTTCAAAATAAGGGAGCAGTTCTGGTACAAATTGCTCCCTTATTTATTTAAGTTGCTCCCTTATTTATTAGTCAACCCTACAGTCAAAATCAGTCTATTACTATATTTATATATATTGAATTTGTCTTTTTCGTGTAAATGTACTGCGACGTAGGTCCAAAACATAGATACATATATTTATATCGAAATATACACAGAGGAGGCAATGTGCATACATATGAGATACTTTTTAAACATGTACATGTAAATTTGAGATATACGAACATGTCATTCATGTATTTGTGTCGGTGCGTATGCATGAATGTATGTTCAGATGCATGTATACATGTTCAGATACACATGTATATCGTATTTCTCTTTTTTCTCTCTCTCTCTCTCTCTCTCTCTCTCTCCCTCCCTCTCTCCCTCCCTCCCTTCCTCCTCCCCCCCCTCTCTCTCTGTTTCTCTCTCTCTCTCTCTCTCTCACACACACGCACACTCATTAGAACACATTGTACACATTCACTTGGTACACATTCAATCATGCCAATGGTACTGATTATTAATAAAATGTGTCTATTCACCTCCCTTTTGCTGGCATCATCCTGACCTCCTTTTACCCACTGATTAGAACACATTCTTCACGTTCATTGAGAACACACTCTACACACCCATTCGTTCTGACCTCCCGGCCGTCTCTCCGAAACCTGCATGACCATGTCACGTACTCAAAAGTTTTGGATCTTGTTTTCAAGTCGACACGGACCACTCTCAAAAAGGCAGGGACAGCAATGATTATCACGAGAAGAATGCCAAAGAATAGTGTAGGGAGCGGGAGTACCCACGGCGGGGCTGGACGACCGGCCGCTGGCTTTCACGCCAGGGAGGGAGATCCCAGGAATAATGCGAATATGCTGGAATATATATTTCAAGTAGGCGCCGAGGCCACTCGAATAATACCATTGTCGACGAAGAAAAGATTCCATTGTCAGTAAAAAAATAATATCATAATCATTGTCAATAAAAAAAAAGAAAACATTGGCAGAAACCAAAAGCAGGCCCCACCTGGGATATTTGCTATATTTAAAAACACATATTGTGTAGCAGGCGCCACTTGAAATATGAAATATTGTAATGTGATAAAGGCGTCGAAATTCTCCTAAAGATGTATGGGTGTGTTAAATGTATGTGTGTGTTTTGTACGTATATACATATACATGTACAGTAGCATCCCGGGAAATAGAAACCACGGTTTTTGACCCAGCCAGCCAGTTTCTAAGCAATATTTCTAGGCGTGCATAGAGTTTCTTTACTGTACTCATATATCTAGGCGTACATCCAATTTCCAGTTTGCAGTTTCTATGTGCCAGTTTCTATTTCCCGGGATGCTACTGTAACGCACCAGACGATAGATACCGCCCGAGAAGCTTCTTGGAGACGGGCTTTCGACCCCTGTACCCCTCTTTTGTTTGATTTGTACCATTATCTCAAACAAAACGGGTATTTTGGATTAGTACCAGAAAACCCAATTTTGAATGAGCCGGGGTCGATACTAGTTGACGGGTTCGACAACCGCCTTATTCCATGAAGCTTTTCGTGCGGTTTGTGTGTGTTATGTGCGTATATACGTATACAAGTAACGCACCGGACACCTTGCCTTGCCTAACACTACACATATATATATATATCGCAAAAGAGCCACTAATCATAGGGCTCTTTTGCGGAAACTGACCTATAAAGACATACTCTCAAAAAGGCAGGGACAGCAATGATTATCACGAGAAGAATGCCAAAGAATAGTGTAGGGAGCGGGAGGCAAGGCCTTGCCCACCACTCAAGGAGGAGCTCTGAAAATCGTTACGGCCCCCACTCGCGGCGGCCAAATCTGAAATCATTGGTCATATATATTCAAACTATTGTATATCACTCAACTCTCATACAAACGAATGTTGCACTTTTAAAGAGCTTCCGCGATTAAGTTACGGAGGAGCTCTGAATCTGCCATTACGAATCCTCGGATTTTGGGGTATTCCGTTGGTCCCACTGACGCAGAAGGTTGCTGATTGGGACCAGAATAGGTCGGAAACGCAAGTATTTTAATCCGCATCTCCTCCTTCCGTGTGTGTGTGTGTGTGTGTGTGTGTGTGTGTGTGTGTGTGTGTGTGCGCATGTGCGTGCGTGAACTGTGCCACAACTCGCTTCCGTGCTTTGTTGTATGTGTGTGTATTTGTGTGTGAGTGTGTGTGTGTGTGTGTGTGTGTGCGTATTTGAATAGTATGTATTTTAATCCGCATCTCCTCCGTACATCGTGCAGGTCTCTGTCCGCAAACCCAACAGCCGCCCAACTTTCGTTTTTTCTTACTTTCTTTCGAGTAGAATATCCGACTTTGTCACTTAAGGCAGGGTTGGGGTTAGATATACAAACGTGCGTTTTCAGTGGAATCCACTTTAAAAAGTATTTCATCGAATTCGTCTGTGTGCAAACGAACGAAGTGGTCCGCAGTAATTCCAAGGTTATCTTGACGCGGCAAACATGCAGCCAGCGCTCGAGCAGGGTTGCGGGAAGCAAACGCCGAGCGCTAGCATTGTATTTTCCCATAAGAATTGGGTATGTGTTTTTAGTATCGGAATGTAGAGGAGAGTCGGATCTATGTATGTGCATGACTTGAAAACAGTATGCGGCTGCATAGTGCCGACTCCCGATTTAAAAATGTGTTTGGCCGCAAAATTCGCCGGAAGTCGGCTCGCCAAGCCGCATTCTCTGTGCAAGTACCGAAGTCATGCACAGACCTAGATCTGACTCTCCTCTACATTTTGATACCAAGAACACATATCACATTCGTACGAGAATATTAAATTGTAGCGCTCGGCGTTTGCTTCCCTCAATCCTGTTCGAGCAATGGCCGCAGATTTGCCGCGTCAAGATCACGTTTGAATTAATACCACACACTGGCAATTGGTTCGTTTCCGCAAGAGCTCATTCAATGAAATGCTCTTTAAACTGGGGGGTCCAGCGAATACGCACGTTCGTTCAAACAACACACAACTCTGCCTTAATACCAGTGGGTATTGTGCATTTTTCACAAAAGAGCCTCTAAATATAGGTCACTTTCCTGGAAAATGCACAACTCTGCCTTAATACACAGGACACTGCCCTTTCCGCAGAACAGCTACTACTGGGTGGCGGAGACTCCGACTAATAGGATCCCTTATCTTTATAGGTCATTTTCCGCAAAAGTGACCTATATTTAGTGGCTCTTTTGTGGAACATGATCTGCAACGTAGGGGATCCTATGTGTCTTCGCCATCCTGTACCAGCGTAATAATTCTCAATTCTAATGATCCTCTGATGCCTCGTATCATAGAGGCGCTTATCTATACGAGAGAACTGTTATTTCTGCAAACCAGCTGGGAGACCCATTTTTTTGTTACAATGGTATTTCATTTGCGGAAACAGACCTGAAGAGGGCATGCATCCTTTCAAATGTGTGTTGCAGTATGTGTTGCAGTGTGTGTTGTAGTGTGTGTTGCAGTTTGCGTTGCCGTGTGTGCAAGCACATGCCCCAGCATCCTTCCTGTCTTGGCCATCACCCTGAATGCCACACCTTCACCTCCATCTCCACGTCCAAGTTTACATTCGTCACTTTTTTGGTACAAATGCCACCCTTATATATTGCCACCCTTATAGGGTACAAATGCCACCCTTATATTTCCACGCGTGGAAATATTCCGATCGGATATATAATACAGTTGACTAATGGTCCTACTCCGATCGGCCCTCCCTCATTCAGACGATATGATACGGGGTGGCTACGATTAGTAGGCTCCTTAAAATTACAGGTCTCTTTTGCAGAATATAGTCTCTTTCATAGGGCTCTTTTGCAAAAGAGACCCATCATTTCACGGAGCCCACTCATCGTAGCCACCTCACACCTTATGATTCACCTTGTCTTCGAGAGCGGGGGGGTTTATGTATAGGGTGGCGAAGACCCATAGGACGCCTTATCTTTCCAGGTCATTTTCCGCAAAAGAACTTTATAATTAGTGGCTCTTTTGCGGACCATGACCTGCAAGTTCAGGCATTCTATCCTATGCATCTTCGCCCATCTGTACTCCGATCAGTCCTCTCTCTTTGAGACAACTTGAATCGTAATGATTCGACTTGTCTGATTCAGGTAGGGGGGTTATAATCAGTCTGGACCAAAAAAAAATTAAAACCCCTTTTTTTGCGGGGGAATTTGCAGGGATCAATAACCAAGAAAGAAAGAAGCAAGGGGCCCCACCCCCCCCCCCCCCCCCCCCCCTATTGTTTTTATAGCTCCACAGCTGGCACAGCAGCAGCGGCAGGAGGAGAGTCAGGAGTGTCAGCCATCTTATTGAGTTCTTGCTGCGAGACTTTGCCGAGCGTGATCAAGACTGCTAATGTAGCTCCTAGTCCCACCGCAATCAGTCCTGACAGGGGGAGAAAAAAAATATCAACCACAAACGTAAATACAATTAAAAAAAAACGCGAAAAGTACAAAGCTCTGAGGCTGCGAAACTTTGCCGACCGTGATCAAGACTGCGAATGTGGCTCCTAGTCCCACCGCAATCAGTTCTGACAGGGGAAAAAAACATCAAACATAACCGTAAATACGATCAAAAAAAAACACAAAACATACAAAACTCTGAGACTGCGAGACTTTGCCGAGCGTGATCAAGACTGCTAATGTAGCTCCTAGTCCCACCGCAATCAGTCCAGGGAGAGGGGAAAAAAAATATTACAACAAATATAAATACATTCAAAAATACGTTGCTCTGAGTCATACTGCAATCAGTTCTGGGGAAAAAAACACAAAAAAAAAACGCACAATACATCGAAAATGTATGGCGTCGACACCCACCGCAATCAGTGCTGTTAGCGCGTGCGTGCGAGAGAGAGTGTGTGTGTGTTTTGTAATGGGCGTGATTAAGACCACTAAAGTAGCTTCAGGTTCGGCTGCAATCAGTTCCGGGAGAGAGGAAAAAAATAACATTAAAACAAACATAAAT
>Ga0105053_10009955_pt1 | contig 11996 bp, 10 predicted proteins | sample BON01_FD_78093 | JGI IMG/M metagenome (GOLD analysis project Ga0105053, IMG submission 78093) | Freshwater microbial communities from Lake Bonney liftoff mats and glacier meltwater in Antarctica - BON-01 | ecosystem: Environmental > Aquatic > Freshwater > Ice > Glacier meltwater | place: Lake...
AAAGAAGGGAGCTGAAGATGTTCTCGTTATTAGAACGGCTCTCTATAGCAACCGATTTGACCAATACTGGAATCACAGCTACTCCTGTTAAGCACTTTTAGAAAAAATTTGTTATGCACCCAGGCATCCTGCCTGCGTCACTTCAGCCCACACAGGCAGGATGCCTAGGCTACTTTAAAAATGAAAATCTGCATCGTCACCGAAACCTACCCGCCCGAAGTCAACGGCGTGGCCATGACCTTGCACCGCATCAGTGACGAACTGCGCAAACAGGGGCACAGCGTGAGCATCGTGCGCCCGCGCCAAAGCTCCGAAGCGCAGAACGCACAGTATGCTGATGAAACCATCGTGACCGGCCTGCCGCTGCCCGGCTACGATGGCCTGCGCTTCGGCCTGCCCTGCCGTCGCAAACTGCGCAAGCTCTGGGCAAAGAACCCGCCCGACATCATCTACGCCGGCACCGAGGGGCCGCTGGGACAGTCCTCGATCAAAGCCGCCGCGGACCTTGGGATCCCGATCGTCTCCGGGTTTCACACCAATTTTCACGAATACATGAAGCACTACAAACTGCCCATTCTCGAAAAGATGGTGCGGGGCTTCCTGCGGAAAACACACAACAAAACCAAGCGCACTTTTGCGCCCTCGCAAGACGTCATCGAACGACTCAAAGACATGGGCATCGCAGGCACCCGCCTGCTCGGGCGCGGGGTGGACACTAACCTCTTTGACCCCGCAAAGCGTGACGCCGCCCTACGCCAACGCTGGGGCGTGGACGACGACGGCATCGTGGCGATCTTCGTCAGTCGCCTCGCCGCCGAGAAAAACATCCCGCTCGCCGCAAAAGCCTTTGAACAAATCAAGCAACGCCAGCCCAATGTCGCCTGCGTCTTCGTAGGCGACGGCCCCGCACGTGCGAAGCTGGAAAAGGCGCACCCCGAATTCATTTTTGCCGGCATGCAAAAAGGCGAGGACCTCGCCCGCCACTACGCCTCCGCCGACCTCTTTGTCTTCCCCAGCGTCACCGAAACCTTCGGCAACGTCGTGACCGAAGCGATGGCCTCCGGCCTAGTCACCCTCGCCTACGATTATGCCGCCCCCGCCCGCTACATCGAAGACGGCACCAACGGATTTCTCGCCCTCTACGATGACAGCCCCGCCTTTCTCCAAGCAGTCGACCGCGCCCTAGAGCATAAGGCAAACTGGCCAGCAATCCGAGCCGCCGCTCGCAGCACTGCCGAAAGCCTCGGCTGGGCAGGTATCGTTAAGCAATTCGCCGAAGACCTTGAAGAAGCACGACGCGAGTAAGCACGGATAAGACACAAAAACAGTCTGCATCGATAGCGGAACGGGGAACCCGTTTCGACCGACCTTACGGCACCGCAACTCGAAATCGGTTCCCGATTCCGCTACAAGCAGCAACTCGAAATCGGTTCCCGATTCCGCTACAAGCAGTGAGCCAATACCCTAACTTGTATAAGATAAACTTTTAAAAAAATCACACAACCTCTGCCTTCGAAGCTCCCTGCGCCAGCTTTACGATGCCGATCACACCGAAAATCACACCAACCATCGCCATGATGATCGAAAGCCCGATGCCCCCAAAGATCAGCGCGAACATTTTTAAAAGCTTCGACTGCGCAAAAAAAAATACCCGCGGCTCCACATCGCCCGAAATATCCACCGTCAACAAGCCGGGCTCGGCCACTTCGACGTAGCCGATACTCTGACTCGCATCGCTACCGCTGCTCATGGAGATCGAAGCATCACTCACAAACTCAAGCGCTTGCCCCGCCGCATCCTCTATCGAAATCGTCAAACCATCCGGCAGGTCAATCGAACGATTATACGTCGTCCCTTCGAAGATCGTCTGATGCTCATTCCATAAATAATACCGCCCCGGTTCGTCGGCCGAAAACTCCGCACTCCCTGGAATCAAAAACTGCGTCTCACTCGAATCCGATAAGACCAGCGGCAAAATCACCGCAACGGGCACAACAAAGGCACCGATCACAAAAAGTGCGATGCCAGCAATGAGTGGTTTGAGTCCTTTTTTCATATTTGTTAGTCTTTAATCCTAAATTCGGCAGTTGATTGACTACGACGGAGGTCTGCCGTAGATGGCGAAGCAAAGGCGCTAAATAACGCGAAACTAATAAGATGGGTAATTTTATGGGGTCGCCAAATTGGCGAAGCTTCAAAATCCATAAGTGCCTGTTTTCGCGTAATTTCGCGTTTTTCGTAGTAGAGAACTGCGTTTTTTAGGTTAATCACCGTAATGCGTCCACATGTGAATAATCTTCACGACCCCCTCTGCCTCATAGACTTGATAAAAGATTCTGTGCTGAATACTAATTCGCCTTGAGTAGCTGCCGTGCAAATTGCCGACCAATGCTTCGAACTCCGGCGGCTTCCTAAAGGGGTCTTCTTTGTCGTGCCAACCCCAATCCTGAGGATTGAGGCTACGGAACGGACTCAGGCAAACGGATTGATCACGGGGATGCCTTCGTATTCCTGCCCTGCCGAGAGGTCTTCACTCAAAATTTCATCGCAATCGGAAGAAACGGCGGCGGCAACGATGAGGGAATCCCACCACGATAAGTTATAACGACTGTTCATCTTGAAGGCACTGGCCAGCAGTGCGGAATCAAGGGCTTGCGGCTTCCACTCAGTGAGCGCTTCCACATCGCTCCATGCCTCTTCTTTGGTCAGTCCCGGTTTCAGCTTTTGGGTAACGTTGACAAAATACTCATTCAAAACCTGCACGGAGAGACGCCCGCTACGACTCTGCCACAGCTCGCGCATCAAGGCTTCGGCCACTGGCTGTTTCTCTGGCTCCGACAGATCCTTCGCATAGAGCAGGATATGCGTATCTACAAACCGTCTAGCGTTCATAGAGTTCCTCGCGTGCGGGATATTTCTGCGCGGATTGTTTCAGAGGCTGCGCTGCTCGTGAGAAATAGCGCGTCTGCGCACGACCGTAGGAACGCTCGTTCTGCATCTTTTCCTTCAAAGTCTCCCCCAGAATTCTGGAAACCGAGGTATCATGCTCGGCCGCCCAAACCCGCGCCCAGCGTGCCACATCCTCCTCAAGCGTTATCGTCACATTTTTCATGTTACACGAAAATAGTGTAGATTGAATTTATGTCAAGATTGCTCTATCTAAATCGCTTGCTCCATTGAAACTGGAGGTGCCACGCCCCCCGATCCTGAAGATCGAGGCCACGGGCTGACAGAAAAAAAGGCAATGAGGCTGAAAACGGGGTGCATAACCGAAATTACAACTTGCGGAACTGGCCTTTGTAGCGGCGGGTGATTTTTTCCATGGCTTCGGCTGCTTCGGGTTCGACTTGAAAGCCGATAAAGTGGAGGCGTGGCTCGATGCCGTATTCGCGGGTTAAATCCCTTAGGGTGCGTTCGAGTTCGTCCCAAGGGACGTCGCCTTTTTGGGGGAGATTGCGTTGGAAGTCGGCGTCGGAGACTAGAAAGATGACGTCGGGCTCCATTTGAAAGGCCACCGTGAGGGCGCCTTGCACGCCGTCGGCCTCGTGGGGCAACTCGGTGGTGAGCGATTGGGTGCGCACTTTTTCGGTGATCCATGCTTTGGCCGCGCGTTTGTTACGGGCACCGCCGGCAATCATGTAGTCGCGAAAGGAGCCGACGCTTCTTGAAAACGGCACTAGGGCGAATTGAGTATTGGCATTCAGCCCGTCGATCAGGATGGAGAGTTCTTTGATGAAGCGCGCAGTGGTGACGCCGGCCTTGCTGGCTTTGCTCCAGACGCTGGCGCTGTTGTCGAAAAGGATGAGAATGCGCTGACCAGTGTCTTCGATCCCGAAGAGGGAGGCGGAGGAACTGCCCGTCTGCAAGCCTTGCAAGGCACCCAAAACTCCGGACTGCCCGAGCAGGGAGTCGGACTGGAGGGCGGCAGGGTTGCGCTCGATGGGGTTAAAATCGCTCTGGGGCATTTGCGGGAGCGCGGGCATGGCGTCGGGCAAGAGCGCTAGCGTGCTGATGCGCTCTAGCTGCATGGGCGAACTGGCGGCGTTTTGAAATTCGGCCAGTGCGACTTTGTGCTCCAGTTCTTTTTGCGGCAGGTAGATCTTCTTACGTGCGATAAATTCGGGGTCGGACTTGAACTCGGGCACCAGCACGACGACAAATACGGCCAGAAAGAGCAGGCCGACCTGAATCAAGAGCGCTAACGCGAGCGGCCCGAGCTTCGAGCGTTTCGGTGCGGATTCGAGGGAACTATGCGCAGGAGCGGACGGCATGAAGCTGAGTGTGCTCCGGACGACGCGCATTGCAAATACTGATTCAGCAACAACTTCTCTTAATCCCTTGCTCAGTTGGCTAGGTTTAGCGAAATATTTAGAGCATCGTGGAGTTCACTGTAGCTTTAGAATCGTTTCGTAGGGGCTTCACTTGTGACGCCCGCAGCGTGCTAGAGCCTAACAACTGCGGGCGTCACAAGTGAAGCCCCTACATTACTACGATGCGACAAGCTAAAACAAATTTGATTAAACTCTGGCAATGGCCGAACGTGCTGGCGCTCGATACGGCGCTGATCGCGGTGCTGTGGCAGGTGGCGTTGGCGGGGGCAGTGGGAGCGGAGCTTGGTGGAGCGGCTTACGTGGTGCTGGGGCTATCCGTCTGGCTAGCCTATGTGGCGGATCGACTGTATGATGTAAAGTCGCGCGACGCCGCAGCACTGCTCTCGATTCGGCATCAGTTCGCAAAGCGACATGTGCGCAGGCTATGGCGGGTGTGGTTTGCCATGCTCGGGTTGAATCTGCTGGTGGCCACGCAACTGACAGGCGCGCAGCTGAAGCACGGCGCGCTACTATTAGCCGTTTGCTTCGTCTACACATTATTGAACCAGAAGCTCTCGCGGCGATTTTTCCCGAAAGAGATTTGCGTAGCTTTGATCTATGCGGGGGGCGTTGTGGTATTTTTACCGGAGGCGGTGTCGGTAGGCTTCTTTGCGGCATTTGCTTTTCTGTGCCTGCTCGACTGCCTGATGATCGGGGCGAAAGAAATTACCATCGATGCGGGGATGCGTGTGCATTCGGTCGCGCCGATGGTGTCCGAGCGTTACTTGACTCCGTTGGCCTGGATCGGCGCGGGGCTGTCGCTCTGGAACGGCCTTGAGTTATGGCTGGGGCTGGCATTGAGCTTCGCGCTAATCGGGGCGCTGCATGGCTTGCGCAATCGAATCGAGGTTGAAAGCTTTCGTGTGCTGGTGGATGCGGCGTTGGTGGCGGGGGTGTTGCTAGTTTTGTAGAAGCGACAATCCTGTCGCTTGGATGGTGCCACAAATAATAGTGAGTCTTGTGGATGCTCAACCGCCTGTGAAGCTCGTCAACTACAATGCGATCTTACGCCTATAAAGCGACAGGAGTGTCGCTTCTACGAATCTGCGGGCGCGTTGGTCAGGTAGCCTTCATGCTGGGCGAGCTGCTCATCCAACGAACTGGCCACGACAACCGAAGTAGCTACGCTCGGCAGTGGTGACGGTGACTTTGACACGCTCGGTGGATTGACTATCGGCGAAAGCCTCGATCACTTCGTTGATGCGGGTGGCGGCGGGACAGTAGGCGCAGTCGCTTTCTTTGAGCGGGCAACATTCGCATTGCTTGTAGCCGAGTCGCGCCCATTCGGGATGCGCTTCGTCGGTCGTCTGCCCGGGGCGTGTCGCCACGTTGAACTCGATCTCACTATCCTTGAGATCAAAACGATAGACAATGTGATCGGAATCCATGATTAGCGTCCGCGACGGATCTCGGAGCCTTTGAACTGCACACGCACGCGGAAGATCAATTTGATGCGAGTCTTGATCTTGAAAGTCTTGGGGTCGATGGAATCGGGAACCTCCTCTCGGTGCATATCAATGATCGCGTGATAGCCCCGCTCGGAGAATATATCGATAAGCATGGCGAGGGCATCGGGATCGTGCAGAATAAAGTCCTCCGTATTGACGACAGCGGATCCGGATATGGCGTGACGCTCGATAATGGGCATGAAGTCGCGCTTGATGAGTTCGACGACTTGCGTGAAGAGTGGCTCCTGGCGCTCGACGTAGGCATCGAGCCGGTCAACCAAGTCTTGACGGGCGTGCTTAGAGATCGACATCGCCACAGGGATGCTAGAAATGCGATCGTAAGTGGCTTCGTCGAGTTCGAGCGAGCCTTGGTAGCGTAGCTCTTCGTCGATTCGTTGACGCACGACTTCGAGCGAACCGTGGGCGTTAATGAAGTGGTAGAAGAAAATTTCACGGAGGTCTTTAAGAGCGCCGTAGGTTTTTTCCTTAAATGTGCGGTAGCGATTGAGCGCAGCCTCGGGATCGAGGTCGGTGGGACGCAACTCTTCGAGCTCGCCAACGCCGGATTCGGTCACCTCTTCGTTGTGCGCCTGCGCTTCGAGGCCACGGTTAATCTGGCGCTTGACGCTCTCTTTCTCATCGATGAAGAGCACAACGATATGGAAGTGCGGTTTCTTAAATTGCTCGGAGTAGAGGGTCTCCTTAAACTTATTACGTAGATCGGTCAGTTTGTGGTAGAGCTGCTTCACGCACTCAACCTGCACCTTGGTGCGGGGGAAACCATCGACAACGGCACCAGTTTTATAAATGGGATTGAGCAGCTTGCGCAGCATGATCTCAATGACCTCGCGGTCGCCTACGAGCATCCCGGCGTCTTTCATCTTTTGCGCTTCGGGACTTTTGAGCAGTCCACTCACGACAAGCGGCGGTGCCGTGAGGTCCCGATACTGCATAATGAAGTTAGTGTTCGTGCCTTTACCCGCACCGGGGGCACCGTTGAGCCAAAAGATCTCCTTGGGAAAGCAGAGGTTTTCCTCGCTGAACTCGTCCTCTAGGCTCGCCCAGACGGAGTTAAAGATGATCTGCGCGTCCTTGACCTCTAGGTCTTGAACTTTGCTCTCGGTGGGTTTGCTTTCGGCATTAGCCGTATCGGAAGCCATATCGGTATAGGTCGGTAGTGATGGAAAAGACTAAGCAGTGTCGAAATCTGTAAGCGAGATCAAGCCCCATTCGGCGATTCCGGCCATGGAGCACGTGTGATCGAGGGTTCCTTCGTGCGAGGACGGCAAATACGCTCGGTCGCGCCCTCGAAGTCTTCCTCGCCGGAGAGGATGTCAATTTCGAGGCGCAGATAGTAAACGGGCACGGGCGGCTCAATATCGGCAAAGAGCCGGACGGCGTCCTTCTCGGTCGTGACGATCATATCGAGATCGACTTGGCCGGCCTTGCGGTAGAGGCGCTCGATCTCGTAGCGGGTGAAGCGGTGGTGGTCGAGAAAACGCTTATTATAACGAATCTCGGCACCGAAATCGCGCAGCATGTTTTCAAAACTCTCGGGCGAGGCGATGCCGCTGAAGGCACCGATCTTAGCGTCGTTGAGCACATCGAGTGGGAGACGCTCGTCGCTATCAACCGATTGCAAGTATTGGGGCTTGTGGGCGCACTCGATAATTTCGGCCTTCGGGTTATGCTCGCGGATGAGTTCGAGTAGCGCTTCATCGCGCGTACCATCGGACTTGGTCAGGAAAATGTAGCTGGCGCGGGATAGGTGTTTGATCGGCTCGCGCAGGATGCCGCGCGGCAGGAGGTGCTGGTTACCAAAGGGGTTTGTCTTATCGACCAGGAGCAAATTGAGCCTGCCCTTGAGCGGCAGGTATTGGAAGCCATCGTCTAGGATCAGCGTGTCGCAGCCGAATTTGCGAATGGCGAAGGAGCCGGCTTTGACCCGGTTTTTATCGCAGAGCACAACAACGCCGGGCAAGTTTTTGGCCAGCATGTAGGGCTCGTCGCCCGCCACTTCGGAGTCGAGCAGCACCGTCTTACCATCGCTCACGATCTTGGGGGGCGCTTCCTCGCCATGGGTCAATTTGCGCCAGAGCTTATTAAGTAAGGGTTCCTTCTTACTCTTATAACCACGGCTAAGAATGGCGACTTTACGGCCACGCTCGGTCAGAGTGCGGGCAAACTTCTCCACTACGGGCGTTTTCCCCGTGCCACCCACCGTGAGATTGCCCACCACTACGACCATACAGCCGAGCGGTTTATTCCGGAGAATGCGGTGCTCGTAGAGATACCAGCGTAATTGCACGATCCCGCTGAACAGATAGGACAGCCCATGAAGAAAGGTCGCCATCACCTCAGCGGCACGCCCGTGCCGACGATCATAGATCACATCGGCGGTAAATTGGGCAAAATCATCCGCTGCCCGGGCGAGCTTAAAACGGATTCTACGGAGGGAAGGCATAGGTCAGAAAAGGTGGATGTTTAGGGAAAAGCGAATCTCAAAAACCAGAAAGAAGATTGACGCCAGATTTAATCGCCGCTTTCTCTCGAAAAAACACCAAGCCTCCGTGATTTGCGAAGGCTTCACGTATCTATTGTCTATGAAATATTTAATTATCGCCGAAAAACCTTCCGTCGCGACCGACCTCTCCAAAGCCCTCAGCAAAGAACTGGGTAAATTTACCAAGCAGGGAAAATCGCGTGATGCGACGTATTTCGAGAGCGATCAGGCCGCCATAACCTCGGCGGTGGGACACCTCGTCGAGCTAAAGATGCCGACTGGCCCCAATGGGAAAAACCTGCCGTGGAACTTTAACGTGCTCCCTGCCATCCCTGAGAAATTTGAGCTGCAAGCAATCGAGCAGAGCGCCGGACGCCTCAAACACGTGCTGAGTTTGGCCAAAAAGAAAGAGTTTGACGTCATCATCAACGCATGTGACGCCGGCCGCGAAGGTGAGCTCATCTTCCAATATATTATGGAGATCGGCAACATTAAGAAGCCGGTCAAGCGCCTCTGGATGCAGTCCATGACCACTGGCTCGATTCAAGAAGCCTGGCAATCGCTGCGCGAAGGCGAGCAAATGTCGAACCTCGCCGACGCCGCCAAGTGCCGCTCCGAGTCGGACTGGCTAGTCGGGCTCAACTCGACCCGCGCCCTCACATGCTTCCGCTCCCGCCACGGTGGGTTCAACATCACAGCCGCTGGCCGCGTGCAAACCCCCACCCTCGCCATCCTCGCCAAGCGCGAGCGCGAGATCCAAGCGTTCAACCCCGAAGACTACTGGGAGGTCCACGCCGACTTCGCCGTCGCCAAGGGCAACTATCTCGGCAAATGGATCGATCTCGGCTGGAAGAAAGACTCCGAACAACCACACGGCCGCGCCGAGCGCCTTTGGGACAAAGAATCCGCCACCGCTATCCGCGAACGTTGCGTCGGCAAAGAAGGCATCGTGACCGAGGAAAAGAAGCCGACGAAACAAATCGCGCCCCAACTCTACGACTTGACCACGCTGCAACGCGAAGCACCCTTCACCGCGAAGAACACCCTCGGCCTGGCACAAGCCCTCTACGAGCGCCACAAGATGCTCACTTATCCGCGGACGGACTCACGCTATCTCCCCGAGGACTACATGAGCAAAGTCCACGAAACGATGCGTGAACTCGCCAGCTCCGGGCACCCCATCGCAAAATGGGCCGCCAACGCGATCGAAGAAGGTCGCATCAGCTTTAACAAGCGCATCTTCAATAACGCCAAAGTCTCCGATCACTTTGCGATCATCCCAACCGGCCGCGTCGTTAAGCTGAACGAGCAAGAGTCGAAGCTCTACGACATGGTCGTCAAGCGCTTCATCGCCGTCTTCTTCCCGCACGCCGAGTTCGAGGTCACTAAGCGCCTCACCACCATCAATCACGGCGACGAAAAAGACACTTTCCTGACCAACGGCAAGACACTGACCAGCCCCGGTTGGCTGGCCGTCTATAGCCGCGTCGCCGGTGTCGCCACCACCAAGGACGAACTGGTCGGCGTCAGCGACGGCGAGACCGCTCAAACTGATTCCATCGAAGTCGAAGACAAGACCACCAACCCGCCTGCGCGCTACACAGAGTCCACTCTGCTCGCTGCGATGGAAGGTGCCGGTAAACTGATTGACGACGACGAACTGCGCGAAGCCATGTCCGAGCGCGGCCTCGGCACACCCGCCACCCGCGCAGCCACAATCGAAGGTCTGCTTCGCCAGAAATACATCGCCCGCGATGGCCGCGAACTCAATGTCTCCGGCAAAGGCCTGCGCCTGATTGAACTCTGCGAAGAGATGGACATCAAAGCCCTCAGCTCCCCCTCCATGACGGGCGACTGGGAAGCCAAGCTCAACAAGATGGAGAAAGGCGAAATCAAGCGCGACGCCTTCATGCAAGAGATCAACCACTTCACCGCAGAAGTGGTCGAGAAGGCACGCTCGCACATGCAGACGCTGGTCAACCGCGTATTCCCTGATTTGGAATGCCCCTGCCCCGCTTGTGGTGCCGCACGCCTAAAGCAAACCGACGCCACTTACGAGTGCCGCGAAGAAGAGTGTGACTTTCGCGTCTCGAAGCACATCGCTGGACGCAAGCTGACCGAAGCCGAAGCTAAAGAGCTATTTACCACCAAAGCCCTGCCCGAAATCGACGGCTTTGTCTCACGTTTCAACAAGCCATTTAGCGCCGCACTCAAACTCGCTCAATCGGTTTCCAAGACAGGAAAAATCGGCAAATGGAAGACTGAATTCGTCTTCGACAGCGACGAGCCCCTCTCAGCCGAAGAGCTCAAAGATGATCAAATCATCAAGACCTTCACCATGAAAAATGGCGTCGACGCCAAACTCTACGAGACCGACAAGGCCTACCACCTGCCAGACCTCAAAACCAAAGATTCCCCCGATGGCTTCCGCCTCGGCAAAGTCATTTTGCAAAAAGAGCTCCAGCCCGAGGAAGTCGAAAAACTCTTCACCGAAGGCAAGACACCGCTGATGGATGGCTTCGTTTCCAAACGCACCAAGCGCGCCTTCAAAGCACACCTGACGCTCGATTTCGACAGCGGCAAGATCGGCTTTGAGTTCGCACCGCGCGCCGCAAAGAAAGCAGCCAAGAAGGCGACGAAATAAACGTGGCGTGTCCGCTTGCGGACGCCTGCGAAATAATTTCATACACCACTCAAAGAGATCGTAGGCGAACTGAGTGGCCTATCGACTGAAAAGCAACAAGTAGCTGCCTCGGTCATTCATGCTTTATGGGGGGCGAATTTTATTACCAGACTATAAAATTTACCTCTCGCTCACCCCTTCGGGGCTTTGCCATCTACGCGCTTTCGCGCTTCGTGTGGCCAAGAAAAAACAAATGGACAGCCCGAGCATACGAGTCTTGCAGAGGTCGAGAGATTCTGCATATTCGGAGCCTGAACCAGTCGGCATAGACAACCCATTTAACGCGTTCGATTTGCGACAATCCTCACTAATCCTAAACCCTCAGGCTGGGCGTCTAGCCTCTACGATGGCCAGAAAATGAGATCGACAAATTCGATCTCCTCGGTAAGTTGTCATTATGAGCGCAACATTTGAAGAAATTAGCAGGTATTCAGTGCAACTCCCTCGCAGCAAAAGACTTGCTCTCGCGAGGTTCCTCCTCGAACTGGATGATCCGGCAGAGGACAAGGAAGCTTCCGACCTTTGGCATTCAGAGATTTTGAAGCGTGCGCAGGCTGTCGAGGAAGAAAAAACTGAAGGTATTGCTTATGGGCATGTGCTAGAGAGAGTTGATGCGATCCTCAATAGATAAAATGGAAATCCTTTTACTGCCCGAAGCAGCGCAAGAATTTGAGGATGCTGTTGTTTACCTTGAGGAGGAAGAACCAGGATTAGGCGGGCGTTTTCGCTCTGAGTTGGATTCTCATGTCCGTTGGATTGCTCTAAATCCAACGATTCCACGTCTGAGAGACGGTGTCTATCGCCGAGTTAACTTGCAGGTGTTTCCATATTACATCGCCTACCTGATAAAGAATGAAAGTGTCTGGATTCTTGCGTTCAGGGAAAGAATTAAACCACTGAGTTTTAGCCACAAAAAGGCACAAAAAAGCACAAAAAACTGAATGAGAGAATCAGTGCGTCATCATAGTTTTCGTGAATCTTTGTGCCTCTTT
>Ga0105053_10009956_pt1 | contig 11995 bp, 11 predicted proteins | sample BON01_FD_78093 | JGI IMG/M metagenome (GOLD analysis project Ga0105053, IMG submission 78093) | Freshwater microbial communities from Lake Bonney liftoff mats and glacier meltwater in Antarctica - BON-01 | ecosystem: Environmental > Aquatic > Freshwater > Ice > Glacier meltwater | place: Lake...
CAGCCTCTCCGTGGCAGCACTCACACTCTCAAGCAAGGCCATCACAACCATGTGGCCGCTGGCCCTGTTTGGTTGTTCGTAGGGGTGGCAAGCCACGCGCAAGCAGCGTCAGCTTGCTCTGAAGTCGGAGAGGGAAAAAAACTAAGCACGATTTTTTCTTTTCTGCTCCCGTTTACAGACGCTCAACAGGCCATTCTCAGTGCAAACGACAATACGTACAACCAAGGTGTGAGGAGCGTGAGTAAATATAGAGTGAAGGGCAAAACTAGGCAGCGACTTTGTTGCTGTGCATAGCAATACGTTGCGCCTGCAGCGGGGCTTCGAGGAGGATGAGGAGAAACGCCGCATTCACGTCGACGGGTCGCCGGCCATCCAGAAAGGGTGACGCGTCCTCTGAATTTTTTCTTTCTACCTCATGTGGCTTGGCTTGGCTTGTAATGCTTTGTGTGCCTAAGGCTTGGGAGGGTAGGAAGAGGCAAATGCAGCACCATCATCATCATCACCATCACTTTTTTCCCTCCCAACAAGCACACACACAAAGCAGAGAGAAGCCAGCGGCTGCCGCCCTCCAGCAAAAGAAGGAAAGCCGCGCCGCGCGTTGGGGTGCCACGTTCTCCATTCCTATTCGTCTTCCTGCGCTTGGGTGGCCGTGGGTGCTGGAGCTCTGCATGAGTGGAGGCCGTGATTAAATGTGCCAGCCGCTCTTCCCTGCTGTGTCCAGGGCTTTTGTGGGGTGGTGGTGTGGTCCCAGGCCAATCTGCTTCTTTCCCCGCCGAGGCACTCCACCGAGCTGTCTGGCTTTCCCGCCACCCACATGCGGCCCGCCCAAGCCAAGCCACGCCAAGCACACAAAGACCATGCTGCACAGCCACCGGCCGTGTCGTTCGGCGCCTTGTGTGCGTGTGTGGTGCCGCGGCGGCAGCTCGTATTGACCAAGCATTCACTTTACTCATCCATCTCCTCCTTCCCTCCCCCCACCCGCACCCCCCCATCCACTGGGCACACCAAGAAAAGACACAAGACACAAAAATGGGTCTCAAGTCACGCCGGCCCCTCAAGAAGGGCACTGCTGCCGCCGTGGCTGCCAGCAAGGGCAAGAAGGTGGACGACGACGCCAAGACGGAAGCGACCTCGGAAGCCTCCGCCTCGACCCTGAGCCTGGAGAACCTGCGCATGGACAACGGGCCCACGGGGGTGGATAAGTTGTCGGCCGAAGGGATTATCGCCACGTATTCGAGCACGAGCAAGGGGATGCATCGCAACACCAAGGACATCAATGTCCAGGATGTCACGGTGCAATTTATGGGTAAAATTCTGTTGGACGCCTCGGAGATTGTGCTGAACTACGGCAACCGCTACGGGTTTCTGGGGATGAACGGCTCGGGGAAGTCGACGGTGATGAAGGTGTTGGGTGCCAGGGCGGTGCCGATTCCGGATGGGATTGATATGTTTCATTTGACGCATGAGATTGAGGCAAGTGACCTGACGGCGTTGGAAGCTGTCATGAGCGTGGATGAGGAGAGGGCCAAGCTGGAAAAGGAGGCGGATTTGTTGAATAATATTATGACGGAGGATGGGGCGGATGTGAGGGAGGACTATGACGAGATTGTTGATCGGTTGCAGCAGGTGTATGAGAGGTTGGAGGAGATGGACGCGGCGACGGCTGAGGTGAGGGCGTGCTCGATTTTGAGTGGGCTGGGTTTTACTAAGGCGACGATGAAGAAGAAGACGAGGCAGTTCTCGGGGGGGTGGAGGATGCGGATTGCCTTGGCAAGGGCTTTGTTTATCTCGCCGGAGTTGTTGTTGTTGGATGAGCCGACGAATCATTTAGATATGGAGGCGGTGGTCTGGCTGGAGGACTACTTGGCTAGCTGGAAGAAGATCCTGTTTTTGGTGTCCCATTCGCAGGATTTTTTGAATAATGTTTGCACGCATACCGTGCATTTGACCGATAAGAAGCTGAAGTACTACACGGGGAATTATGACTCGTTTGTCCAGACCCGCCAAGAGTTGGAGGATGAGCAAATGAAGCGGTACAACTGGGAACAGGACCAAATCAAGCAAATGAAGGAATATATCGCTAAGTTCGGCCACGGCTCGGCCAAGCTCGCCAGGCAAGCCCAGAGTAAGGAGAAGACCTTGGAGAAGATGGTGCGGGCGGGGCTGACGGACAAGGTCACGAAGGAGGCGGCGTTTAACTTTCGTTTCCCTGACCCGGGCTCGCTCCCGCCGCCGGTGCTGCAGCTCGTGAATATTACGTTTGGGTATCCGGGGTGTGAAGTGCTTTATAGAAATGTGGATTACGGCGTGGATCTTGATTCGAGGGTGGCGTTGGTGGGGCCGAACGGTGCGGGGAAGTCGACGTTGTTGAAGTTGATGTGTGGGTTGCTTTGTCCGACGGTGGGGGATGTGCGCCCGCATTCCCATTTGAGGATTTCGACATTCACGCAGCATTTTGTGGATGTGCTTGATTTGACTAAGACGCCGCTGGATTTTATGTGTGAGACTTATAAGGATGGGAATCGGGAGGAGTTTAGGAAGTTCTTGGGACGGTATGGGGTGTCGGGGGAGGTGCAGACGCAGGTCATGGCGAATTTGTCGGATGGACAGAGGACGAGGGTGGTGTTTGCGAAGATGGCCAAGGACGCGCCTCATTTGCTCTTGCTGGATGAGCCGACTAATCACTTGGATATGGAGTCGATTGATTCGCTGGCGGATGCCATTAATCATTTTGCGGGCGGGGTGGTTCTGGTGAGTCACGACATGCGGTTGATCTCGCAGGTGGCCAAGGAGATATGGATGTGTGATAACAAGACGATTACGAAGTACGATGGCGATATCAGTGACTTTAAGATGATCCTAAGAAAGCAGATGCAGTTGGACGGGCAACAGAAGAAGGTCGGGAACCTGGCCGTGGCTAAGGCGCCCAAGGCCTCGGCGGCTGGGGGCGTGGACAACTAATCAACTGAAGTGTGTGTACTTGGGTGAGGGAGGGAGGGAGGGAAGACGACGTGACCCAAAAATCAAAGTTTTGTGTGTGTGCGATAGGTAGGACGAGGACAGGGCCGTGTCGTGTAGAAGCGAGCGACGAGACCGAAGGAGGCGTGAGAAGATGTAGTAGGTAAATATATGAGTGCCAAGAAGAATTTGAGTTTTTTCTTGAAAAGCGGGGTTGGGGGGGTGCGTAAAATGAGTGAGACGACGAGGGTAAGGCAGAGATGCGAGTGAAATTCAAGACTAAACAACGACGAAAGAGGCACGAACACAAAGAACCACACGACAGCAAGCTTATACCGTCACGTTTGCAGCTCCATTTGCATTGTTTGCGCTTGCTTTTGCTAGTAAGGCATTTCCAACCTCCCCACTTCGCGCTCCTGCGTCCTGCCGCGCCGCCGAGAGGCCTGGTTTGATGCCTTCCCAAATGCGTCCAGTTCAATTGCCACACCCATCTCACACGTCGCCTCACCACTGCACAACACAGGGGAGAGGCATGCCGCTCGTGGTCGCCTCCAGCAGCTAGCTAGGCAGGTGGTCCTTTCCTTCACGCCGCCATCATCATCATCATCGTCATGTCGTGCTGCTTGAGCTTCTCTGAAACCCCATCGGAGCAGCAGTAACTCACGCACGCCGCCATGTTTTCATTGACCAGCCGCATGCTAGGCCGGAGGGAGCAGCAGCAAGACAGAGGTGGTGGAGGATGGGGTATGCCCGGGCTCGACTTGCTGCAAGCGTCGTTGAGGGGGCCTGCTGCCGGAGGGGAGGCTGGCGCGGCAAATGGCAATCGGACCGGCGGGACGGCAGGACCAAAAGGGCTCCTGTTTGGGTATTTTCGACAAGGCAGCAGTGGCGACGACGGCAACACTAGTAGCAGCAGCAGCAGCAGCAGTAACAGCAGCGGCGGCGGCAGCAGTCGTCGCAGTAGCAGCAAGGAAAGAGGCGGAAGTAATGGCAAGTCAATGCCCTCCCCGTCGCGTCCGCCGATGTCCACAGCAGGGGTAGCAGCAGAATGGCTCGTAAAGGAGGAGAACTACGTGGATCTGGTGCTGGAAGAGCGCGTGCATCTGGAGCTTGAGACAGTGCTGGGTCGGCTTGTCTTAAAAAGCATCGAGGAAGGAAGAGCAGGGCTGCTACCCGACGTGCCACCAGGCTCTACCCTGTGCAGCGTGGATGGAGAGCTGCTCCGAGTCGACAATCTCGATCGTCTTATGGCCAAGGTGGCTCTGTGGACAGATGTGAGTGATGGCCTGGTTGGTCCTCCCGAGCCCTTGGAGGAGGATGAAGCAGCAGAGCAGCAGCAGCACGACGACGCTCCGACGGTGCCTCCACCACCAAGCTTGCACCTTACTTTTCGTCTTCCGAGTTATACACCTGTTGGTGTTGATTACCAGGATTTGTTTCCTTTGCCTGTTGTTCATACTGGGGGGGCTCATCAGGTTCAAACGACGGGCGAGACGGACGAAGAGCGGGCGCAACAACAACTTTTAGCTGCTTTCAAATCACGGCTTGCCGAGGACGAGGAGGAGGAAGAGGAAGAGGAGGAGGCAAACATGCCAGCAGCAGTAGTACCGCCGACGGACCTAGTAATAGAACACTTTTTGGCTTTAGGAGAGTGGGAGCTTGAGAGGGGTCTGGGTGAGTTTGTGGCTGTGCGGGAGGAGGCTCGAGAGCTGCTAACGGCACATAGGATAGCAGCAGCGTCGGGAGGAGGGGAGGAAGGAGGGAGGGACGGTGGGCTTGGTGGACGACAGCAGCACTTAGTCTGGGATCCGGCGGTGGAGGAGCCTGAGGGGTTGGAGGAATTTCCTCTTTTTGAGGCGGCGGAAGGGGAGGAAAGGGGGGAGAGAGAGAATGTTGGACTTCAAGCGGCAGCGGCAGCAGCAGAGTACGACGTGGTGATTACGGAGCAGGAGGTGAAGCTGGGCATAACCGTGGAGAATGTGTTGGAACGAACTGTTATTTGTAAGTATGCACACACACAACAAGCTCTCCCTGCCTTTGTCTCTGATAATCTTGACCCCCCTCCTGACGTATCACTCCTTCTCGTCCTTTCACACCCACAAGCACACCCTTGAAATTTCTCCCCCCCCCCTTTCCCCCCCTACACACACAGGCACCGTCGCCCGCACCTCCTCCGCCTTCCGCGCCGGCATGGAAGAAGGCTGCCTCTTAATAGCCCTCGGCGAGTCCAGCACACGAGCAATGTGCCACAAGGAGGTCATCGATCGTCTATTGCAGATGCACCGTCCTTTACGCCTCACCTTACGACGGCTCCCTCCCGAGAGGCTACAGCAACGACGAGCAGAAATGGTGGCATTAGTCCACGCAGATAACACCCCAGGGTCCGACACGACAGCAGCAGCAGCAGCAGCAGCAGGAGGAGGAGCAGGAGGGGGCGTGGGTGGGTGGGATGCTAGTGTGGAATCACGCGGGCAAGTAGTAGGGTGGGCGGAGGAGAAGATGTTGGGGTTGCTGCGGTTGCTGGTGGTGGGGAGCTTGCTTCGTCCGTCCCACCCGTCGGAGCCCGGGTCCTCTTCTTTGCCAGTGCGATGTCAAGGGCAAGGCCTGCTGCCTTCCTTGTCAATCGAAGAAAATGAAGATGGAAGGGAATTCGCCGCAGCGGGGCATAAGCTAGTTTCCTCTTTCCGTACCAGCGCCGGTGCCGCCTCCTCGACGATGGATAACGAGCGTCTTGAGCAATGGCAAGGACGAATCTTGGAGATAGCCAACACCATCCAAGCAGACCTGACGCACGCCCGCGCGCACATCCACACCGCGCGACAACGACTGACGGCTCTAGGAATGAATGAACGCTTGAGGGCCTTAGGCGGGCATCTGCAGACGCTGCTGGAGCTGCTGGTGGGGGAGGGTGTGTGTGTGTTTTCGGAGCAGGAGCAACCGCCGGTGGTGGTGGCGGCGTTTCGTTGGCAAGTGATTGATTTAATCGTGCAGCTGTTGTGTGTAGATATGGATGGCTCTCTGAGCGTATCACGGGACTCGCGAGACCTAGTAGAAGGGCCAGCAATCACCTTACTCCAAGAATTAGTGAGTCGTCTACCCTTAACTCAAATCGAGAGTAACGTCACCATGCTTCTATACCGCTTAGCAGGCTCCTCCTCCTCTCACGCCCGGGTGGCCTGCGCGGCCCTAGCCCCCTGTGTCTATGGCCAGCTTCCCCCCGCGCAGCAACTCCAACTCCGAGGGTTACTCATGCGTCTGCTAGGGGAAGAATCCGCGTTAGTCCGCTCAGTAGTGGTAGAGGCCCTGGCCGAACTAACCCCACTGATGGACTGCCACAGCGTCAAATGGCTCTATCTCATGCTTGAAGCCTCCGCCCGAGACGGCTCATCCAGAATACGCACCAAAATCCTCCAAATCTGCTACTCCCTCGCTCAAACCCTCCATCGTGCCGCCATCACCTATTCCCTCCGTCCTCTCGTCCTCCAAGAATTACACCTAAATCGTTGTAAGCTCCTCCCCTTTGTTAATTCCGCCTCCGAAGACCCCGATTGGCAGGTACGAGCGGCCTTCGCTTATTTCTGCCCTGGGTTTGTTGATTGTTTTGGGACCCACTGGGATGATGTCTTTTTGGACAATCTCGAAACGCTCATGCGGGACGGCGAGCTGGCAGTAAGGAAGTTAGCTGTGGACTCCATCCCTAAAATTGCCGAAGCTTGGCTGGCGCGTGGTGGGGGAGGGGGAGGGGGAGGAGGACAGCAGCAGGATGTGTCTGTCTCGCGGGCGTTGGTGAAACAACGGGTGTTGGAGCATCTGTTGCCGGGGTTTATTCGTCTGGTTTCGGATTCCTCCGTCCAGGTGCGGGCGTCAGTGGCAGCAGCGACGGGTCGACTCTTACATTTACTCACGCAGGCGGGTCAACCAGCAGCAGCTGCAGTAGCTGCAGTGCCAGCAGCAGCAGCAGCAGCGGTGGACGGGGCGTTGGTCGAGTTGATAACCCCGTTAATGCAGCGGATTCTTCATGATGAGGCACCGGCGCAGGTGGCTCTGGCGCTCTTGCAAGGCATGCGGATGGATGAGGCAGTTTTGTATTATGGCGTGAGTTTAGGCGAGGACGAGGACGGGAGGGAGGAAGAGGTCACACGGCGCAGCAGCACAGGCACGAAGGAAGGAAACATTCCCCTGCCTCTGGTCGAGTCACAGGTAGATCTACTACTTCCTGCTGTGTTTTTCTTGGCCTCACACAGCTCCTGGCGCCTGCGTCAAGCAGTGGTGGAAGCCCTCCCTCCCTTCCAACTCCTAGTCGGCCCGGGGCACAAATACGATGCTTCTCTCCGAGAACTCTGGCAGGAATTGCTGCTCGACGGGGTGGAAATCGTGCGAAGGGCAGCAGCAGCGCATTTTATTTTGATTGGGAAGGTCTTAGGTCAGTACCCTCAGCATGGGGGAGGACGAGGACGAGGGTGGGTGGAGGAGCGGGTGCTGCCTTGTGTGCAGGAGTGTTTGGAGTCACCTTCGTTTAAGCAGCGGCAGTTGGGGTTGCATATGGTAGAGATTTTGTTGAGGGAGGATTGCTTGGTTCAGTGTGAGGACGCTGCTACGCTCATCGAGCGGGAGCTCTGGCCATTGATTTTAGCGAGATTGAATGATCCTTTGGCTAATGTTAGGTTGGTGGCTGCCTCGGTTTTGGAGCATTGCTTTAAGGGTTTGCCCAAGCATGTGTGGGATTCGGAGGAAGCGCCGTTGGTGGTGGAGATTGTGAGGTTGTGTCGGGAGGATGGGGATAGGGATGTGCGTTTTTTTGCGGGGCGGGTTGCGGGGAGGTTGGGTGTTGATGTGGAAGAGGAAGGATGAGGAGGGAGGAGGAAGGGGTGGAGTACAGAGATGAGAGAGGTGTGAATAGCAGTAGTAGTAGGGAAGGGAGAAAGGAAAGGTCAAAGACCCTCAGTAGATTGAACAAATAAATGAAGACAATAAATAAAACAGTGCGTCCTTTATACCTCATTGAAAGAAAGTCCAAATGTCGTCGTCATTATGCATTCTTTTTTGTTTTTGTGTATACAATTCATACGAATCACATTTGCATCAACAACACACAAATACACTCACACATTTGAACATACACCCCCGAATAAATCTAAAAATGTATCCACTTCCCTCCTTTCTTTTTTACAACATCATCCATCTCAATTTCCCACCCCAAATCATTTCAACTCTCTCTCCTCTTCACACCACCATCACACATTCAAACATACACCCCCGAATAAATCTAAAAATTTATCCACTTCCCTCCTTTCTTTTTTACAACATCATCCATCTCAATTTCCCACCCCAAATCATTTCAACTCTCTCTCCTCTTCACACCACCATCACACATTCTCTCCTACCCCGAGGGCCCAAAAACCGCTTTTATTACTTTGCACCAAAAGCCTATTCATTCCCACTGCCCACTGGCCGCTGCACAATTCATCTTCATAACCCTCCGGCAAAAATATCCGGAACCCTTCCCCCACCAGGCGGTGCCCTCGCCCTCGTCTTCCCTCCCTCCCTCGCACCCGCACCCGCCCCCGCACGCTCTCTCTCCCCTCCCCCCCTCCCCCCCCTCCCACCAATCGTTCTTAAAATCGATGCCAGGCGAAAGCGGGACCCCTTCACATCCGCAGGGCACAAAATCAAATGCCCACGGCCATCAGGCAAAACAGCCCAATGCAGCATCTCCGACTCCGCATCCAGGACAATCTGAATCCCCCCCCCCACCTCTCCTAGATTCCCCCTCTCCCACTCCCCCACCAACACCACCTCCAGCTCCCTCAATGCCACCGCCTCCTCCGCTACAGACAACCCCTTCGTTAACACCCGTCCGCTGCGCAACAAGCGACTCACCGCAGCCCGTCGTTGATTCTCACTCGGCCCCTCTATCTTTAAATCCCTCGCCATCAAATCAGCCAACACCATATTCTCCACCTCCGCCCCCCCAATCATCCCCTCTCGCCTTGACCTCCCCCGACGTCCCCTTATATGCCCACCACCACCGCCGGGTGCTTCCAATTCCTTGGGGATGGGAAGGCGGGCCCCTGTGAAAAGCTTGCGGAGTTGCTGCGCGATTTCCTCTGGTAAAGCCGAGGGCGGCGGCGGCGCGGGTGCATCGTCGGAGGAGGAGGAGGAGGAAGAGGAAGAGGAGGACGGGGCGAAGGGAGCCTCGCAAGCGAAGCGTGAGAGCGTGGTGGAGGGGAAGGTGAGGCGCGCTGTGAAGCTCGGGGGTAGTGGTGGCGCAGCAGCAGCGGCAGCAGCAGCAGGGGCGGTATCCGCCTGATGTGTCGACTCGTCCGCCCCCTTCTTCTTGGCCGAGGGCACCAGATGAAAAGTCAGCTCATAGGACGCTTCCAGACTTGGTGGTTGAAGGCTTCGCTGCTGCAGCTGCTGGCGTTGCGCGTGTTGTGGCCCTTGGCCCAGGTGCTCCAAGGTGTCGAGGATGGTGTTGAGCTGCTGCAGGGACTGCTCGTTCGTCCGCTTCACGGTGGCCGAGGCCTAAGGGAGGGGGGCAGGGTTGGGTGGGCAAGTGAGTACGTCGTAAATCCAGCTGCCAGAAGGAGCGTGGGGGTTGGCTTTGCATTTAGATAAGAGCACATGCCTCCCCCTTTATTGCCCGCCGACCTCCCCTCCCCTTCTTCTTACATTGTGATGGAAGTCCGGGTGGATTTGCTTGACAAACGGGCGCAGGAGCCGCCGCAGCATCGCCACCTGTATTTTGCAGAGGTGTGGAGGGAGGTGGTGGTGAGACTGGGGATGTGTGGGTGTTTGGCGTGCATTATGCCGCTTCTACCAACCTCAACGAGCGAGATTGCCAACGAAGGAGGACGTCGTCTGTATAGCAAGTGGACACGGCGCACTCAATCCACACACACAACCACAGACAAGCAAGCTATGACGACGGAGGGCGAGCTGGTACCAGCGGCCTTGACGGAGGACCCGCGTTCGTGGGTGGGGCAGCATTTCTTGTCCGTCACCCAACTCTCCTTGCCCGCCTTGGAACTATTCTTGCGGGAAGCTGAGGCTATGAAGGCGCTCGTGACTGCCCACGGCGGGGACCGGCGGATGCAAGGCCGCATTCTTGGCAGCATTTTCTTCGAGCCCTCGACCCGGACTACGTCCTCGTTTCAGGCAGCCTTCCAGCGTTTGGGGGGGAGTTGCCTGCACGTGAACGAGTCGACCTCGAGCGCGCAAAAGGGCGAGACGCTGAGCGACACGGTCCGGTCCATGGCCTGCTATTGCGACCTGGTGGTGGTGCGCCACCCGGTCAAGGGGAGCGTGGGTTCGGCGGCGGGCACTTGTCCCAAGCCCTTGTTGAACGCGGGGGACGGGACGGGGGAGCACCCCACGCAATCTCTGCTGGACCTGCTCACGGTGAAGCTGGAGCTCGGAGAAATCACGGGCAAGACCGTGGCGCTCGTAGGGGATTTGAAGCATGGACGCACGGCGCATTCCTTGGCGCGGCTGCTATGTTTGTTTAGTGGTGTCAAGCTTATTTTTGTGAGCCCTGAGTCGTTGAGCATGCCGGAGGAAGTGAAGGAGTACGTGGGCAGTCGTGGGGTGGCCCAGCGGGAGGTCTTTACGTTGGACGCCGACGTGTTGGCGGAGACGGATGTGCTGTACATGACGCGTGTGCAGAAGGAGCGGTTTGCGACTACTGCGGACTATGATGCGGTGAAGGACATTTTTAGGATCACGCCTCAGGTAATGGAGCAGGGGAAGAGCACGTTGGTGCTGATGCATCCATTGCCACGTGTGGGTGAGATTGACGAGGAGGTGGATAGGGACCCGAGGGCGGCTTATTTTAGGCAGATGGAGAATGGAATGTATGCGCGGATGGCCTTGGTGGCGTTGATTTTGGGGGTGCCCACCTTCCACACGCAGAGTCGTCTTAGTTAGATTAGAGGAGGGAGAAAAGGAAAAAGAGGGTTGGAGAAGGGAGAGATTTGCGTGTGCGGTGCTACTTCTAGGCCAGGAGGCTTAAGGCGTCAAGGCGCTGTATTGATTGGAGTGATTATTAAGTAGTAGAAATAACTGGATGCATAGTCTTTATATTTTTTATTACTTTTTATTAATTCGTCGATGCCACATGCTTTCTTTTCTCTTCTTTTCTTTCCTTGTCTCTAGTATTTATTCATTCCCTTCCCTTCCATCATCATTACGAAAACTTGTGCTTCGGTGTGTGTATGGTTGGGATCTGTACATCTACTCAATTCGGGCTGCTGGCAAAATTCGCTCTCTCACTACCGCATCCTCATTCACACTCTTCTCTCTCTTCCCTTCTTTCTAAGCCTCCCCTATCTCTATCTCTTCATCCATCAGTTCTCTCCTTATCTTACCTAATCGCTTACTTTCTTCTTTCATTCCTCTATCCAACCCTGTCGCTCCCTTCTTCATCCTCATACTCCTCCTCCTGCTGTTGCTGCTGCTGCTCCTGCTGCTGCAGCTTCTTCCCATCTACCCCTGTCGAATCCTAATTCCCTGCTCCGCCCTCCGCGACCGCCGATGCAAACCCCCCCCAACCTGATCCGGCCTCACCCCCACAGGCTCCGCCGCCAAAAACGTCAATGCCGGCAGCTTCTCCAATCCACTACACCTCGCACTCCTCCCCACAAACCCCTCCACCCCTCCCTCCCCATACACCCTCAAAAGCGCCTTCAAAAACGACCCTCCCTCCCCCCCCTCCTCCTCCTCCTGCTGCTGCACTGGCACCGGCAGATAATAAATATTTTTTCCAAACTCCAAAACAGGCACCCACTTTTTCAATACCTCAACAGATCGACCCACCTTGGCCGCAACCCGTGCTAAAAAATCATCCCAGGCATCAGTGGAGAGGAGGGAGGTGAGGAGGGGGAGGCCGACGGGATTAATTGTACCGGGTAGAGTGACTGGAGGCCCGCCGAGGAGGGGTCGAGGTTGGTCGGCGCCCATGTTGAGGAAGTTGATTTGGAGGGGGAGGAGGGTTGAGGAGGAGGAGGAGGAGGAGGAGGAGGAGAAGGAGGAGGAGGAG
>Ga0105053_10009958_pt1 | contig 11995 bp, 16 predicted proteins | sample BON01_FD_78093 | JGI IMG/M metagenome (GOLD analysis project Ga0105053, IMG submission 78093) | Freshwater microbial communities from Lake Bonney liftoff mats and glacier meltwater in Antarctica - BON-01 | ecosystem: Environmental > Aquatic > Freshwater > Ice > Glacier meltwater | place: Lake...
GAATATTGGGGCGTCAAGACGATGGCCTACAAGATCAACAAGAACCGCAAGGGCCACTATGCCTATCTGCGCACCGACGCCCCCGCCATCGCCATCCACGAGATGGAGCGTCTGATGCGCCTGCATGACGACGTGATGCGCGTTCTGACCATCAAGATGGACGTGCTGCCCGAAGGCCCGTCGGTGCAGATGCAAAAGCGTGACGACCGTGGCGACCGCCCCGACCGTGGTGATCGTGGCGACCGACCCGACCGTGGCGACCGCCCGGATCGTGGCGATCGCGGCGACAGGCCCGACCGTGGCGGCGAACGCCGCGAACGCCGTTGACCCAGAAAGGACGCTGAGCCATGGCAACGAAACCATTTTTCCGCCGCCGCAAGGTCTGCCCCTTCTCGGGCGACAATGCACCCGCAATCGATTACAAGGACACGCGCCTCCTGCAACGCTATATCTCCGAGCGTGGCAAGATCGTGCCGTCCCGCATCACGGCCGTGTCGGCCAAGAAGCAGCGCGAACTGGCCCGGGCCATCAAGCGCGCCCGCTTCCTGGCACTGTTGCCCTATGCCGTGAACTGAAAGGGCTGAACCATGCAAGTCATTCTTCTGGAACGTGTGGCCAAGCTGGGCCAGATGGGCGAGGTCGTCAACGTCAAGGCCGGCTATGCCCGCAACTTCCTGTTGCCGCAGAAAAAGGCGCTCTCAGCTTCCAAGGCCAACATCGCCGCCTTCGACGCGCAAAAGGCCCAGCTTGAGGCCAACAACCTCGAAACCAAGAAAGAGGCCGACGCCATGGCCGCCAAGCTGGACGGCCAGCAGTTCATCGTGATCCGCTCGGCATCCGATGCAGGCTCGCTCTATGGCTCCGTCACCACCCGTGACGCCGCCGACGCCGCCACCGAAGCCGGGTTCACGCTGGACCGCAAGCAGGTGTCGCTGACCGCACCGATCAAGGATCTGGGCATCCACACCGTCCTCGTCACCCTGCACCCCGAGGTCGAGGTGACAATCCGCCTCAACGTCGCACGTTCGCCCGAAGAGGCCGAACTGCAGGCCTCGGGCAAGTCGATCCAGGAACTGGCAGCCGAAGAAGAGGCCGCCGCAGAATTTGAAATCCAGGAACTGTTCGATGACATCGGCGGCGCCGCGATGGACGATTTCGGCGACGACGCACCCTCGCCCCGGGCCAGCGACGACGACAACTGAGCTTTTCCACCTGCAAGAAAACAAAAGCCGCGCAATATCTTGCGCGGCTTTTTTCATGTTCTGGATGAAGTACGGGATCGCCCCCGCACGATATATCCCTGCAAAACGCAGACGGGCCGCCCCAACCGGGACGGCCCGCCGAAAAACCCCGGGCACCCGGATCAGGCGTTGGCGGTCTCGTCCTCGTCCAGCGCCTCGACAGCGGCCTGCAACTCGTCCTTGGTGGCAGGCTTTTCCGTCACGTTCGCCAGTTCAAACACATAATCCACGACCTTGTCCTCGAAGATCGGCGCCTGCAACTGCTGGCGCATCTGCGCGTTCTTTTGCACGAACTCGAAGAACTGCCGCTCCTGCCCCGGATACTGGCGGGCCTGGTTCATCGCCGCCTGGGTCATCTCGGCATCGGTCACGCCGATCTTGTTCTTGCGCCCCAACTCTGCCAGCAACAGCCCCAGCCGCACCCGCCGCTCGGCCAGCACATCATGCTCGTCGGTGGGGGTGATTTCGGGGTGATCGTGGCCCTTTACCTCGGGGTTTTCCTCGTGCCACAGTTGATGGGCGATCTGGTTCGCCTCGGCCTGTACCAGGCTGGGGGGCAGATCGAACTTCACCGCGCCGTCCAACTGGTCCAGCAGCGCGCGCTTCATCACCGCACGCGCCGCCGCCGCATATTCCGCCGCCAGCCGTTCGCGGATCTGCTCCTTCAGCGCATCCAGACTGTCCGATCCGAACCCCTTGGCCAGATCGTCGTCGATGGCCGTCTCACCCGGCTTCTTCACTTCCTTGACGGTGCAGGCGAAAACCGCCTCCTTGCCCGCAAGGTTGGGCGCCTGATAATCCTCGGGGAAGTTCACCTTCACCTCAAGCTCGTCCGCCGCCTTCACGCCCACAAGCTGTTCCTCGAACCCCGGAATGAACGATCCCGAGCCCAGGACCAGCGGATAATCCTCGGCCGCACCGCCCTCGAACTTCTCGCCATCGATGGAACCGACGAAATCGATCACCACCTGATCGCCGTCCTTCGATTTGCCCTTGGGTCCGCGCGGCTCAAAGCTCTTGCGCGACCCGGCCAGCGACTTCAGCGCCTCGTCCACCGCCGTCTCGTCGGGCGTGACGACCAGCTTTTCAAGGCTCAGCGCGCTGGCGTCCAGATCGGGAATGTCAGGCAAGGCCTCGTAGGACATCGACACCTCGATGTCGTCGCCCTCCTTCCAGTTCTCGTTGGTCATCTTGACCTCGGGCTGCATCGCCGGGCGGTGGCCGCTGGCCTCGAAATGCTGCGACATGGCGCCATCCACAGCCTCCTGCATGGCCTCGCCCAGGATGCGCTGGCCGAACTGCTTTTTCAGCAGCGCCATGGGCACCTTTCCCTTGCGAAAGCCCTTCATCTCGACCTCGGGCTGGGCCTCCTTCAGCTTCTCGCTCACCTTCGCGTCCAGTTCGGACGCCGGTACGGTGATCTGATAGGCGCGCTTCAGCCCCTCGTTCAGGGTTTCGTTGACCTGCATCTCGCTTCCTTTCATGGGTCCGCCAGACAGGCGGGCGCGTCAATCGACGCATCCAACCCGACCTGACCGGAGACAACCTTTGGCCCCAGGCGATGGCCCGGGCACAGACAGCGCTGTCGTAACAAAAGAGAATAGGCTGTTCTAGGAGAAAATGACGCCCCCGCCCACCTTATCGGGGCCGGTTCGCCATGGTGCGGGTGAAGGGACTCGAACCCCCACGCCAAAGGCGCCAGAACCTAAATTGCACGAACATTCAAGTTTTTCAATCGGATGGTTCTTTTCTTTCGCAGGACAAAGCAGAAACGAACCATGACTCTGCGAAACCAGCTTTTGTCGATCTGAAAAACGAAAACCCCGGCGCAGTGGCAACTGCAACCGGGGCTAAAACGTCTATGGAAGCGACAAAACTTCTTACCAACGATACTGCGTTCATCGCGGAAAGTCACCCGATAATTGCACTGCATTGGGGGATTTTTGCATGAACGCGATCACCCCGAAAATCACGGGCCGTTCGATCATGGCCCAACACGCCAAGCCTGCACACAAGGCGGCGGCGCGCATGGTGGGCTATGCCCTGACCTTGGGCGATGCCGATGGGTATCTCGCCTTGGCCGGTGTTCTGGAACTGCGCCTGACTGATCAGGAGCGGGCCGGGCTGGCCTATGCGGCTTTGCGGGCGATGGATCATGGCGCCGCCTGCACTGTCGCTGACGCGGCGCTGGGGGCCTGATGGATATGCCCTTTGACCATTTCAACAATTGGGTGGATAGCGGTTGCCCGAATGAGGCACCCAAGCGTTCATCGCGGTTCGTGGATCATTGGCAGGCGCCGCCGCTGTCGGCCTATGAGGATCAAGCGGGGCAGGTTCCGGCCCATGACGACGCACCGCAAGGGGGCTTGATAGTACCCGGCAAGGTCGCGCGGGAAAGCCGATTCTATTCGGCGGCATCGCTCAAGGAAAAGCAGGTTCCGCCCCGCGAATGGCTGGTGGACAAACTGGTGCCAATGAAAACCGTCACGCTTTTCGGCGGCGACGGGGGCACCGGCAAGAGCCTGCTGGCCTTGCAACTGGCCATCGGCGCCGCGACCGGGGCCGGTTGGCTGGGGCGCCCGGTTGAACAGGGGCGCGTGATCTTTATCAGCGCCGAGGATGACGACGACGAACTGCACCGTCGCATAGATGACATTCTGCGGGCCTTGGGCCGGGACTATGACGACCTGTCGGGCCTGACCATGCGCAGCCTTGCCGGTGAAGATGCCCTGTTGGCGATTGAAACCAAGGTGGCCCTGATGCAATCGGCGCTGTTCGAGGAACTGGACGCGCGGGCGGCGGATGAAACGCCGGTTCTGATCGTGATTGACACCTTGGCCGATGTGTACCCCGCCAATGAGAACGACCGGGCCAAGGTGCGCCAATTCGTGGGCATTCTGCGAGGTCTGGCGCTCAAGCGGCGCTGTGCTGTCATGCTGCTGGCGCACCCGTCCCTGACCGGCCTGTCATCGGGTTCGGGCACATCGGGCAGTACCGCCTGGAACAACAGCGTTCGGTCGCGGCTGTACCTGCCGCGGATCGCCCCCGATGGCGAAGAGATCGACCCTGACAAGCGCGTACTGGCCACCAAGAAAGCCAACTATGGGCGCATAGGCGGCGAGATAGCTATGGCATGGAAAGACGGGGTGTTTGTCGAGGACGGCACACCCGAGGGCCTGGACAAGATGGCGGCAGGGGCCAAGGCCGAGCGAGTGTTCATGCGGCTGTTGGCCGAATTCACGGCGCAAGGCCGGTTTGTGTCGGCCAACCCTTCCAACACCTATGCGCCGACGCTGTTCGCATTGCACCCCAAGTCTGAAGGCATGAGCAAGCGGGCGCTCAAAGGCGCCATGGAATTGCTCTTTGACCGGGGCGGGATCGTCATTGCCGAGCATGGCCGGGGGTCAAAGGTGCGCAAGCATATCGCCATTGCAGGGGGGCAGACCGATGCAGAATGACATGGGGCAACGCCCGCTCAACGCCCGCCCAACGGGGGTGGCAACGGTAGGGGCAACGCCCGCCCAACGCCCGCCCAACGGGGGTGAGACACTCTCCCCATACCCCTACGGCGTTGCACCCGCCCCGATGGGCTGGGCGCACGCCTTCAATCTGGTCCCAATGCCCCGGTTTCTGAACCCCCCAGGGGGCGCGGGGGTGAGTTATCTCTTTGCGCTGTGCGGATCGGGGGTGGCCAGATGACCCCGGCAACCCAAGCCATCCGGTTCCTTCAGAGCCTGAGAATACCCGAGGGTCCAAAAGCTGGCGACCCGGTGAGGCTGGCACCGTTTCAAAAGCGGTTTGTCAGGGGCGCCCTGGCGGATGGCATCAACGTGGCCTGTCTGTCGATTGGGCGGGGCAATGCCAAGACGGCGCTTTCGGCTGGCATCGCTCTGGGCAGTCTGATGGGCAAGTGGGAACCGCAACCCCGGCGTGAAATCCTTATCGCGGCGCGGACTCGGGATCAGGCGCGGATTTCCTTCGACTTCGAGGTGGGTTTCATGCGCAGCTTGCCCGAGGATGAACAGGCGCTGTTCACGGTGCGCAGATCACCCCGGCTGGAAATCGAATATGACGGCGATGGCGGCGGGCATGTGATCCAGGCGATTGCCGCCGATGGCAAGACCGCCTTGGGTTCGGCGCCGACGCTGGTGTTGATGGATGAACGCGGCCATTGGCAGGCTGATCAGGGTGACGCCCTGGAACATGCGCTGTTGTCTGGCCTGGGCAAGCGTGGCGGGCGGGCGCTGATCATCTCGACATCGGCGGCGGATGACAACCACCCGTTTTCCGTGTGGCAAGATCAGGATCAGGAAGGCGTCTATCGGCAGGAACACCGGCCATCGCCGGGCTTGCCTGCGGATGATCTGGCCAGCCTGAAAGAGGCGAACCCCGGCGCCGTGGCGGGCATCGGTTCATCGCTGGAATGGCTGCAAGGGCAGGCACGGCGGGCGGTCGCGCGGGGCGGTTCCACCCTCACAGCGTTCAGGTTGTACAACCGCAACGAACGTGTTTCGGGCGAAACCCGCGACGTGCTGTTGACGGTGGATGAATGGCTGTGCTGCGAAGTGTCGGACGTTCCGGCGCGCTCTGGGCCGGTTGTGATCGGCATCGACCTGGGGGGCAGCGCCAGCATGACGGCAGCGGCCTTCTACTGGCCCGACACCGGGCGCCTGGAATGTCTGGGCACATTCCCGAGTCGACCGAATCTTGCCGACCGTGGCGCGAATGATGGCGTTGCCGGGCGCTACGGCGAAATGCAGGACCGGGGCGAACTGTCCACCCTGGGCGATCAAACCGTGCCGGTTGCCCCATGGCTGGTGCAGGTGCTGGCCCATGTGGCCGGTGAACCTGTCGCGGCGATCTCTGCCGATCGGTACAAACAGGCCGAACTGGGCGAGGCAATCGACAAGGCAGGTATCCGGGCGCCGATCATCTGGCGCGGCATGGGGTGGAAGGATGGGTCCGAGGATCTGGAGCGGTTCCGCCGCGCGGCGTTCGATGGCAAGGTGCAGACCGCGCCTTCGCTGTTGCTGCGATCCGCCTTTGCCGATGCTGTCACCCTGCGCGACCCGGCAAACAACCTGAAATTGGCCAAGGCCAGATCGACGGGCCGGATTGATGCGGCGGCGGCAACCGTCCTGGCCGTGGCCGAAGGCGCGCGGATCACCGGACGCACCACCAGCAAGGGGGGGCGGATGGCATGGGCGTGAAGCGCGACGAATACAAGCGGCACAGCGCCAAGGTGACGCGCGGGCCACGGTGGAAGGCGCTGCGGATGCAGGCGCTCGACCGCGACGGCTGGGCTTGCGTTCGCTGTGGCGAACGGCGGCGGCTGGAAGTGGATCACGTTTTACCTGTCCGAACGCACCCTGAATTATCATTTTCGCTGGCGAATTTGCAGTGCCTTTGTGGCCGCTGTCACGCCAGAAAAACCCGAATTGAGGTTGGCCATGTGCCCCTTAGTATCCCGCGCCAAGCGTGGCGCGACCTGCTGAAAAATCAGCCAACACCCATTGAGCAGAAAGGATAACCCATGCTCGACTCTGTGAAGATCACCCGACGCCAGTCGGAAATCCGCCAAAGCCTTGCCGCCCTGGTGGGCAAGGAAAAGCCGACCGAGGATGAAACCCGGTCCCTGTCCGAACTCGACACCGAATACCGGACCAACGAAACCCGCTATCGTGCGGCGTTGATTACCGAGGATACCGAACGGCGCGCGGCGGGCGACGAGTTGGAAACCCGTTCTGACAAGGATTGGGCCGACATGATGGCCGGTTTCGAGATGCGCCAAGTGGCGCTGTACCTGGACGAGGGCCGGGCGCTGGACGGCAGGACGGCGGAAATCGTGCAGGAGCTGCGCAGCAAGGGCGGGTTCCGTGGCATCCCGATTCCGTGGGGGGCGCTGGAACAGCGGGCCGGTGAAACCGTGGCCAGCGGTACGCCGAACCCGATCAGCACACGCCCGATCATCGACCGCCTGTTTCCCGATAGCGTGGCATCGCGCATGGGGGCGCAGATGATCAGCATTGATTCCGGCGCTGTTGAATGGCCGGTGACGACCAGCGCGGTTTCGGCGGGCTGGGCTGACGGTGAAACCGCCAACGTCGCGGGGCCGACCGTCTTTGCCACCACCGATCGGGCGCTGACCCCGGATCACAACCTTGGCGTTCAAATGCGGATCACCCGTAAGGTTTTGAAACAGTCGGGCGCGGCTCTGGAACAGGCTGTGCGGCGTGACATGGCCGGGGCCATAAGCGTTGCCATGGATCAAGCGGTGTTTCTTGGCACCGGCGCCAATGGCCAGCCCTTGGGCGTGATCACCGGCGCGGGCACCTATGGCATCACCGCCACGGCAGTTGATGCAGAAGTGTCCTGGGCTGTGTTCCGCGCGGCTGTTGTGCGGTTCATGGTGGCATCGGCGGCGGGTTCGCCCGGTGCAGTGCGCGCGCTGATCCGGCCTGAAATGTACGCCTATCTCGACGGCGATCTGATCACCGGCACGGCGGTTTCTGAGTGGGATCGTATGACCAGCCAAATTCCGGCCGCAAATATCGCCATGACGCCAAACGCCTTGGCGGCACCGACTGGCACCCCGCTGGCGGTTTCTTCGCTGCTGACCACCAACGCCGGTGGCATTGCGCCGATCTTTGTCGGAGCCTGGGGGGCGGTTGACGTGATCCGCGACCCGTTCAGCGATGCACAGTCGGGCGGGCTGCGGATCACCGCCTTGGCCACCATGGACGTGACTGTCGCGCGGCCTGCACAGTTGCAGTTGCTGACCGGCCTTCAGTTGGCGAGTGCCTGATATGCTCTGGGGCGGTTTCACCGGCGAACTGGAACTGCGCAGCGAGGGCGGGGAAACCCGCCTTCGTGGCCGCTTTCCTTATGCGACCGCCACGGCGCTTGCCAGTGGGCGGAATGAACTGTTTGCGGCGCGGGCTTTCGCGGCGCGGATCGACTCGGGCGCAGATATTTTCCTGCTGTCTGGGCACAACTTTGAAAAGCCTCTGGCCAGTCGGGCGGCGGGCAGTCTCGACTTGCGCGACGGTGACGACGCCATGACGTTCGAGGCGCGGATTGATGGCGGCACGTCCTGGGCCAAGGATTTTGTCTCTGCGCACCGGGCCGGGCTGATCAAGGGGCTTTCGCCGGGCTTTCGGGTTTCACCCGGCGGCGAACGGATCGAACGGCGCGGCGATGATCTGCTGCGCACGGTCACGGCGGCGGACCTGTTCGAGATCAGCGCCGTGACCAAACCCGCGTATAGCGCGGCGCAGATCGAGGCGCGGGCGTGGGGCGTTCCCGCCAAGTTGGCGGCAACCGATGGCCTGCACCGCACCCTTAACCGATGGAGGGCGTGACCATGGCGGAAACCCTGAAACAGATCGAGGCCATCCCGGCCACCTATCCGACCGTGACGCCATTCAATCGTGAAGGCTACACCGACGCGGACGTTGTGCCGGATGCGGATCAAATCTGGCAGCGGATCGAGGCTTACACGGCGCACCGCTACACGTCCCGGCAAGTGATCTGGACAGTCGAGGGCGAGGGCGATTGGACGCCACCCCTGACACCGGCCACGATCACCGACGCGAAAAAATGGGAAAGTGGGGCATGGGTGGCCGTGACCTTGCCAGATGGTCCCTATGGGCTGTGCCTGCCCAGCGATGGCCCTTACCGGATCACCGCGACCGTGGGCGGCGGCACAGTCCCGGCGGCTGTGTCCGAGGCGTTCAAGCGGCTGCATGAATACACGCGCGGGATCAATGACAGTTTCAAGAATGAAACGGCGCTTTTGGGCGACGGGGGCGGCGCGGTTGTTCGCAACTGGACAGGCAAAGCGATGGAACTAAGCGGCGCGGGCGACCTGCTGCGCAATTACAGGAGGGTGTGACCATGTGGCCATTCAAACGCAAGGCGCTGCCCCAACTTGGGACACACGAAAACCGATCATCCGGCGCCGGATACACGCACCAGATCATCGCGGCGCGTGAAAGCTATATCGCCGGGTCAAGCGGTTTGGCCGAACTCACAGCGACGGTGCAAGGCTGTGTGACGCTGTGGGAGTCGGCTATGGCTCTTGCCGATGTGCAAGGCACCGATCTGCTAACACGGCGCGACATGGCCCTGGCGGGCCGTTCCTTGGCGCTGCGGGGCGAGGCTGTGTTCCTGATCACCGATCTGGGCCTTGTGCCTGCTGTCGATTGGGATTTATCCACCCGCAACAGCCGCCCGACCGCGTACCGGCTGACCCTTCCCGAGGCGGGCGGCGGGCGAACGCAAACCGCCCTGGCGGCGGAAGTGCTTCACTTTCGGATCGGCTGCGATATTGCACAGCCCTACATCGGCACCGCGCCATTGCGGCGATGCAGTTTAACCGCGGCACTTTTGCACACGGTGGAAACGGCGCTGGCCGAGGCTTTCGAAAACATGCCCTTGGGTTCGCAGGTTGTGCCCATGCCCGAAATGCCCGAGGCCGATCTTGCCAAGATGGCGCGGGGGTTCCGGGGCAACCGGGGGCGCGTTTTGATCCGCGAATCTGTCAACGTATCGGCGGCGGGCGGGCCTGCCCCGCAACAGGATTGGAAGCCATCGGACGTGACGCCCGATCTGTCGCGCGCAATGACCCGCGAAACCCTCACAGCCGCGCGAGATGCGATCTGTGGGGCGTTAGGGGTGTTGCCTGGGCTGTTCAACCCGACTGCGCAAGGCAACGCCATACGTGAGTACCAGCGCCATCTGGCGACGTGGCAGTTGCAGCCGGTGGCGATGCTGATGGGTGAGGAATGCACCGACAAGCTGGGCATGGCCGTGATGATCGACACCTTGCGCCCATTGCAGGCTTTCGATGCCGGGGGCCGTGCGCGGGCATTGTCTGCAATCGTGGCCACCATGGCTGCGGCGAAAGAGGCGGGCTTGTCGGGCGAAGAACTCAATGCGGCCTTAACGCTGGTGAATTGGGGCAGCGACGACAAGGCGGCGTGACGGGATAGGGTAGGATGCACCCGCGCGTTTTTATAGTTTTCAGCGCGAAGTATCCCCGTAAGTCGTGAGTGGGCAAACCATGACAAGGCGCGGCCTGTGCACCTTCACTGGCGCGGCGCAGATCGGCACGGCTGCGAGGCCGGGGCCGATCATGGGCCGGGGGGCGATGCTTCCCGGCCTATTCCTTGCGCAAGGCCACACCGGGGCCGTTCCCGTTCTCTGGCAAGAACACCACCCCGGCACCTTCGAGGGCGGCGCGGATGGCGGCGATGGAATCCGGTGACGCAATCACAGCACCTTGCCCTTCCGCGCGTTTAACTGTCGGGATGGACAGATTAGCCTTTTCCGCGACCTGGGCTTGTGACCACCCGATAAGCGACCGCGCCGCGCGAATCTGATTGCCTGTCATCATTACCCTTGATCCTTACGGATCAGCATGTATATTGATCCTTACGGATCATAACACAACCGGAGAGCACCACAATGGAAAATCCAAAACGCGGCACCTATGGCACCGCCAAGCGGGGCGAAAGCATCCCGTCCGACCATGTGTCGATTCCCATGTTTCTGACGGTGAATGATCACCAGAAGCTGATACGGAAGCTGGCGGCAGAGAATGCTGTGGACATCACGCCAAAGCGGGGAGTGAAGGCATGAAAAACCCCATTTACACAGACGGCCACGACGAAACAGCCGTGGGAATCGCCTATCGCCTTCACGCGCTTTGCAAGGTGGGCGCTGCGGCGTCCGACACCACCCTTGCCATCGACCTACACTGCGGCGGCTGGAACGCCATGTTCGAGGTTATGGCGGGCCTGTGCGATGAGATGATTGACGTGATGGAAAAGGCGGAAAAATGGCACTTGCGCCATCATTAAAATTTTGGTTCAATGGAGCATGGCAAAATTGCGGCACCTTCAATCGTTGATCCAGAGAATCGCGCGGGTTGATGACGCTCGCGCGCGAGTTCTTGTTATGCGCGCAAGGGCGGAAGGATTGTTCTCCACCGGCGGACGCGGAAACAGCGCGCCGGATATGTCGGCGCAAGACGCTGTATCGGCCCTGTTGCTTTGCTTGCAGATGCAGGGGCCGACTGATGCCCCGGAGGCCGTGAAAGCGATGAAAGAGTTGCCTTTCAACTTTATGCGCCATGACCCCGGCGACGGGCTATTCCGCGACCTGACCAGTGATTTCATTGATCCTAATGGCAATGCCTTGGGCGCCATATTGCCAAGCGTATTTGGTGGCGCCGTGCCTGAAATACTGAGCGATGCCATTGAACAGCTTCTGTCGCACACCGAGTCGTTCCAGAACCGTTTTGACCGGATCACCCATGAGGAAACATCACAAGGCGGCAAGGTGACGATTTGTGTTGCCGATGCAGACTATCGGCACGGCACATGGCCCGAAGGGCCAAGGGCATGGGAACTTGTGTTCTGGCCTGAAACGCTGAGCCCCTACGATGAATTGGGATGCTGGACGGAAAAGCGTGTTCATGGCGAAGCCTTGCGCGCTTTGCGCGATCTTATCCGGGGGGCCGAACAATGGCCAACCGCCCCGCCCTTCTCTTTGCCAGCGACAAGAGCGCGGCGCAGCTTCTGGACATGAAGCCTGCCGAGTTTCTTTCGCTGGTCGAGCGTGGGGCATTGCCGGGGCCAGAAGATATTGGCGGCTGTCCGCGCTGGCGCGTGGCCACCCTTGAAGCGATCAATAGCGGCGCGACAATGGAACAGGACTTTGAGGTATGAAGAAAACTGACCTTCCCTATC
>Ga0105053_10009966_pt1 | contig 11983 bp, 7 predicted proteins | sample BON01_FD_78093 | JGI IMG/M metagenome (GOLD analysis project Ga0105053, IMG submission 78093) | Freshwater microbial communities from Lake Bonney liftoff mats and glacier meltwater in Antarctica - BON-01 | ecosystem: Environmental > Aquatic > Freshwater > Ice > Glacier meltwater | place: Lake...
ATATATATATATATATATGTATATATATATATATATATATATGTATATATATATGTATATATATGTTTCTATATATATGTATATATATATATATATGTGTGTATCTATTGGGCTCACGTGTGGTAAGGAAAAGAAGGAGCCACATTGAAAGTAAACAAAGAAGCATCTGTACTTGCCAACAGTTCATATTTGCAAAGTGTAGTGAGGTGTGAGTTGGTTCAATGACAACCCGTCACAGTCGCTGTGTGTGTATGTGTAACCACATATACACTGAGCATGTCTGCGCGCCACAAGGCATATGCAGCGATGGCATATAAGTCATTTCACAAATGGATGAGTCCTGTCACGTATGAATAAGGCGTGGCACATATGAATGCTCTACACTGACACGCCGCGGGTCAGCGCGTCAGTGTCGAAAAATATTCATACACGTCAATAGACAATTAAATCCATATTCATACACGTACTGACATATATACATATAGATGTACTCATATATATACACGTTCATATAATACATATGTTTCGCCGCGTGCCGTCCAGCTGCTCGTACACCCAGCACACAGCATACGCGCGGGGCGAGGGCTGCGGGGGCTGAATAGACACATGACATATGCATATTTCATGTCATATATGAATTAAGGCATATCTACACGCCATACGGCATGCGCGCTGAGCGAGGGCTGCGGGGGCTGCGGGGGCTGCGGGGGCTGCGGGGGTCTGGAGACACAGTCCCGTGCCGGGGCGAGCTCATGTACTCCCTAGAGGCCGCATGGGCGCCGGCATATGCTCTCGGTGATACGGAACGGTTCTGGGGCATGTTGGTTGACATGGTGTTTGTGTTGGCGTTAGTGGTGGTGGCGTATGACGTGTTGTTGGCGGAGGAGATGTTGTTGTTGGAGGACATGTTGAGAAAGGGAGACCTTCCCGGGCGTGCAGTCGGAGTGAGTATTGGAGTGAGTGTGGCAGGGAGGGTGCCAGTGTAAAAGGAGGGAGATATGTTCCACATTGTTGTGTCGGGTGCTAGGACAGGAGAGCCTGCCCGATTGACATATGCATGCGCTGGCGCTAAGGACGTGAAGATAGGTAGTGGAGATTTGTGTGCAGACATCGGCACGTATGGCTGCATGGTCGGCGTGACGGGCACTGGTCTTCCAACAAAGACGGGTCCTTCATATTGGTTGCCTCCTGCTTCGGCGTCAGCGTCCTTAGCATCTCCAGAGTGTTTTGAGACAAGGTGATAGCGTCTAAACACATAACAGCACAAAACCAGTACCACGACACCAGCTACACTACCAAGCACTGCAGCCACAATCAGATTGTTGGAGCTCTTCTCCTTGTCCTGGCACACGTCGATGCGCATGAGGTGTGCCTGGAAACTTCCAGACTCGCGTATAGTGCAATTGGCTTCAACTTCTGTGGAGCTGTTACAATTGCAGTCACCATTAAGTCGGTACTCAAAGTTGGCCGGCGCAGCGCGACGAGCTGCAGATGCGTTGTGCGCAGTGTTGAAGGTGATGGGCATCATGAGCACAACACCTATGCTGGTCGACACGTTCGATACGTTGGGGGAGTACTCGAATGTGATAGTCACAGCCTTGGATGCAATCAGATTGCCCTCTGCTGTTTGATTATCGCACGATATAGCACACTCAGCCGGGTAGTCGGGCAGGATGCGCGACTCAAAATCCAGGCACAAAGACGATAAGCCGTCCTCAGTGGCGTACATGGATACAAGAATGCTGCCCGTGGAAGGGTCGATCCAACTAACCACTTGGCCAGCCTTTGGAGCGGAAGCACATTCGCCCGGCGCAAACCCGACTTTGGGTGCCACCATCAACGACACGCTGCACACTGTGGGTGGCACTAGAACAATTTGGTAGCCTGTAGTGCTCTCGGTATGCACTCTAACAACATCGGCACCAGCAAGGTGCATGATGTCGGATGCCATCGACCGGTGCTTAATGATGAGCGTATCTTTATCAGAATCCATGACGGATGTGCATCCTGTGCCGCAAGTGGGATTCGTACCGCATTCTACACCAGGTTCAAGAACAATGCTACCCACCAGAGTTTCGCCTGCCTGGCAAATACTCTGCCCGAATCGATCGGCATCCACACTGCCGACCAGAGCCAGATCAGTCACGGATCCATTACCAAAAGTCAGCGAAGCTTGAGGGTTTACCGAGCAACCAGAAAACGAAATCTTTGCACACACATCGCCACTTTTACAATTCTGAAAGAGGCGTTCCTTTTTAATCCGACAGTTTGATCCTGCGGCTTGTGGAAGCCCGACACTGACAACATGGTCGCCGCCCACCACCGTGTCTACAGTCTCAGAATAGCTTACTTTCACTGACTGTGTATTGACAAGATTGAGCTCCCTTGACGAGGACGAGTACAGCAGCGACCTCAACCCATTGTTTTCAAGGTACAACGTACTTGACTTGACCCAATCCTGGCAAACTGCATCAAAGTTGCACGTGAGTTGGGTTGCAATGGTCGAGAACTGTGTCCGTTGCACTTGGATGACATTGTCGGCAAAATCCTGCGGACCAAGACTGCACCCATTTCCACAGGATGGATTGGTTGTGCACATAACACGAGCCCGAAGCATCAACGAACTTGTAAGCATTGCCCTTTGTTCCGCCGTGCAGGCACCACGATAAAGCACTCTCAATTCCACGATTTCCCCCTCAGAAAAGACGAGAGAAACTATCGGTTTTTCAGAGCATCCGTCGAAATCAATACTTGCACAATCGCTGTCAGCGCCGCAAAGTTTGTCATTAATTTTGCATCCTTTTCCAACTTCATCTGGCAGGGTAAACAAGCCAACTCCTGACGCCTTCTCTCCTGTAAATCGAAGCAATTCGTCTTTCAGCTGAAGAAAGCTGCCCTTTTGAAGGGGGGGTTGAATTCTTGCCGCAGAAGTTAGCGTCAGCCACATGTCGTTTGAGTCGGGTTCGATTGTTTTTGATTGTTGCAGCTGCGTGCCAAGCATGCTGCCCAAGGCTGCACTTGTGCGATTATCAACTTCTGAATTCAACTGGAGCAGTTTGGTCTTTCGAATTGGCCCGTAACCCGTCACTAGTGTTGCAAGTGTGTAAGTGGGGTCGGCATTGACAGATGCATTGACAGACTGTGTGATGGTTCTGAATCCGTCCACGAAGACAACGTTCGTCGTTGCTACGTGCGATGGTGCCCACGGTAGCCCGCTGTAATCTACATCTGTCAGATCCTTGGATAGTTTTACTTGCATGCTCCTACGAAAGATGGTCGCATCCGGGGACGGGATGGTATCAGGGGTACCAACTGATGCGCGGCATACTCCCGTTTTGACCTGCGATAGTCGGACTTGGATATTGTCCGGAACACCTGATCCAGGGGTGGTAATGCCAGCACCAGCGGGAATTGTAATGCTTACCTTAGCTCCAGCACAAATGTCCTGCTTCGGTGTCAACTCGATCTGCGAATGGATCACGTATGCTGCACCGGAAGGCACCTCGGTAGAATTCTTCGACCCATACGTGTACTTTGGGTAGAAGTGTGCTACAGCAGGTTGCCCAGGAGCGGATGCTGTCTGTTGATAAATGCTGTGATATGAGTCGCTGCCAGCTATGCTGATCTGCATTCCAGCATAAACATTGCTCTTTCCAAATATACTTGAGGCACGGGTATCCAGGACGATCGTGGAGCCTTGCTCGCCATTCGATTCCAAAGAAGAAATCTCGGTCCTGCTTGAACTGCCAACCCTGTACAAGGCCTGCGCTACAGCATCGCCCCCAGAAATCGAATCGTCATATTGAACTTCGCCAGACTCAATCGTGAATGCTAGTGGGGTGGACTGGACTCCCCACACCTGATGCCCCTCGCTTGTGCTTGTTCCTTCGAACCCAGGAAGTGCCACAATTATCATGTCTGACTTAGAGATTTTTTGCCTGGTTGTGAAGTTGATTGTCATACCAACGTCTGTTTTGGGCTTCAAGGTAGTGAAAATAACTTGAATAGGCAAATTTTGCCCTCCATATGTCATCTCACTTGCTGCAATGCTTGAAACCCCTGTCACTTCAATCATGGGCTTCCACTTAGTTTCTTCGACCCCATTCTTCAGAGGAACGTCGATCTGATACTCCGTTCCTGCATTCAAAGTCATTCCAGGCAAAATGTTGATGACGAGATTCCCGTTGTTCGAATCATCTGCACCGTTCCATTCAACAGTTGTCCCGAAGAGAGAGGGTGCCGACGAACTCATGGGGATCTGACGATCGAACTTTGTAGCAAAACTGAGCCCTGAAATGCTGATGAAAGACTGTGATGCAGACATTGAGGATATCAACACGGAACTCTGGAGAGTGATGCTGAGGACATTCGATGCCTGCGGCCATGATGCACTGATACCAATTTCCTTTCTCAGAAATCCTCTTTGATACACAAACAACGGTGCTGTGTCACCCACAGCTTGGATGCAGCCATTTGCATCGTGTGCCAAGGGCGTCTTGCTGACCGCTTGCCCGCCATCTGAAGAAATGAAAACCTTCGGGGCACTTTGCCCTTTGGAGGGATTGGTTAGGTCGAACGAAAATGTGTAGAGGGTATTGGCTTTCATTGTTTTTGAGTCTCCTACGGTAATGACCAAAGTTCCCGTGGCTTTGGTCCACACAGCAGTGGATTCCACGTCTCTTGCAAATGCTTGACCCAGCAGGCGTAAGAATTTGGTGTCTCTGGTTGCGCATCCAGTCAAGCCTGTGATCGTGATTGAAGAGACTATTCCGCCTGCTGAGCCAATTGCAACATTCGACTCAAGAGATACGGTGATTCGATTGGCAATGTCCCCAGGATAGGGCTTGGATTGACCAATCTTGGCGGTCACAAAGGTTGCCTGCTGCACCATGAAAGGCGCTCTCATTCCAGGAGCGTTTCTGAATATTTCTGGAACTATTATTGTTGACACCTGTCCACTCAAACCACTGTTGACAGACATGGAAATCTCGACTGCCTCTTGTAATTCTGACGGATTGACGAGGCTGAAAGAGCAGACCACATTTGTAGAATCTGAAACTTCCTGGGCAGCATAAAATTCTAGAGTACCGGAAGACTGGCTCCATCTGCCTTGATTCGGAACACCTAATACACTCGAAAACACACCTGGACATCCCGAGATGGGCAATGATGCTGTATCTCTCGTCCTGCTGTTTTTTAAGCCCTCAATTATGAATCGGAATCCTTTGTTGAGTATGAGATTCGCCCTCAAAGTTATTGTCAGCTCATTCGAAGCGCCTCTTCCCGTATATTTTTGTCCCATGCGCAGCACCGTGAAAGCAGGAACGTCAATATGCAAAGGAGCTTTATTGCCAAGGGCTTTCTCCATCGTAATCAATTTCGAGACAGAACTCGGTGCTGCAGAGAGGTCAAGCTGGATTGAAGGAGACGCCCGTGCAAAATCAGGGTTCGACAGATTGACAGAGAAAACATAGAGTGTGCTCGCACTCAACTGCCGGCCATTGGCAAGTTCAACAATCAATGTACCTGCTGCCGCGTCCCATTTGGCAGTGTTCCCTACAAATAGTCCCGCGACAGTGTTATAACCCTGGTTGGTTACTACAATTTGACCAGTGGCGTCTTTGAAACCGCTGAGCCCGATAATGGTAATGGCACCAGAGATTTGTCCCCCACTTACCGTCTGAATGCCTACGGTGCTCTGCAGTGAAATGGTGAGCGTGTTTTGAGCACCGACACTACTTGTTCGTTGAGAAATCTGCCAGGAGACAATGAGCCGAGAAGTCAGTCGGCTGATCAAGTGTTGCAGCGATGTTTTGGCCTCATAGTTCCATTTTTGTGACCAAACGTTTGGGCGCGCGGAGGCGAGAGATATTCTGCCGCGCGCCACTCAGCCAGGTCCAACCCGAATATCCGAAACGATAAACCCTCTAACAAATATGGCTCCTGACAAAATGTGTCTAGGCGTGTAATAAAATCACGGGTCACTTGAAGCCTTTCCAAGTTGCTCCCCGCCCGCCCACTATTCCTACACTCAACTTTGAACCAAAACGGACACAATCTCGAAAAAAACGAAAACGGACTCGAGAGTGCGTGAGCAAAAACAAATGTGCACTATAATAGAGTACTCTACCCTGGATACACTCACCCATTTAGGTAGATACACTGTCCTATCATAGGGCAGATGCACCACCATAAACAAGGCCAAAAAACGTCATGTCTTGGGACCTACCAGGGTGGCGCCCCAAGAACTTTTGCAAAATAATTCACAGCATTCAACAATGATTCGAAGAATTTTGCAATAATTTCGTAACATTTCGGAAAGAATTCAAAGAATTTCGGAAAGAATTCAACGTGTTTCGAAAAGTTAGCAACAAACTGAAAATACTTATGCTGGAAAATTACAAATGCCGTAGGAAACCGTGACAAATTCACACGTAGTAGAACACAGAAATGCAGAAATAGATCGTTACATAGACTTGAAAATCGTAGAAAGCACTACCCTATATAAGGATATAGGGTTATTTTGATTACACTATCCAATTTGGGTGATTTTTTGGTTGCACGACCCTCTTCGGGGTCCTCATGTCAATGGTCCGATCCAGTGGACGCGCGGCAGCGTCGAGCTAAGCCCTTCGCCGCCGCGCGCCCCTGCGCAGAAATGCGACAAGATTATGGATACGTGACAAAAGCAAAAACAGGAATACGTAATCACTATGAATCTGCAGAGTTTAACCGAGTGGCGCACGGCAGCATTGGGCCGCCGCGCACCCACACAGGCGCAAAGAGGACATGCAAGATTAAGAACCTTAGCAATCGACATTGTAGGCCCCGAAATAAACATTGGGGCGTGGCTTCCCGCACCCCGCTCCATTTCGATAACGCCTGTATCCGTCTCCCCAGTCGCCTGAATAAGAATAGTTGGTGATTGCTGCGGCTCAATCTGATTGAGAAGCTTTATGGAGAACACGTATTCAGTACCCGCTCGCAGAACTTGACCGTTCCGAATATACAGGATTAAACGCCCTGTATTTCTGAACCACCCCACTCTGTCTTCAGTAGTTCCATCTGAGAAGATGCCCTTCACAGAATCTTTTGATGCTGGTTCGACAAAGTATGGGTACTGCGGACTTGAATCTGGAGACACCGATCCGGTGAGACCGGTCATAGTAATTGTGCTGGCATACGATCCTGTACTCTGAATATCAAAATTGCTCATCAGTGTCACCGAAATCGTGTTTTCCTGCCCCACCCCTGATACCAGCTGGCCAATTCTAGACTTGATGAATGTGCGCTCCCGAGTCGCAAGAGGTGCAGAGTTCCCGCTTGCTGATTCCATTACCTGTGATGGTATCACAATAGTGGATCCTGTTTTTGCCATGATGTTCACGGCAGGTGCTATTGACGGAACTGCCGGCAGTTTTATATCAAATGACAAGACGAAGGGAACACCAGCAGGGAGCATTCCACCGTCTTTGATGGCGAGGGTGAGTGTACCAGTCTGCTGCTTCCATCTACCCGTATCGAGAGTGCCTTCTATACCGGCCATTTCCGTGGCACTCTCGAATAAATCGAGAGTGCTAAAGAACTGTGTACTCTCTACGTCAATTTGCAATGCATTGTTATCTGAAGTCTGAGAGCCAAGCAGTCCAGAGATGGTGATTTCTGATTTGACAGACGCAGTGACTGAGTAGATGTCGAGCCTGCTTGCAAGTGTCACTGTAATAGTCACCTCCATACCAAATCCGTTCACATTGGCACTTTGGCCAATCCTTTTTGTGTGCCAAGAATTTGGCGACACGTCAAAGGGTACTGTCGCGTCTCCAAAACAACCAATTGGTGCAACGGACTGGAAACCTCTGCATAATTCTGGCACACTGTTTGGGCCTGAAGAAAACTGTTTGACGTACAGTGGCGCATTACGTTCGAGGCAGCGGGGCGCAATCGGGCCCTTGCCCCCGATAAAGCTGGACGCTGCTAATACAACAACGATTTCAGAGTCTGCGATGTCTTCCCTCCGGATGTCTGCCATCACCACGGTCAGTTCGCCCGAAGAGGCTTTCCATGTGACTGCTGCCCCGTCTGTGAAAAGCCTGGCGCTGGCAGAAGACACCACCCCGTCTGCACTCACTAATAGTGCGTTCAGATCCGAGCCAGGCGAGTGCCAAGTATTGTCCCCCCCGATGAAGCTAGAAAGTTGCAGATGTATGGTGACCTGATCAGGTGTTTTCACAGTGAATTTTTCGACACTAGCGTTGTCGTGCCCTGCCTTGAATCGAATGATTATATCCTGCGCCGCATCACCTATGGGGGTCCAGGATCCCAGAGGTGCAGGGAAGGACAGAGAGGTTGAAAGGGCCGCTGCCCCAAACTCAAGCTTGGGATACCCTGCTGCCCATGACTGTGCACTTGCACCACCGATTCCAAGGCACACAAGCGCCAACAGGGTCATACGCGGCACCTGCACACAGTAAATGTGAAAACAGCGTTTTGCGGGCAGAGCGGGCAAAACATGTCGCTTTGCCAGCCCAATCGGCAAAAATGGAAAGAGTCAGCGTGTATGGCGCACATGTGAGAAAGGAATGAGGTTGTGTCGCTAGCTCAGCTCAGCTGTGCCAATCAAAGGTTACTCGCCATTTTCGGCGTCAAAAAATAAAGGGTCCTTTGGTAGCGTATAGTATCGCGCTGTACAGCCAGCGCACTATGCTCGATGCTCTGCCGCAGAGCCTGACATCTGCCCGTCAGACTCGCCGTGGGGTCTGGAAACAAGAGGTCATATGCGTCTCGTACTCAAAGCCCGCTGATGTCAACAGCCCGCTACCAGCGGATTTGAAGGGATTTCTGAATCTTTTTTCGTTCCCTCTCGACTCGAAGGGAGCCCCCCGACTTTTGACTTGCAATTTGTCGTTTTTTGTCTGCACAAGGAGCGAGACGAGCCGAGTGCACTCACGTGAGTGTGTGTTTGTAGGCGATAATAATTTGTCATTTTGCCATGAAAGTGGAGGCACAGGAACGAGAGTACTCTCGTGAGTGTGTGTGTTTTTTTGCGTGTGTGTCCGTGTGCGTCTGTCTATCTGTCTGTCTGCGGGTGAATTTGCATGTGTGTGTGTGTGTGTATGTGTGTCATACACACACACACACACACACACACACACACACACACGACACAGTGCGGGCACGAATTATACGCGAGGCTGGCACGGGCGAGGCATTGTTACGCCTTGCCTGTGTGTATGTGTGTGCGTGTGTGTGTCTGTCTGCGGGTGCATTTGCATGTGTGTGTGTGTGTATGTGTGACACACACACACACACACACACACACACACACACACACACCACACACACACACAAACACACACACACACACATACACGACACGGTGCGCGCACGAATTGAACGTGAGGCTGGCACGGGCGATGCATTGTGACCCCTTGCCTGTGTGCGTGTGTGTATGTGTGTGTATGTGTGTGCGTGTGTGTGTGTGTGTGTGTGTGTGTGCGTGCGTGTTTGTGTGTGCGCGCGCGCGCACGTGCGCATTTATATACGTAATACATATGTGATGCATATATCAGGCACATGCAAAGACAGTTTAACAAATCCCGCTCATAATGGGAGCGTGGGCGCTTAATGACATCACCAACATGCCTCCGGGCGACGGGGGATTGAAGAAAAAGCGTGACCACGTCCGCGCGGCAATTACCCCGAAAAACAATGCGGCGAAAAAGTCATTTGCCAGTGCCATAACACCCGAGACCGACAGACTCACAAAGATGCTCGAACGCGCAATGGCTGAGCTCACCCTTTGTGGACTCGGACACTTTGAGTGCGCCGATGTGACCGTGCGGCGTGGAGCGCTCCTTGGCAATGGTACCTCAGGTTTCGTTCACGAGGGAATTGTCAACGGACAGGTTGTGGCAATCAAGACGTTTGCAACTCACCTCGATACGATTCAACAGGCTTCAGACGACAATCCCCTCAGCCCGGAGGACTTGTTGAAACATTTTTGCGATGAGGCACTGATGGGCAAAAGGGGCGGTCACATGGCGTCGCACGTTGCAGCAACCACAGGCGTTTCCTATTCGATTACCCAACACAAGCTGAGCCTGTTTCTGATAATGGAAAAAGTAGAAGGCTCCTCGCTTGACGCCTTTATCGCATATCCCAGGCATTGGGTGCAGTCAAACACAAATCTTTCTGCAGCTCGAGGAGCGTGTGAAAAGATGCACGAGGTCCTGAGAGTTTCTGTCGTGGACGACAATGCACCACGAGGCATACCTTGTGCGAATTCACCACGCTCTCGGATCGTCAGCAGTCAACAGGCAAGTGTCTTGAGCAGTCAACAGGCAAGAGATCACTGCTAATGCCGCTGGGAGAATCTGGCCGTAGCGCGCGGCGGCGGGGGGCTGTGTTGCAATCCGCGTGGCCGGGCGCCACTTGGGTTGCCACTAGAGACGGTTTTCTCGAACAATCTGACTTGATCCTGGAATCGTTCGGGCGCGCGGCGGCGGAGTGCTTTAGCGCACAGCTGCCCGCGCGCCCACTGGGTCGGACTATTCACCTGAGGATATAGAATGTACTGTAATACAGCAAGGCAGTGTCTTTTTCCCCCAAGGTCACTTATTTATTTCTTTCTTTTTCAGGGGGCGGGGAGACCGCGAAACACGAGATACGCTGCACTTTTTGCGGATGGCCCTTCGAGTCGCAGTCGTACCGCCAGCAGCGCGTTATATACACGGCGCCTTGCCGGGTGCACGTGGGAATACAGATTGTCAAGGACCCGCAAATTAAAATTAGCAGTAGGCCTCGCGTCTGCTGTTCTACAAGTGCATCAAAATTTGGTGCTCCACTTGGATGTCAAGCCCCAAAACTTTGTCATTTGCTTCGAAGACTGCGAGGCGAGTGAAGAATCAGAGAAAGTGACCATCAGACTGGTCGACTTTGGACTCTCTGTTGCTTTCAAGCAGTCCCCCAACGGACAAGAAGACTCGGAGCAGCTTTCTACTGGAACCCCCGGCTATGAATCGCCTGAGATGGAGGAGTGGGGAGAGACAAGCGTCAAGTCAGACGTATATAGTCTGGGTAGGACTTTAACAGAGTTGTGGTCTGGGTCGCTATTCGGCGCACCCGATGACGCAGCGCACAGTGCAGCTAGTGAGGAGTGCAACAAATTCGCTGATTCACGCATGGTCAACGCGCTCGCAACGTTGCACTGGAAAAACGAGGCTGCCCTCGACATCAAGCACTTGCTGGTGCATGATCGACAGGTGGGGCTTCTTCTGGCACGTTGTCTGGCAGAGCAGCCGGAACATCGCCCACTACCAGCAACCGTCCTCCAAACTCTGCAAAAACTGCTTCAAACGCAGCTAGGTGAAGATCACGCGAAGTCATCTCCTGCCAGCTCACTCTGCAACCAACTCTGCAAATGCTGACACGCATACCGATCTCAACTACTTGTACATATAGGGTAGGCCCGGTAAGCTGTGCGCGCAGTCACGGTTTGCACCTCCAAAAGAAAGGCAGAATCTATATACACACAGATAAAAATACATGTAAAGATATGAATGTGGATGTAGAAGTAGATGCAGATGTAGATGTAGATGTAGATACATGTTGAGATATTAATATGTACATATGTATATGGGAATACATATGTATGAAAACTTGACATAAATTCCATCAGACATTCAAACAGACACTCTCTCGCACACACACACACAACTTTACATCGCAATTTTCTCGCAACTTCACACATGCTCTCGCTGCTTCTGGCACCACAGATCGTTAACTCTCCTTCACTCGTGAATCCAGTGCGTACTAATAAAGTGAAGGGTGTTTTGGTATGAAAATGCGTAACAATGTGTAGAAACAGCGGAGATTTGACGAGGGGATCGCCGTCAACGTCTGTGACCGTATACACGAAGCATGTGCATGTGATGTTTAATCAACAAACGGTGAGTTCTCTTCAAACACTCGGAACTTAAATGAG
>Ga0105053_10009967_pt1 | contig 11983 bp, 10 predicted proteins | sample BON01_FD_78093 | JGI IMG/M metagenome (GOLD analysis project Ga0105053, IMG submission 78093) | Freshwater microbial communities from Lake Bonney liftoff mats and glacier meltwater in Antarctica - BON-01 | ecosystem: Environmental > Aquatic > Freshwater > Ice > Glacier meltwater | place: Lake...
TATAACCGGTTGGATAGCTTGGATGGCTTGGGTTTCCATTCATCTCCTTTTACTTTTAAGCTATAGAAATCAAGTTAGAACCATGTGGAATTGGGTAAATAGCTTTTTTAGTAATGGTCATTCACAAGGTATACTTGTAGGTGAAATACCCAAAACATCTTCGTCAGAAGATAATAGTAAACCGGAATAATTTTTTTAGTTTAAGCTAAATCCTATATAAAAACTTGTTTTCTGCAAGCCTGTAATTAAACAAGATTGTTGCTGATATGATCTGAATAATTTCCCTTACCCTCTTTTATTCAATTTGCTATTGAGAGCGTAATTTGATCTGAGTCCAATTAAAATTTTTAATTTCATTCTTACACTTATGAGGACACGTATAAAACGACTTTTAAAGATTGTGCTTAGTCTAATTTCTGTATATGTTCAAATGGAATTATTATTTAAATAAAAGCAACGTAAGGTGATGATATTTTAGCGGTCAATGTTGATGAAGAATATGTATAAAAGATATTTCGGAATTGCGATAAATGATACCATTATATTGTCATATTTTTTCCTGTTACAGTAATTGTTGTTCTAGATGTTTAATGGTTCTACCACTAATTTAATGGAAACAGAACATTAAAATAATAGCTTTATTCTGAAATAATATTTTAAGTAATAGAATACCAATAATATGTATTATTTCTGAAAATAGCGTACTTATGATTTAGCTAATATTAGCTATATGTACCACTAATATAAGGGTAGAACCGATTAACTGGTGTCCAGTTACCAAAATCACCAACAAACAATATCAAAAAGGGGGTAGTGCCGCAGGACTCCCTTCCTACGGAGGAGCCGTTTTTTCTTGGGTGACCCTTCTTCAAATGTAGTATGGTCGGAGCGACTACGAGGTCGAAGATCGGGTTAATGATCGCAATTCTTTTAGTCGATTTGTGGGTATCGGCTGAATAACCTTGTTTCCGACCAAAGTATAATCAGCTGATTCAGGACTGAACTTACCCCAAAAGAGATGTATGGAAAGCTGTTCAAGTCAATGAACAAACAATTGGAAAAGCATAAAATAATCGTAAAGACCGATGCAATTGTGGGTACCAGCATCGTAGATAACCTCTTAAAAAACAAAGGAAATGCCACGTACCAAATAGCGATAGCGGACTGAGCAAAAGAGATCCACACCGGAGCAGGAAAACAAGTAGCAGGCGCATTTATTTATAGCAAAGCAATATCCCGGTTGATATAGCGAAGCCTGATGGAAAAAGAAAGTAGGGGAAATGCGGTATGGCTAAAAGAAATACCACGCATCAGATATAGAAGGTGAGATTCGATGATATGATACTTCCGACTGCTAGGTTAAAAGTAAAATCCTATTCCGTGAATTTGGCAAAAGACCGTAAGCCTTACATTCTGGTCAATCCGATGATGACACAGAATATAATCAGGCATCCGATCAAAGCCTGGACTAGTGGGCTTCCTGAGAATAAATCCATTCAGTGGAAATGTCTTTCTGATGTGAGAGAAAAGCCTGTGCTTTTTAAACTAATAAAACTTGTTCCAGTATTGTAATGATTCTTAGCAGACAGGTTTTTCACGGATAGGATTCAGGTGGTACAAAACAATGAGTTTCTCTAAATCTCCTTTGTCTCAATCAATAAAAAATGACGCTCATCATCAAAATAATTTTTAACCGAGGCAAACTATATTTATTATGTGTCACGATTTAGGGTAAATAAGTACATCGTCCAAAAGCCGGTTGTTTGTGAGAATAGATTCAGAATCTTAATTCAGCCATCTTTGAAATATAATCATCCCATTTTATGAAGATTTTCCAATGCGGAAATTGCCAGCACCCGCTATTTTTTGAGAACTATGCTTGCGAAAATTGCGGTCACCATTGCGGCTATCGTCATGAGGATCGGATGATGCTTACCTTTAATCCGGCATCTGAGATTTTAATTTCTGATCGGGAGCAATTGCCATACAAGTTTTGCAAAAACAACGCACAAAAGGTTTGCAATTGGCTATTGCCAGTAGAGGATCCTAACCGCTATTGTCGTGCCTGCCAACTGAACAGAACAATTCCCAATCTTTTAGATGAGGCAAATTTTGATAAATGGAAGGAGTTGGAAATCTCCAAGCATCGCCTGATTTACCAGCTTCAAAGGCTCGGCTTACCCACGGACAGTAAACTAAAAGTGGCCAATGGACTTTGCTTTGACTTTGTAGCTCGTCAGAAAAACACCAAACTGATGACCGGCCATGCTCGTGGGGTCATTACGATACTGATACGGGAGGCGGACTCGGTACATCGGGAACACATGCGGAAAGAACTTTCCGAACTTTATCGCACGCTGATCGGTCATCTGAGACATGAAGTAGGTCATTATTACTGGGATCAGATCGTATATCCTGACTCAAATGTCGTAGAGAGATTTCGTCAGATGTTTGGTGATGAGCGCGCGGATTATCGCAAATCGCTTCAAGCTTATTATGCAACTGGGGCAATAGATAATTGGTCCGAATCTCACATCAGTCCCTATGCCACCTCACACCCTTGGGAAGACTGGGCTGAAACTTGGGCGCACTACCTTCATATCATGGATATGGTGGAGACGGCTCATTTTTTTGGTTTAATAGTCGATCCCTCCAAGACTTTTATAGGGATGAAAGCCAAAGTAAGTTTTGACCCCTATACCCAATCAGACTTTGATGAAATTATTCATAAAGCAGTACCTGTGTCATTTGCAGTAAATAGTATCAATCGAGCAATGGGGATTCCGGATGTGTATCCTTTTGTGATCAGCCCAGGTGTAGTGCAAAAGATGAAGTTTATTCATCAGTTGGTTTTTCGAAAGGAAGGCTAATTTCCATTCGGTTGACTATTTGAGAATTCTGTTGAAGATTGTAATTCTAAACTTGGAAAAGTGGAGAGGGCTAATCTTAGAGAGATTATTGAATGAGGAAAAATTATGTTTGGAGCTACGATTGAGATAGAAAAGAGATTAAAAACGAATAATCAAATTAGAATGAGAAGATAGGAACTACGGTCGGTAAGGAAAGGGACTAATATTGAATGATGAATAATGAAGTTTGACGTACTTGGGTGTAAAGAGTCGAATTATGAGATTTGACGAAAACCCCAAACTACCTGCGCTCGATATACATTACCGCGGAATCCTCAATGTACTTAGCTGGGTTGAAAGAGGAATAGAATTTATTTTTCAAATTATTTAATGGGCTATTGAGGGCTATGATTTTCCCGGTGAATTCTGCAGGGAATTTAATAGGATCGGAGTAGGTTTTGATCAGCGTTTCATATTGATTGATGTTGGCTTTCATCCTACTTGTAAGTTGTCCGAATCGTAGTCTAAGCGACTGCACCTTATACATGTAAGTTTCGATCTGGCCAAGCCATTTCCCTTTTGTTTCAGGTTTGCTATCCAGCAAAAGGATTTTATCAGAAATGGATTTCCGACATTCATTTTTGAAGTTTTCCCGCTCGGAGTCTAGGGTAGCTCGCAGATATTTGCTTTCGTAGCGCAACTGACTGATTTCGAAATAAGCCATTTGCTCTTCCAGCAAGATGCTATTTTCTTTTTGAAGTTGTTCCAGTTCTTGATTGATTAGTGTCCACTCCTGATCGATAATAGATTTTTGCTGTTCAAACTGGCTGGACACCGTAAGAACCCGAAGCATTTCAGGAGTTCGCTCATAGAGATCTTTTTCCTTTTTGCCAAGCGTACTCATGAGTGTAGTCACACCTGAAACCGCCGTATTAACTATCGTCCCGTAAAGTGGAACTGCCGACGATGCACTTGAAATTAGATTGAGTGATGATTGCAGCACCCCAGCCATGCCATCTGATTTGCCATCTTTCTCATACCATTTGTCAAATTCGCCCTTCCATGAAGCAAATGATTTGTACTGCTGTATCTGACCTACGCTTCCTAGTTGGTCAAAAAATGACTGGGATGTTAGAAACAGTTCCACCGGCTGTATATCCCGCTGAATGCTTAGGAGTTCAGTAAATGCCAATTGACCATTCAAGTTGATACGAGTTTTTGGAGCTTCCTCAAGGATTTTCAATCGAGTATCCAAGGCCAATTGTAGATTTTCAAGATCGTTGATTTTATCCTTGTCGCTGGCATTTTTGCTGTCTGCTTGCGCAATTTTATCAGTCAATCTACCTACTAATTCCTCGTTGGTTTTTAACTTCTCGTTGAGCTCTTTAAGTTGATTGTCACGATCGGTTTTGATTTGCTCGGATATTTCTTGAGCCATCAGAAGGCCACAACTGAAGATAAGAAGCGTGAATAAGAAAAGGGATTTTAGGGTCATAGAACGCCAGTAAATTAAATATACTTAAGAATGAAATTCCAAACAATTATTAGCGAAATCTATACCAGATTCATTGAGTTCCAGCAAAGAAATAGGAATAATTAATAGCCCGCTGTTGTACAAATTTGAGAGTACAAGCAACTCATATAAAATATACTCAAAATCCGATTTCACAAGATACCTCTTGCTGACTACCCGTTTGGGGGCAAATTCGCCTTGTTTTTAGAATATCTATTTGAAAGGAAGATCAGAATACTTTGCAAAACATGACATAGACCTGTCTAGGCTAGATTTTGATTGAATTGCGGCACAGGTAAAAATTATGGCTATAGACTTGCAGTAGATTGGATATTGAAAATAATCCGAAGTTTTTTTACCAAAACCATAGAAACTATGAGCAGATCCAAATCAATAACTACTTATTCTCAGGTGTTGAATCTCCTACCAGGGAAGGGATATGGCAAAGGGTTGAATGTTAAGTAATAAGGTGTGAGATTTGATGGGTTGGACCAGCTTTATCAATCCGAACAATTGAAAATCGTGAAAACCTATCGGTTTGAATACGAATTAGACTCATAGGATATGGCTGTAATCTTTCTTATTATAGCGATGGAGAAGAGAAAGGCTTCGTCATGGATGAATATGGAACTAACTCTGATCTTAACAATCCTTATTAGGCCAATTTATCAAACGCGTCCCGATTGATAAAATTAAAGGCTTTGATATTTAGGATTACATATTGTAATACAAGGATATTCTATTTAATCGAAAAAATCTATCCCCACATCAATCAATTGCACTTTCAATAATTCAAATTTAAAACTCAATTATAATGATGTTATCTCATAATCAGTCTGTTGAAACACTTCCAAGTCTTCTCTTTGGCAAAAAGAATGACGGCGTAGATAAGGGAACGACTCGGGAAACTCCCGGCAATTCAGAAGGTGCCAGGCCACCAAAAAAAGAAGATTACCAAAAGGTGCGACAAGAAAATGATAGAGAAAATGATCCTCAGGCAGAAATTGTGGACAATGAGGAGCGAGATAAAAACAGAAAATAGTTAAGATGCTCTACCGGTTCAAATTATTATTTAATCTTCCAAATATTCGATTGGGTGCAAATAAAACACTTTCAACCAACCATGAGGTCCAGAATCGATTCTCCGTATGTAGGAAATAATAGTCAGTATCGAATAATGCAAATGAGGAGGTTTTCCTGCCGCGTTTCCGGTTGCGCCAACTGTTCCAATCATTGATTTCCGATTCACAAACAACAAAGGAGCAATTTTCAATTCGTCCAAATGTGCGTAATAATGCAACCGCCATTTTGAGCCTTCAATCAAAACCAATTTGTCGCCCATCAAATCTTTCAGGAATACAAAACAAGTCCTGCAACCGAAGCAGTGATAGCTGTTCATTTTTCAGCAAAGTTGTTTATGGCTATGTGTGTGAAAGAATTTTCCTAGGATAAAATCAAAAAGAATCCCGAGTGATACTCAGACTTGGCCGCAACGTATACTGGCATTTTTAGATTCTGAATAATCAAGCAACCGATGACTAGAATGACTGCTTAACTGATAAAAATTGATTTTATTGACCTCAAATAATGCTGTTTTTCAAAGGTTTACGACAATTTTGTGCGGAGATATCGTATTCAAGCTATTTAGGTTCGTGAATGTGCTATTGCATACTTTACGGTACCTTGATTAAATGCTTAACTACAAGATGTAACACGTTATTTACAGGGACTTAGTTGGAAATCTTTTGGCAATAAAAAGCTAAAAACAACCCAAATTTTAACCTATATCATTAAGTGATTTTTCAGACATAGATTATATATCTTGGATAGCTCACTATGATGATTTCTTTGAAGAGACTCCATTTTGATCGCAAAATGAAGGAACAAAGTGTCGTGCATTGTTGTTGATCTCAAACTACTTTAAGGAGAAAATTTAAAAAATGTTCCCACCAGTAGCCCCCTGTTAATTGACTACTTTTGCGGCGTCCAAATACTAAGAAATGCTTCCTGATTTAATTATTGCCCTACTTTGGAGCATTTCTCCTTTTGGGGAAGCTAAAGTTGGCATTCCTTACGCCTTGTTGAATGGGGTGAATATTTATTGGGCGTTCATATTATGCTTTTCTGCTAATGTACTAGTCTTTCCTTTCATGACTTTCTTTTTGGATGTGATCAACCGTTACCTTTTTAAATGGTATCACTACAAAAAAGCGGCAATTTTCGTGGGCAGGAGGGCTAAAAAGGGTGCTGGGAAAAATGTTAAGAAATACGGTTTCTGGGGACTTATGATTTTTGTACTGATTCCTCTTCCTGGAACTGGAGTTTATGCAGGTACGATTGCAGGCTATCTTTTTGGATTGGAACGCAGAAAAGCTTTTTTCGCAAATGTCATAGGAATTTTTTTTTCATGTTTAATTGTTTGGGGGACCACTTTAGCCGCCATGGAAGGGTTTAATTTCTAAGACTAAAAGAACGTCACAAAGGAGTGCAAAGTGAAATGGTTTCAGAATAAAACATGGCTATATTGAGAAGTAGAGGTCTTAAAAGAATTATTAATTACTTGTCTACCCAAAATAGAGTCCACCTAGAAAGTATAGTAACATTGCTTCCGTAAGGTCAAAGCACCTGTAGTGCGTTTTGATTCCAGCATAGATACCCAAAAAGATTTCAGATTTTGGTCGGAAAGGTGCCAATAGAGAAAGCGTGGATTCACAAAAAGGGCCTCAGCATTTTTTCTAAAATTGTGTTTCGTAGTTCAAAAGCTCATTTGTAATTCAGAAGGATTAATAGTTCCTAGATAAAAGCTCAAGATTATATATCTAGAAAAGTATGTATTTCCAGGTTTTGGCTGGATTGACTTCAATCGGGAGATTTTGGATTCGCCAAAATGGTTGTCATTGAATTTTTTAAGCGAGAGTTAATTCTGTTGCAAAAAGGCTTTGTTGGAAAAGTCATTAAGGTGGCGTAAATGACATATTGTGACAATGAAAAGGGAGTACGTCAAATAAATAATACTATTGCAAAACTGCCCGATTCTGTGCTTCAGTGTAGCTACAGAGGTGCCTTAGGTATGTAGCTTCAAATTTCAATATGCCTCTGGGTCTTGACCGTAATGGTATCAATCTAGAAAATAAGGACTCACTAAATCTTTACGCTTATCTTTTATTTTCACCACACTTAAATTCGAAATACTAAATTTTAATTATTTTCTACAATCTATTATTGAACCTCAGCGTCAGGTGGTGGGATACTCGCTTGTTTTTCCTCGGTCAACGAAATCACTTCTTTATGCTGTCGGAGGATATGGATGATATTCTCGTCGGCGCTTCCTGTAATCACGCCAAATTCATAAAGGGTCGTAATGACCAGTCCTTCTTTGCACAAAAGGTCTGCAACAGACTTTAATCGGTCCAGATAGCTTTCGGAAATGGTAATTACAATGTTTTTCATTTCTCTGAATCTATGGTGCTATCGATAGTCCCGCTCCAATATCTATTCCCGGAAGCGACAGTTTTTTTGTAAGATTTCTCAACTGCTCAATTATCTGATCAGGTTTGAAATTCGGATTTTGTTCCCACAAAAGCGCGGTAATTCCCGCCACGTGGGGTGTAGCCATACTCGTACCTGATATTGTTCTGTATCTGATAGGCATTGGCCAGGACGAATAAATCATCACACCCGGCCCTGCGATATCCACTTTTCCAGTTGGGTTGATCGCCCGATTGGAAAAGTCCGCAATATTCAGGTTGGAATCGAGCGCTCCAACGGATAATATGGAAGGGGAATCTGCCGGACTTGACACAGGATTAAACTGATTCCAAGATCTCCTGCTGTCATTTCCTGCTGCGGCTAGGACAACTGCCCCTTTGGAAATTGCGAATTGAGCGGCTCTTTCGTAGGCCATATCATAGCTCTGTCCAGGAAAAACTCTTGAGCCCAAGGACATAGAAATCACTTTGCAACCATTTTTGGCGGCCCACATCATTCCGTTTAGAATCCAAGATTGAGCGCCACTTCCTTGATTGCTCAGCACTTTCCCCGCATAAATCCACGCATTTGTAGCCACTCCATAGCGCTGTCCATTGCTGTCTATATTACCGCAAGCACTACCGATACAATGCGTTCCATGACCGTGAACATCCTGGATTGTTTCGTCTGGGACAAACGAATTTGTGGTGATTATTCGGCCTTTATAATCGGGATGTTCCATATCAAACCCCGTATCCAAAATAGCTAATTTGATTTCCTGGCCAGTAAATTGAGAATTGATCGCCTGCGTGATATCTATTCCCCAAGTGGAAGGAATATTCAATACCCCCGGAGAATCATCCGGTATATATACAATTTTCTCGGGCTCAAGGATGAAATCCGCATTTGGATCTGCAGACTCTAGCATTTGTATTTGCTCGTCCTCACCTCCGACTAGTGCCACGCCTAGATCCTCATATATCAAAACATCAGCGCCTTCCATATTGCTTTCGTTGAGCGACTCGGAGACATAATCATTGGAATTTGCCACCGAAAAACCCATTTTGGACTCCAGCATTTTTTTTGTCTTGGCAAAACTTTTTTGCCCTTCTTTCAAAACCATAAAGTAACGTCCGGTATAAATCGGCTTTTCATTCGCTGGTTTATCGTAAACTTCCTTTATATATTTTTCATAAGACTCCACTCGCTTGGTGTTGTCAGAAAGAAAAGATTGGCTACCTAAAATTGGTTTTTTCATTTCTAAAGAAATTAATTTTTCGGAAATATTATTCTCTTGAGATCCAATTGACAGCTAAAACTGGTTTAAATCAGATTATCTTGATCTCCATCAATATGATCCTGATCAATTGCTGATGTAAATTCCGGCTGTCAGTTCGAGCTCAGTCTTTCCATAAGCTAATAATCAAATAAAATTAGTTGCACGTAGGATTACAAATTAAGACTCCTCTAAGTTATTGAAATTTGTTTTTGGAGAAAATGGATTACGTAGTATTGCAATTAAAGTGGTTCCGTTATTTACTTTGCTTTTTGGAAATAAAGATGGGAGATCCAAGACGGGATACGGAAGTTCCGCTACAACGAGGCAAGAAGAAATGCTGAATTATGATTTGACTCCAAATATATTTTGAGTTTATCTGTTTACCGGCAAAAAAGCGGATAATTAGGTCTTTCAACTGAACAGGCCTAGATTCCTGATTTTCCCTCCGTCCATAACAGCAGAGGCAAATTTATGATTGCAGCATATATGGTTCTTAATCTGTCAGAGCACCGGCGGTGCGATTTGATTCGTAATCGGATTGATCCAAATGAGATATCATTATTGATCATCAAAACGCTTCTTCAAAGCTAGTCTAGGGTTTTAATAGTTTTACAATAAAAACGCTTCTCTGAAGCTGATGAAAATCAATTTTCTCATACCACACAAATAGCTTATTTTTTAGCTTTGGGATGAATGCATTACTGCCAATACAGGAAAGGTGCAAGACCTAAGATGGAAAACCATCGCATTCAGGCAAGCCTAACTGCTCATATATTGTATTTATGGTGGTTATATTCTTGTTTCGATTTTATACTTAAAAGAAAGAAAATGAGGGCCCGCTGTAACGGATGAATGTTGATTTTTTTTAAAAGGGATTTGGTTTTTACTGCAAGTGGTTTTGCCGCGAAGGCCGCGGAGTTGCCGCAAAGGGCTCAAAGTGAAAAAGAATGAAAAATAATCAGTGTCGAATCGTGGATGTCGAATTAAAAAAACTGATAATGCTGAATCTTGGTCTTCGGTGAAGCATTAGAGGTACATTTTGATTGTAGCATATATAATTTACGGTTTACTCAAATTTACCAAGCAAATCTTTTCGGGATATTCTATCTTTCCAAATCTCCAATGCTCATAAATCCTTTTTCGACTAATACTCCAATTATTAGAGCGCATCGATCATTGACACATAACTTTATTCTTCAACCTACTCTTGTCCAACAACTTTTTTTTTAGCTTAATAGGTGAACTATTCATCTTGAAACGACTCTTTTTATGTATTGCTACTTTTGCTATTCTTTATGAAATCCAATCCATTCATAATTTTTGCATAGAGCGATTTCGTCACTGGCGTAGTTTTCAGATCACCAACCACATTTTCCAAACACTCCAAATCCCAGCTGTAAAAACTAACCTTTCTTTTCCTAGTCATCATTTCAATACGCCTGTCCAATCCAAATGATTCTGACATGTCCCAGGTATTTTCCTTCAGTATTTCTAATTCCTCCAACTCGAATTTTATAAATACTTTAATGTCGGATTTTTCAGGCTTGATAATTTTCAGTAGGGGATTATCATTGACTATTGATTTTTTCAATGTGGCAGGTCGCAATTAGCAAATTCTGAGAGCGACCATCTCCAGTAAGATTTATGGTATTAATGCTTTCTCTAAAAACTTTTTCCATTAGTACTTCTTTGAAGTCAGTATTCAAACTCTTAATAGGTCCTTCCAGAATGTCTTGATTTGGCTGATTTCCTTTCAGATGAATTGAAGTTTTCAAAAAAGGCTTTTCTATTTTGATGTATTCGGCCATCGTTATTTCTTTTAAGAATCGGGGGATCGTGATAGGTTCTTTACGGCTTTATCAAAATCACTTTCCATTATTTTATCCTGTGCAATTCTGTATTTTTCATACTCTGATTCTGCTAATACAAGCGCTACTTCGTGCGAAACTTTACCTTGATGTTTTAAAAATATTTCTTCATTGAACTGTAAAAACGCATCCAATTTCCCAACCCAATCTTTCAAATACATTACGACCCCTTTCAATGACTGAATTTCGGCGCATTCTTCCAAGTGGTTAGGCCCATGTTTTCTTTTGTGCTGTTTACTCTTGCTTTAATTGTTTCGGCGGGCGTTTGACCTGTAATTGCGCCATATAATTTGTTTTGAACGGTTGCAAAAAAAATCTTTCGTCGCTTTTGATCCGACACTATAGTCAGCACTGCATTGGGAGTAGATATCAGCAATCTTTTGGTAGAATCTCCTTTCACTGCTCCTGATGTCCCTTACGCGCGCAAGCTGCTCTTCAAAATAATCGTTGCCAAAAATGTTATTCGGATTTTTAAGACGTTCATCATCCATGGTAAAACCCTTAATGATGTACTCTTTCAATCGTTCGGTTGCCCAAATCCGAAATGCAGTGGCTTGTGTGCTGTTTACACGACAGCCGACAGAAACTATCATATCAAGGTTGTAAAACTTAGTAATTTTTTCTTATGTTTTCCCTTTGATTGCTCCGTGTGGAGTGGTGTGTGCAAAATTTGCACATATCACTTGCTTATTCAATTCGCCCGACTTAAAAATATTGCCAATATGTTTTGTTACTGCAGTTCTATCAACGCCAAACTAGTCAGTAATTTTTTGCTAAGTGAGCCAAATAGTTTCGTTCTGCAAGTAGATTTCAACTTTTACACTTCCGTTGGGAGTGGTGTAAAGTAGTATTTCGTTAAATCCACTTTCGGATGGGATATTTCTTGGCTCTTGGTGATTTGTAGTGGGTAGCATGTAACTAAATTAGTAAAATATTTAATTTTACTAAATGAACAGTAACCAATTATTCGAGATGGCTTTGAGCTTGGAGAAGCCATGGTATATAA
>Ga0105053_10009974_pt1 | contig 11974 bp, 13 predicted proteins | sample BON01_FD_78093 | JGI IMG/M metagenome (GOLD analysis project Ga0105053, IMG submission 78093) | Freshwater microbial communities from Lake Bonney liftoff mats and glacier meltwater in Antarctica - BON-01 | ecosystem: Environmental > Aquatic > Freshwater > Ice > Glacier meltwater | place: Lake...
ATAAAAAAAAATAAATATATATATATATATATATATATATATATATATATATATATATATATATATATATATATGTATATATATAGATATAATATGTATAGGTATATATATCATCACCAGCGGCCCGACCACGCCCCCCGTCTCGTCGATGCTTCCCTATGAATAATATATATATGTGTGTATATATATACATACACACACACACACACACACACACACACACACACACACACACACACACACACACATATATATATATATATATATATATATATATATAGAGAGAGAGAGAGATATCGTCACCAGCGGCCAAACCACGCCCCCCGTCTCGTCGATGCTTCCCTATATAATATATATGTGTGTGCGTGTATACACACACACACACACACACACACACACACACACACATATATATATATAGAGAGGGAGAGGTATAGATATATATATATCGTCACCAGCGGCCCGACCACGCCCCCCGTCTCGTCGATGCTTCCCGACTCGTCGAGCAACCCCACCGACCAAAACTCGGCCGCGCGCTGGTGGCTCTCGACCACCTCGGCCCGCCGCGCCGCCTCCTCTGCGCCGAGGGCGGAGCTCGCGTTGCCGTCGAATCTACAGGAGGGATTTCACAGAATTGATCTCCGGGGTAATCCGCGGTCATTTCCGCGCTGGGCTACCTCGCCCCTTTGGGGTAACAGTAGTTTTACTTAAGAGTTAGGAGTTTACCCGGGGTTTCTCCGAAACCCCCGTATGATCTTATTCTAGATTCGACGGAGGGCGGTGCTCACGTTGGACGTGTGGTTCACCTCGTGCCCGTCGAATCTACCGAGGGGATTTCAGAGATTTGGTTTTGTGACCCCTTTCCGCCCTGGGGGGGTCACCCATTTGGGGTAAGGGTTAGGTTTACTTATGGTTAAGAGTTCACCCGGAATTAATCCGAAACCCCGCTTTGGTCCAAATCTAGATTCGACGGACGTGGGGTTCACCTCGTGCGAGAAGCTGAACATAAAAACGGGGCGGTGGGGTGAGTGCCCTACGTGTTGAATAGGTTTTCACGTATTCCTAGGACGCAGCCACACGACAACGAATACTGTACTCCGCCTGGTTTACCCCATATATAGCATGGATATGCACATATTCAAGGTGAATGTATTCACGAAACAGGCTGAATATGAATAAAATCCCGTATTCGTTTCCTTCTTTTGCGTAAACATGTAGGGTGAGTGCGCAGTTGGTGCCACTAGAAGCTGCACACGAAAGTGGGACGGTGGGGTGAGTGCGCGGTTGGTGGCACGAGAAGCTGGACACGAACGTAGGGTAGTGGGGTGAGTGCGCAGTTGGAGCAGGGGCGGTGAGGTGGGTGAGTGGTTCGTCGTGTCTATGGCTATCTATGAAATCAATACGCACCCATAGGGTGGCGGCGGCGGCGGCGCGAGGCCGCCGGTGGCGTTGTGCGGCGAGAGGAGCGGCGCGGCGGCGGCCCACGGCTGCGGGTCGCTGAACGAGTTGGCGAGGTAGACGAGCACGTACCTGGGCAAGAAACCGGGGGTGGGTTAGGAGTAGCGAGAGTTGTCGAGCCTGGAGATGGGGGCGGCGACTCACGCGAGCAAGACGGAGTAGAACTGGGCCAGCAGGAACGTGCCGAACACCGACGCCCAACCCAGTCCCACCCAGCGCGGCGCGATGTGCTTGATCATCGCCACGTGGCCGCGTTGCAGCCGCTGGCCGAGCATAAACTCGAGAACGACCATCGGAATTGCCGCGACGAAGAGTGCGACCAGATACGGCAGCATAAAGGCGCCCCCGCCGAACTCGTAGCACATCATCGGGAATCGCCATATATTGCCAAACCCGATGGCCGACCCCACGCTCGCCAGGATGAATGTGCCCTGCGAGGGCCACCGCGAACGCGCCGGCGCCGCGCCGGCGTATTCCGCACCGGTGTAGATGGCGGCGTTGGTGCCCTCAGCGTCCGCCGACGGACCAGCCTCCAGAACCACGCGCCCCGTGGCGGAGGCCATTCCAGGGCCCCTACCCGCCGCGATGGAGCTCGTCCGCTTTCGATCCATGCGACCTTGCGATGCCAGCAGTACAACACCGTGGAACGATCGAAAAATGGGCGCCACACGCCGACACAGTTTTTCGGAGCCTCCGAAAGGCAGGCTCCTTTTAGCAAATAGCTGGCCAAGGAGCTCTTCAGTCTCAGGTTTCAAACGCTCCCACGCATGCACGCACGCACGCACGCATCGTGGCGCCGCCACCCGCTTCGGCACGCACGCATCGTGGTGCCGCCGCCCGCGCTCCGCTGTTCCGCTGGGCCGCCGCCTGGCGGCCGCGCCCACCCGCCCGCGTGCCCCTTTCCCCAGACAAAATACCTGCAGCATGGCGACAGCGGCAACGGACGACGTCGCGATCAAGATCGATGAGGCCATCGCGGACGTCAAGGGCTTCGCGACCACGAAGGTCGGCGGCGTCACCGACGAGATTGAGGGCGTGCGTCACGAAGTCGCGGGCAAGCTTGATAACGCGACCACGGTGGCCTTTGTGCACAGTCCGGGCTACTGGTGCGGTTTCATGATCTTGGCATCGGCCGTGCTGCTCGGCGCCTCGACAAAGTACGCGGGCGACAACTACCCGCTCGGTGACTACGCCGTTACCGTGGCCGCCGTCTCGCTCGGCCTCGGCATCCTGATGATGTTGCTCTACAAGATGAACGACGGCGACGACTCTGCGCTCCGCAAGAAGCTTCTCGACCTCCCGATCGTCGGCCCACTGAACCTCGAGATGCTCATCGCCGCCTTCTTCTCGATCTGGTGGATCGTTGGCGCCTGCATCCTTACGTTCCAGGCAAGCACAGGCCCGCAGCACCAGCGCTCTCCTTGCCACTGCGCAGAGCCCTAGCCACTCGGTCAGAAATTTTCTTATCTGTCCCCTTGCTCCATCAGGGCCCCTTCCCGACCACTGGGAATGGCTTTTTCGCTTCTTGGGGTGGCGCCTTCACGGCCACCGGCTACCTCGCCGACGCCTCGGGCCGCTCGATGAGCACGATCGGCGCGTCCGTCAAGCGCGGCTCGGGCGCGCTCTACGCGCTCAGCGTCCCGTCGATCGTGCTCATCATCGCGCTGGTGAAGCAGTACTGCTTCTTCGGCACCTGCAGCTCGTACCTGGAGGAGAACAAGTACCACGACGAGGCGGCCTACGGAGTCTCGGTCGGCGCCATCTCGTTAGCTGGCATCCTCGGCCTCGTCCTGCTCGACGGCCGCTCCGAGCAGGCGGATCTCGGCCACAACGGCGCCAAGGTGGCCGAGTGGGCGCCCAAGCTCGTCGCGTTCGCCCTGGTCTGCCTGTGGGCGGTCTGCTGCGTGATCCTCACCTTCCACGAGCCCTTCACCACCACCTCGGCCGGCTACTTTGCCTGCTGGCTCGGTTTCCTCTTCTCCTTCTCCTTCGCGATGCAGCAGTTCCCCGAGCTCGAGCGGGCCGTTGACAAGGCCACCGCGTGAGCGATGGAATGACATGGTGTCTACTATCACCGTTACACGCACGGCACGAGCTCTCGGAGTGCGACTGCGCCCCCCGGCTTCTAACGAAGGCTACGGGGTGAGCAAGCGAACGCGAGAGGGCCCGGCGCATGAAGAGCATACCATGTTGATATGTGTAGTAGCGTTTGCTCTTTCTGGACTGCTGCCGGCGCGCCTCCTGCATGATTGCATAGTGCACGCTGCGGCGCTCGGCGTGTGTGGCATAATTAGACCTCACACCCCCCACCCCTCGTTCGCTTCTCCTCGACGTCGGGATTTGAACTCGAACTCGAGTAGAGAGACTCCATTATGTGTCGGTACTGCCGTGGTGCCTGCTTGCAGTTTGTAGGTTGCCGTAACACCACAACCACTCCCTCACTTGCAACTTACAAACCATCACGCATCAATAACACCATTCCCACGAGCTCACGAGCGGAGGTCGAGAGTCGAGAGAGACACCGCCTCGCTCACGCTTCGGTGTTGCCGTGGCGTCGCAGCCACTCCCTCGAGCGCAGGTCGGCTTGGCGAACTGGCTCCGGCACCCGGTGCACACAGCAACGCCACACGAGCTCGACGGCCGACGCGAGGCTCATCCCGTGGCCTACCGAGACGAGGAGCGGCTTGAAGCCGTCCACGGCGGTGGTGCGGAGCGCGGCGCCCCACACGCAGCCGGAGTCCCCACGGAGGAGGGTGTGCGCGCCCGGCGCGGGGCAGGCGCCGGCGTCAAGGAGGGCGCGGAGACGGTCGCGACTGAGTCCGTCCACGTGGTGCAAGCTCTTGCCTGGTACAGGAGAACAACAACGTGTCACGGCAAGGCGGGCGGGTGCCTGGGCCGTGCGTTTAGGAGCTCAACAAAGGGTCACGGCTAGGCGGGTGGAGGCAGACTGGGGCAGGCCGGCGCACCGATTCCAACCGTCGGGATTCCCGAGCGCACGCCCAGGTGGCAGGCGAGGCCGAAGCCGTGCGGGTGCAACTTTCCGTTGCCGTCCACCAGAATGACGTCGGGGGTGAGGTGCGGGCTCGAGCGCTGCAGGCGCTCCAGCAGGCGCAAGAGGAAGCCCACCTGCTGGGCGGAGGTGGCGCGTTCGTGTTGGTGTCGCTACTCTGACTTGGTGGCCGTCGTCAGCAGCGCACTCAGCCGCCGCCCGCTTCCCAGCCGGCCCGCCGCCGCCAGCGGCCCCGCATGAAACGCGAGGAATCCCGGCACGAAACGCGAGGGAGCCCGGCACGAGACGCGAGGGAGCCCGGCACGCGCGATGCGGGTGCGGCGCACCTCTCGAAACGCGAGGAAGCCCGGTACGTACGGCGCGGTGAGACAGACACGCTCACAGTCCTCGTAGACGACGGCGAGCGAGGGCAGCTCGAGGACGACCAGCGCCGCGCACGCGTCCGTGTCCGACCCTTTGACGAAGCTCACGTCCACGCCGCCCACCAATCGAACGTCGGCGAGGTGGCGGAGGTCGGCCTCCAGCATGCGCCGCCGCAGCAGGCGCGTCTGCAGACGCCAGGAGAGTAGGCGCAGCCAACCAACGTCGGGGTGCACATCACGGCGCCAGAGCCGGCGAAGGAGCGCCGCCGCCGCCGCCGCCGCCGCCACCGCCACCGCGGCGCGGCGAGCTGGGCTGTGAGTTATGGCCGCTGCTGTTGCCACAGCTGCCGCCCAGCTGTGGCTGTGCTGCGGCTGGACCAGCGGCAAGACCGCTGGGTAATAAAACGCGGCTGAGATTGATTACAAAGCTAGACGTTGCTGTGAACGTGACGACACCGTTTCCCAGAAATTTCTCAAAGCAGCCCTGCAAAAGTCAGACGGCAGGTCCACCTGCCTGAGCGCTGAATGGAGACGCTGGCGAACGCAGCCTACCTGACGTCGCCTGACCAGAGCTACAGCGCAGCCTTCTCTCACGGCGACATGCACCCGCTCAGCGCGCTGCACATGGGGGGTCGGCACGGTGGCGGCGGCCTGATGCATGGCGGAAACATGGCTCAGAGCATATCGCCGGCCGTGATGGCGACGGCGATGCCTGGGATGGCCTCGATGAGCGGCCACTTCCCGCTGCCAGGGCAGCAGCTTCACGGGCCAGGGCGCCACCTGCACATCATGGACCACACGGTGCATCGGATCGACGACATCAAGAAGCCAAATGGGGAGCAGGAGAAGGAGTGGGTCGTCTCCAACCTGCGCCACTTCAACCTGCGGATCGGCGTGCAGGACCCGCGCCACGGCGTAGGGCGCGAGGATCTTCCGCTCAAGGCGGAGCTACTCTATGAGAATGGGCAGCTGGTGGAGCAGCTGGCGACGTGCGAACCGCTGCTGGTGGGGAAAACAGAAGTCTGCGCGATGCAGGCGGTGGCGACGTTCAAGCTGCGGATCACCTCGCTCTCGAGTCATCGTGATAAGCAGCGCTTCCGGATCCGCGTGAGCCCGGTCGATACGGGGCTGCTGCTGCACGAGCCCGGGCTGTCGGTGGTGACGACGCCGATGAAGTGCGTCACCAAGCTGACGCACCGCTCGTCGGTCGGCCCGAAGCTGGAGACGGAGGACGAGGACGACGAGGCGGACGGGGGAGAGGAGAGCGCGTGCTCCGAGCAGAAGAAGCGGAAGCGCGACGACGTGGACTCTCAGCTCGAGGCGCAAAGGGAGCAGATCGAGTCGCTGCAGCAGACTTCGGACGATATCTTGGGCCGGGTCAGGGGCCTGAAGCAGCTGCTCACACAGGCGCTCGCGGGATTAGAAGGTGGTGCGCGCGCCTAGGCCGCGCCGGCCTCGATGTATATAAGTGGTGCGGTGGTGGACGAGGAGAGAGCGGGAGCAGGATTTATTCCGCGAAGAACTTTGCGGTCGCCGATCGCGGCGCACTTTTGACTTTTGACTTGCACAACCAGAATGAGTGAGCTGTGGTGTGTGAGTGTCTTGCACGCAGCCTCGTGGATGTTGTCTCGGGAGGGGGCAGCGATCCACTGGTTTTGGGTGCTGACAGGCGATGTTTCTTTCGCGTGGCGCCGGTGTTGGACGTGTGTGTGTGTCTGTGTGTTTGTTGCGTCGTCGTATTTGTAGGTCTTGTGTAGCTGTTGTTTTTGTTCTGTGAGTAACTTAAACTTAGAAACACACGATTACTTAGCACAACACACACACTCTCCGCCGCCATTTGCCATTTGCTTGGCTGGCTGCATGCTCATGCTGCATATATATGGAGATATTTATACGCCCATACCCATACATCATTTATAGGCATAGGCATATAGATATTATAGGAGTAATAGCAGCCTTACTCGTACTCGTAACTTACTCTTGCTCTTATGTCTCGTTCGCCCACAGACAGACCACAGAAGGAGTCAAGGAGCGAGCGAGCGCGAGTTTATGGCCCCACCTAGCTACGACCACGATCGCCCACATATAACACGATGACACACGACACACGACACACGACACGATATCGGAGGGCGGTAGAAGATCTAAGAAGAGCTAACATATATATAATAATATATATAATTATTATTATTAATAATATTATATAGGCTGCGCGCACACACTCCCACTGCACTGCGTCAGTCAGAAGACTGAGAAGACTGACTAGAATAAGAGTATATAGCTAATAATAAGAATAATAAGGTCCACGAAGGCTGGTTAATGTTAATATGCTGGGGCCTCTGCCGTTGGGCGGGACTGGGGCTGGGGCCGTGGGGCCCAGCTGGCTGGACGCTGGCGGGCGGTATTCGGTAGTATTATTTTTGCATTAAGCATATACGTTATAAGTTATATGCATATATGCAAGCATATAGCATATTATTATATAATTATTGAATACAATAATTGACAATAAATTTTATTATTCAATAACAATAAATTATTGGCATGTCATAATACTGTATCTGTATATGCATATGCACTGTATGTGCTATATTAGTAATTATACTATTAGTATTAGCTATTATAGCTATTTTAATAAAAATTATTTCGAAAAAAGGGAGATATACAACTCCCCCCCACGAACCACCCACTGGCCTACAACAAATCAACACAATACACAAATGCAAACCACAACTTGTGTGACGACCCCCTTTTGGAATCCGAACCAACTCAAAGATCCTCGATACCCCCCACGCGCGTGCACGAGCCGTCAGCCTCACGGGTAGGTAGCAGTACATCCCAAGTCGTGGGAGTGCAGATGTCAGTAGTAGCAGCGCCACTGCAGTGGTGTAGCTCTCACAGTCCGCAAGCCCACGCTCCAAGCGAGTCCGAGGGAAGAAGTTTCGCGAAGAAGAAGAGCGCGCCAGCCCACGGCCGACATTTGGACAAAAACAGAGCTCATCAGATGACCACCTCGCTCAGAACCTTCCCTGGCCTCGGGACCTGGACCACCTTGACCCGCGGCACCCGGGCCACCTCACTCCCGGCCGCCTCGCCCTTGCCAGCCGCGGCCCCAGTGCCAGAGGCGGCGGCCGCTGCGTCGCCGCCCCCTCTCTTCGCCTCACGCGTCTCCGACAAGAGCATGCGCTGCACCTGGTCGGGGAGCAAGGACCACTGGCCAATGCGCAGCCCGCCCAGCCGCACACCGCCGATGCGCACGCGCTTGAGCGCCATCACATCGAGCCCCGCCATGTCACACATGGTGCGCGCCTGAAATACGGAGCGCGTGGTCGCGTCAGAGAAGGGCGTTCCGGTTCTCCACAACCCTACCAGGCACCGGTTCTCCACAACCCGACCAGGCACCGGTTGGCCTCAGGCGCGGTCTGGTCTAGAACTGGCATTTAGTTTGTAGCTGGCTGTGCGGGTTCGCTTCGGCTCTGGTGGTCGTGTCGGTTTCCCAGGGCGCCTGTGGTGTCCGAGGGTTGTGTCTATTCATTATGAATGGCGCGCCTGCCGATGCTTCCCCTCGGTCAGCACAATCTGGAGCTGCGCCTCGTTGAGCCAGTGCACCGTCGCGCGCTTGAGCGGCACGCCCTCGATCGACATGCCGAAGCTCAGCTCCCGGACCACCTTCTCGCGCCGCCGCTCGCTCCACGCCTCGTGCCCCGTCACGCGCACCAGGTATTCCTTCTCGATATGCGACTCTGGCGACATGACCTTCGCCGCGAGGTCGGGGTCTGTCGTCCACAGCATCAGGCCCGTCGAGTCGGCGTCGAGCCGGCCGATGCACACGAGCCCTGGCAGGTCCCGCGGCGTCTCGGGCGCCACCGCCGCGCTCGAACTGCGTCGGCGGCCGCCCTCGGCGGCCTGCGCGACGACCCACGGCGAGTTGATGGCCGAGTTTCTCCCGGTGAGGAGGTCGATCGCGAAGCGCTTGTTGCCCTTCGGCGCGGTGGAGGGTGAGAGGAAGGAGAAGGGCTTGTGCTGTGCTAGTAGCAGAGTCGGACTACGTCTTGCCATTTTTTTTGGACAGAAAGCGACGCGCTGTTCACAGCGGCCGGCATTGGGCAGCTTTTCTTTTGTGAATGATCTGCAGCGCAAGTTTCCAGGAAGCGACTGGCTTCTATCAGGCTGCGACATAGCAGCATGCTCGGGCCGCGTGTCGTGCGGCTGCTCTGTCTAGTTGCTGGAGTCGACGCACTGCACACGCCGCCCATCGTGCTGCGGCGGAGTGGCACAGCTGCAATGGTGGCGTCGAGCCAGGGCCGCATGCCGCCTCGTACGGGCGCCAGTCCGGCCTACGGTTCGGAGGGTGTGAATCTGGAGGATGCCATCAGCCGCGGCGGCAAGCGCCCCGTCCGCGCCTCGACCGGCCAGGCGCGCCGGCAGAGCGGCGGCAAGAGCCGCGGCGGGGGGATGCTCGAGGCGGCGCACGACGCTGCAATGGCGGGCGACGCGGCCGAGGCCGTGTCGCGGGTGCGCGTCGCCATGCGCGCGTGGTCCGCAGCCGCGCCGGCGCCGTCCGAGGACGTTGCCGCGGCGCGGCGCGGCGGCGGCGGCGGCGCGGCCATGCTGGCAGAGGTGTCGCTGGTGCGCGAGGTGAACCAGCTCCTGCGCGTCCTGGGCGACAGCGGCGACCTCCGCGCCGCGGACGACGTCTTCCGCTGCCTGATCGAGGCGCGCCTCACGCCGACGCAAGTGACGTACGGCACGCTCATCGCGCGCGCGGGCACGTGGCGCCAGCCGGCGCTCGCCACCGCCTACTACCGCGACATGCAGCGGCGCGGGATTGAGCCAGACACGCTCACCCACAACTCGCTCATCAACGCCTTCGCAAAGGCGCAGGATCTGGAGAAGGCGCTCGAGGTGGCGGCCTCGATGCGGCGCAAGGGGCTCACGCCCACGATTGTCACGTACAACACGCTGCTCGACGGCTGCGCGCGTGCGCGCAACACAACGCTCGCGAGCGCAACGCTCGCGGAGCTGCGCAAGGCCAACCTGGCGCCCTCGGTGACTATAAGCCTTGGTTAGGAACCCAAAAAGTGACCCCGCGAGGGGGGACTTTTTTTCGTTTTGTGCTTAATTCAGACACTTTTTGTGGTTGCATACCCCTTCTTAACCTGGGGTTAACCCTGGGCAACGCACCTAACCAGGGCTTATTCAATCCCGACTCGTAGAGTGTCCAACCACATCCCGTATCCAACCCAGCCCGCCGGGTTGGATTTCATCTGAAAAGGTTCACCCTAACCATAACCCCTATAACCTAACCCATCTCCTTGTTTCGGAGCGAACCTTGTCGACCACAATCCTCCTCTATAGCTAGATATAGATAGACTATTTTACATATAAATGAGCCACTTCCTTGTTTAGGAGTGCACATTGTCGATGACAATCCACCTCTATAGCAACATATAGATGCCCTATAGTAAACCTAAATGGGCCACCCCGTCGAATTCACCGAGGGGTTTTTATAGAATGTATCTCCGGGGTAATTTCTGCGCTGGGCTACCTCTCCCTTTGGGGTAACAGTACGTTCTACTGATGAGTTAGGAGTGTACCCGGGGTTGACCCGAAACCCTTCTTCAGCCCTATTCTGGATTCGACGGCTTTGTTTAGGAGCGAACTTTCTCCATCATGATCCACCTTTATCGTGCAGATGTGTGCCGTGGGAATGGTGTGTGTGCATGTACGTTAGCGAGAGGGGGTGGGTCTAACATTAACATTAGAATCGTATACTCAGACTAACCTTAGACTTGTTTCATAACGGGCCACTTCCTTGTTTAGGAGCGAACCTTATCTATCATGATCCACCTCTATATATGGATATAGATAGACTATTGTAGATCTCCTTGTTTAGGAGCGAAGCTTGTCACAATCCTCATCTATAGCTAGATATAGATATAGACTGTTGTATATCTAAAGATATAGACTGTTGTATCTCCTCCTTGTCTAGGAGCGAACCTTCAGTATCATGATCCACCTCTTCGCGCGGACCGGCCGGCTCGACGACGCCTTCCAGTGGCTCAAGATAGATAGAGACAATTGTACTCCTATATGGGACACCTTGATTAGGAGTTAAGTGCGAACCTTCTCCATCACAATCCTCTTCTATAGCTACATATAGATTATAGTAAACCTATATGGGACTGTATCGCTATTTGGGACAGGTCACAAACCGGAAACGGGAATGTGGCAGAACCGGAGTTAACCGTCCCCTCCTTGTTCAGGAGCGCACCTTCAGTAGCATGATTCACTTCTTCGCGCGGACCGGCCGGCTCGACGACACCTTCCAGTGGCTCGAAGACATGGGCGCCGATATATATATACATATATATATATGTGCATATACGTATATGTATATATATATATGGACTATTGTATATCTAAAACCTCCTTGTTTAGGAGCGGACCTTCTCAATTATGATTCACCTCTTCGCGCGTACGGGCCGGCTCGACGACGCCTTCCAGTGGCTTGAAGACATGGGCGCCGAGGGGCTCACGCCCAACGCGGTCACCTTCTCAACGCTCATCCACGGCTGCGGCCGCGCGGGCCAACTGACGCGCGCCTTCGCTTTGTTAAATGAAATGAAGTCGCTCGGCCTCGCGCCAAATGTGGTTACATATACCACGCTCGTCGACGCGCTATGCAGAGACGGACAGGTGATTTACACATACTTTGATGTATATATATATAGGTATAGATAGATAGATAGATAGATATAGATATACATATGTATATAGAGATATATAGATCGATCTAGATCGATCTAGATCGATAGATATGAATCATATAGATAGATAGATAGATGGATATAGATATGTATATGTATATAGACAGATATATATAGAGATGGATATAGAGATAGATAGATAGAATTGATATAGCTATAGATAGAGATATGTTCTGCTGAATGAAATGAAATCGCTCGCCCTCGCGCCAAATGTGGTCACATACACCACGCTCGTTGACGCGCTCTGCAGGGACGGACAGGTGCTTCATACATACTTTGGTATAGATAGATAGATAGATATGTACATATATCTATATCTATAGATATAGATCTATTTACATAGATATTTACATATATGTTTATATATATATATA
>Ga0105053_10009977_pt1 | contig 11972 bp, 2 predicted proteins | sample BON01_FD_78093 | JGI IMG/M metagenome (GOLD analysis project Ga0105053, IMG submission 78093) | Freshwater microbial communities from Lake Bonney liftoff mats and glacier meltwater in Antarctica - BON-01 | ecosystem: Environmental > Aquatic > Freshwater > Ice > Glacier meltwater | place: Lake...
CTTTCCATTGCCGCCATGAGAGGCTGTGGTCTTTTACCACCAGTCATCATTTCATATGCACCAAGCTCTCTAAGTTGAGAGTCGAGTTCTTCAAGATTTTTTAGAGCATTAAGCACAGATTCAATGGTGTTAGTCTGCCATGAATTCCAAATGACCTCGTTCATTACCTGAGACGCTATTTTAAGTTTTGCAGGATCAATAGACACTTCTGCACCATCATGGACTGCAAGAATCCCTGAAGGAAAACGTGGGTCATTAAAAGCACCGTTCATAAGAAAGACGTCAGCGCCGGCGATGGTAAGATAAGATAGAATTTTGACGCCAGCACCTGCAACAGCAGGTCTTCTAGAGAAAGGCGTCATCTTGTTTTGCATTTGAATATTAGGCGTAAAGCTAGGCTCACCTTCTTTAGCCGGCGCGCCTTCTTCTTGTGCTTTTTTGTTGTACTCCAGCGCCTGCTTTCGTCTGTCTTTTACATCAGTAGTGGTTTCACTGTCTTTGCTAGACAGATCAAAGACAGTTGCACCCATGTCTATAATAGGCGCAAACTTTCTGTTTTCGTCCAAAACTTTATTGAAGCTTTCAACAGAAAGCTCTTCGTTTTTACGCAAAAAGTTAGTGCTATCTATTTTCAGCTCTTCTTTGGTTCTTTCGCTGATTGGAATTCTCTGAATACGAACCAGTTCAAAGAGCTGGTTGTTAACTATTCTTGCGTAAAGATCTCCGTGATAACCTGCAGCCTTAGAAAGAGTGCTATTGGCTGCATTCACCGATCTGCCAACGTTCATAGAAAGGGCTTCTTTGAATGGCAAAACATAAAGAGCAGCTATGCTGTCTCTCAGTCTCTGAAACTGAACATTTTGCATCTTATAAATAGCAAGAAATTTTTTGATCTGTTCTTGACGTTCTTTGGTAGGCTTATTCGAATTATCAAACTGAGCAATAATTTTGTTAAGCGTCATAATATTGTTAGTAATGTTCATATTCTGCGAATCGTAAGCAGTGTATGAACCTTCAAATTCTCTGACGCGAATATTACTAAGAAAATCTATTTTCTGAGCCATAGACCTAATACGATCAGTCTTACCCGTGGCCATGCTGTCAGTGATCTCAGCTGCTATCACTTGGTTAAGAGCGTTTAGAAGGCTTGTAGCGATGGCTGAAGCACCAGAACCATACAGAGAGGCTGTAATAGGTTGCTTGGTGCCTGCGCGCTTAATGGAGATACTTCCAGGAGTATTTGCATCTTTTGGCGGGTTAATAACCACATCACCAACTTCAGCAAATAACTCAAGAATAGTATCAAGTGCTTTAACAGCATTCTTAGAAGTAATAGGATTGGCTGCAGTACGACCTTTGCCTACGTTTTTAATAAGTAAGTTACGCAAATCCATGACTGTGTGAGACATCGTCTCACCAACTGCCATGTAAAGATCCGCGGAAGGGCCTTTGTTTTGATGCTGTGTTCTAAACTTTGTGTAGGTTTGAATATCCTGTGGATCCGTAGAGCCAGCACCATGAAAGAAACCAATTCTTCTTTTCATTTCCATTTCGGCAACAGTAAATTTTTCAACGATATTCTGAACAGCGTTCGTGCCTGGGCCGTTAGTTTTACCATCAATCTCCAAAGGCAAATCTGTAGTAAGTTCAGTTAGACCTTGTTCTTGCACCAGCTCGAGCTGAGCAAGCAGATCCAAAGCTTTAAGTAATCTTGCTGATTGCTCTACGTCTTTGCCTGTCATGAATTTGACAATGGCCTTAGCCGTCCCAGGACTGTTTACCTTCAAAGAGTCAACAACAGACCTCAAAACACCCGGCATGACCACAGTGTTTCCCGCTTCATCAATGATTGTCTCGCCGTTCAAAAGCCTGTCTACAACTGCAGCTGATGCAATTGGACCAAGGTCTTCAATTTTATAGCCGTTGTCCCATGCCTGCAAAACAGCAGTTTTTAAGAAGAGCAATGCTTCTGGATCTGTAAGATCGACTTTTGTTCTGGTCGCTGCAAACATCTCACGAGCAAGCTTATCGTTCTGTGGATTGAACCCTTGCTGATAGTAACGACCGTTTGTTGAAATCTTAATCTTGAAAAAGATTTCAGCTTCTTCAACAGTCTTGTTGTTTTTTTCTGCCCATTCAATAACGCGCTTACCAAAATCAATCGTGTTGTCGATCGCATACTCAATACTAAGGTTGCGGCCTTCTATTGAAGCTTTGTGTTCGCTATTCCAGAACTTATCTGGATCTGAAAGATCCACATAACCAAGAGCTTTTTTCATACCCTCTTTGCCAAGGGTATTTATGATTCTGGTCATAGCAGCTGAAATAAAATATGGCGTATCCATTTGAACTTTACTTGAACGCCATTTTTCATCAGAGGTCATTACTCTCTTATCTTTTTTCAGCGTATTTTGCATTTCACTTACAGTAAAACGCTTGCCTATTCGCGACTCGATTGTTTCGCTTCTTGGGGCAATTAGTGTGTCACGAAGAATCGTTTTTGAAGAGCCAAACAGCTTTTCAAAAGCAGGGCCTATTTTGTAAGTGATAAACGTTTGGTTATCACGACCGTCTCTTCTTACCTCAGTAGATTTTCTACTAACCCACATAGTTTCAAGATCATCAGGGTCACTCATCGTGTTCATAACATCAAGAATCTCAGCGGCAATGCCTTCTGAAATTCCTTTAATTTGAGTTGAAGACACCCCTTTAACAGGAGAAGCACCCCAGAATTCTCTGACAGCCAAGCCTACGCTCTCAATGACGTCACCCATACCACGACCGTGATTGGCAACTTCCCGCATTACGCTTGTGATCTGATCGATCGGATCTAGGTTAAGAACGTCAATGATGTCTTTGTCTTTATAGATCCCGCCTGAACGAGAATTGTTCATGAGGTAGTCAAGAACAGCTAGTGTAGCTAGTCTCAAAAGATGCTCATCATAACGAGGAGCGTCTACGCTTTCTGCCTCTATAATGGAAAGGGCTCGACCAATAGGAAGATTGAGAACATCTCTACTGTCTTCGTTGATAGTTCCGTCCTGGTTTTGTCTAAGCAGATCAAAATACGTTGATTGTATTTTTTTACTATAAGGCAGGTTCAACTTATTTTCAGGATCCAAAAGACGCTGCTGAACATTTTCAGCAACCTCTTCCAGATTTCTCATTGTTGCTCTGAGGCTTTTAATAACCAAGTCATCAACTTTGTATTCGTAATCAGTTGTGTTGACCAAATCTATAACGTCTTCTCCTGGCTGGAGAATAGGACGTACTTCGTATGAAGTTGTGAATGGTGAATTACCATCAATGTCTTTGACAAGAGTATCGTTGAGATAATCAAGAGCGGGAGGGCGTTCTTTTTTAGCTTGCTCTTCTTGGTTCTCAACAGTCTTGGCGTCTTCCATAAGAGAAGCTTGATGTCTTTTAAAGTCAGCCGCAGCCTGTTCTGCCAAAGCTGCCAGATCTTCTTCGTTGGCTTCTATGGCAATTTGTTCAACAGGAGCCGGCTTAGGCGTAGCCTGGGCAGGCGACTGTTGATCTCTAGGATCATTGTCAAGAGGAGGAGGGTTGTTATCAGTGAATTCTTGCGTTGACGCAGCAGCCTCGGATGTCGGCGCGACATCCTCGATAGGCGCTGCTTTAGGAACAGCACTTTGACCCAAAGCAGCATCAAAAGCCTTAATATTAGTTATACCTTTATATGGACCAGACTTAATAAGAGTGTTCCCGCCAAAGCGTGCAATTTTCAAAGCTCGCTTTTGCAAACCAAGTTCTTTATTTGGTAGCAAACCAGTTTCTTGAAGAACTTCATTAAGTTCCTCAGCAAGCTGAATTAACAAATTGGCGTTTGCATTACCACTAGCTGCTTTTTTTGCGCTTTCAATGGCCCGCTCTTTACGTTCTGTGTCTTGAATATTTTCAGCAGAAAACCAAGAAAAAAGTTTTTGCAATTCTTCTTTGTAACGAGAAAGTTTAGTTGGGTCTTTCTGAACGGATGCAATAATAGAAAACAAATGACTTTGATTTTGAAGAAGAGTTTCGACATCTGGAATTGCACTAAGAGCGCCTTCTTTAAAAGGCACTTCTAGTATTTCTAAAATGGTTCCAACATTGCTCAGTTCACTGAGTAGCTTTGGAGTAACAGATACAGGCCCTTTGCCTTTTTCCATTTTGCTTTTAATTTTAGACACCAAATTGGCCGCGATAGCAGAGTATTTGAAAACCTCTTTAGTAGCGGCTTCAGCAGATGGTGTTGTATTAGTAACTACTGGATCAACAGGCTGAGTATTTGTACTTATTCCAAGATCAGCTTTGTATGTTTCATAAAGAGCCGCGTTTTCAGCTAAAACAAGTAAATCTGCTTTAAGCTTCTTTTTGCCTTTGTCGCTCAAATCAGTTCTGTTTTTTTGTCTATCAAGCAGTTTTTTGAAGGCTTCGTGTTTTACAATAAAAGCGCGCTTTTGGTTTTTAGACTTTGGTTCATCTTTTTTGACAGCAGTTGGTTTTGTTTCTTCGGTTGTATCACTGATAGCCTGTCTAACAGGAGGAACCACAGCTTTAAAATCAGCTACGTCTTTAGGACGGAGCATACTTAGCTTAGCAGCAAAGCCACCAACGTAACTAGAGACGTCTATAGTGAATGATTTCCCGTTATGATTAAATGTCTGAGGTATTTTTGACTCTCTAACCTCTGCCATCAAATCAATGGTAATACCCGCGATACCTTCGAATGTTTCTTTGGATCCACGAAGAAAAAAGTAGCTACCTACTTTTTCGCCTGTTTTTTTGTCATGCACATTATAACTACGCTGAGGATTGTTTGCCTTAACATTCCAAGTGGAGCTGAGGTTTCTAATTTCATACCCTGCAGGCACAACCGCAAGACCTATGACTTTAACTCCACCTGGAGTAAATGTATAAAGCGTCTTGGCATCACCCCAGTTTTCGGGGTCTCCGTTTGAAAACCATTCAAATGCTGCATCCATATCATCAGGTTTAAAAAGCAGATCTATATCATGCAGCGGGCTGTTTGCTTTACGGTATACAGGAACTTGGTCTGCATACGCCACAGAGCCAGTAAGAGTAAAATTCAGCCCTGATTTGATCAGAGACATAAGTACTTGAACTGCAAATGGATTGTTATCCATCTCTTTTTGGAAGACTAGTTTCTTAAACCCAGCCTGGGGTTTGAAAGAATAATCGCGGTTTGTTTTAATTCCTGTAATTGTGTTTTCAAGCGCACGCTCAATATCAACAAACTCTTTACCACTGAAAACTGCCATCAACTTATTCAGTGAATTGATAATGGCAGTCCAAACTGTTTTGTCGATTTTCGGAGCAGTTCCGGTCTCAAGCCAGCTACGAAGAGATGTCTCGATTACAGATCGTGGGATATTAACCTTCACAGATTCATTTATGTCTGTGTAAAGCGCATACGAAAGAGCTTTGGAAGCTTCATCCAAAAATACTGGGTCATCGTTATGAAGACCTGTAATGTATTTACTGGCAATACGCTCAAGATTCGAAAGACTAACGTCAGAAGTATCTTCAAACTTGAAATTAAGCTTACTTAGCAATTCACGAGTCTTATCTCGTGCTTCCTTGACAGCAGCAACAGCAGATTCACTCTGAGTAATATAAGCAGAATCCACCGCGGCAGTCTCGGAAGCCACGACAGCCTCCGGCTTCGCGGCTTCCTCGGTCGGTGCCGCTGCTTCAACAGGGATAGGGTCTTTGCGTGCGTTTTTCTTACCGTAGCCGGCCCGTTCTACGCTTTGCTCTTTAAGCAAAGGCTTCATGATATTTCTATATTCTGGGCTACTAGAGTCAGGATAGATCTTCTCTACTGAATCACGCTCAGTCTTATGACGAGTATCCATTTGCTCGCCTGTTTCATTCTCAGGAACAGGAAGCCGTTTAAACTCAGCTTTCTTGGCTGCTTTCTTGGTTTCTTTTTTAGCAGCTTTATTTTTGATTTTTTGAATGGCTTTGGCGGTTGTCTCATCGAGAGCCAAGATGCTTGAGCGCATATACACTTCATCAAAAACAGAAGAGCTAGGGCCTACATTGAACATCCGTTTAATGAAGACTTTAACGGCCGCAGCAATTGAAGGACGCGCATACTCGTTTTCAGTTTTGAGATTTGACACTTCTTTTTTAGTCAAACCATAAGACATGTACTCATTGATTGCGTACACGTATCCTTGGATACCGCCGTGGTCTTCGTTGTCATCAATCAATGCATCCATAATAGCTTGGACGCGCTCCATGGTAGCGTTTTCCGGTTCCAAAGCGAGAAAGCCTCGAGCAGAGTTCCAAAGCTCTTGAGCAGCCTTTTCAGCGTCTGTACGAGCTTCTCCTTGTGCTTCCACCTTGAGAAGGTTTTGGTTCAACACTTCCAATGTGACTGCATGGAACATTTCATGCAACAAATCAGAAATAGAGTCGTTGAACACAACGATTTCATTTTTAGCTGGGTCAAACCAACCATCTGATTTGGAAACAGCTTCTGCTGAAGTACCTTGTCTGATTTTGATATCTGGATTCAGTTTGAATACAGCACTCTTCTCAATGAGAAGTTTGATTTGCTTTTGGGTGGCTGTCAGATTTTTAAGCAAAGACAGGTAATCAAGAGCCTGCTCCATAGTTGTAAAAGACTGATCACCAAACAGCTCATCAAGACTCAGAACATCTGAGCCTACTTTGGTGAGATTGTCTTTAGCAACAGAAGCAGCAGTGGGACCAGGAACAGAACTATCCCTGCCATCATCGGTATTGTTCCGATCAGCGGTTTCTTGACTGGCTTTTTTATTTTCAGATTCCTTAGGGACATTTTTTGTAGAAACCTCCGGAGCAGATCTTGCAGCTATTTTCGTAAATGGTTTTGTGCCTTTTGGGAACAGCTCAGGGAACTGTTTCAAGGCTTCATTAAACACACGGATACCTGCGTTCGTATCATCAATGACACGACGAAACGTTTCTAAAGAACTTGCATTTTTAGGGTTAACATAAATAGCATTGCCGTCTTCTTTTGTCGAAAAGCCACCGCCATCCTGACGAAGAGTTTCGTATTTTATGTTACCGTCTTTTCCAGGATTAAGTGGAATAAATATCTCTGACTCAAATCCAGCATTTACTTTGTTGATTTGGTTTTGAACCAGATTCTGCAAACGCTCTGCCGCAACTGAAGACTCTATGCCTTCAGACTTAGCTTCACCATCAGAAGCTCTAGATGCTCTTTCAGCACCTTTGAATATGATAGACAGAAGCTTATTAACAGAAGGTACTTCACGATACGGCTGACTGGTAGGCTGGAAAAGAAGCTGTTTTCTGACTTCTTCCGTAGTATTATCGGTCTGCTCCAGGCTTTTCTGTGTGGCTCCTGTTTTTGACTCACCAGGCGCTTGTGCAGCCTTAGCAACTTCAAGTGCTTTAAGCTGGATAGGCGTAAACTTGGAAGTGTTTGTGTTGTTCAGTCTTTCTGCTCTGGTGCCAACAGGGTTTTCCATAACGTCACGAACCGTAGCAGTCGTTTTATTAGACGTGTTGAGAACTTCGTTTGCTTTTTCAATGCCTTGAACAAAAGCACGACCTTGCAAAAGATTATCCAGAGTCATTTTAGCTACTTGGGCCATTGTAGGCTCAGGCTTTGCAGCACTTGATTCAGTAGCCGCTACAGCCTCTAAATCAAAGTCAGGTATAGTGTCTCTAAACTTTTGAACTGCAGCCCATTCTTCAGCCGCAAACTCAGATGCAGCAAGTAGTTGGTCACTGTCTTTGTACCCTTCCTTGCTTTTAGGGTCTGCAACAATTCTCTTTAGAACATTCTGAAGCGTAGACAGTCTGGAACCAGGAACAACGTCTTCACTAAATGGCTCGGTGCGGGCTTTATAAACGTCAGATTCAGTGTCAATAAAGACATCTGGAATTTGTTTGACCTGCTCTAGATTTGCTAAAAGCTCGTCCAAAGCTGCAGGTTCAATGCTACCTGGCTCAGCAGCGAGAATCTCTTGACTATCTACAGCTATGCCGTTTGCTTTAGCGACAATGTCATCAAAAATAGTGATGTTTTCCTGAATAGCCTTATCGCCAAGAGGCCCTCTTTGCTCCATTCTGGCTCTTTGCTGATCAGCCAATATTGTCACGCCATATTTAGCGATCGATTTAGTCTTACCAGCAACCTTGCCGACTGCATTAGCAAGCAAAGCCGGAGCAGTAATGATCTGTGTAGACCACATACCGCCTATCCAACCTTGTGTAGCTGATTGACCAACACCAGCCGTAAGGTCTTTGTTAGGATCTGCGTATTCTTTTATACCTAGGTTAGAGGATAGTTGACCCGTGGCACTCTGCCATGATTCTTCAATTGTCTGAGAAGCCGTTGTCTGAAGGTTCTTGGCAGTGACTGCTTTACTGAAAGGTGCTGCTTCAAATTTTGCAACACCATAGCCTGCACCAGTAGCCAGAACTGTTTGTATAAGCTGTGCTCTAACACCAGCTTTATCTGCAATATCGATCTTAGCGTCTTTTTCAGACCAACCAGCATCAATAAGAGCTTTGTAGTCAGGAGACTTCATGAGCTGGTCATGAGTCATTGCATTTACTTCAGCAATTGTTGCGTCGTAAGCACCTTGGCCTTCCATAAGACCGATAGTCGACGCTGTAATTCCTCGTTCAGCAACCGCTTTAGTCCCTGCTTTCAGGGTGGTTGCGGCAAGAAGTCTGGAACCAACAGCAGACGTACCGCCTGAGACCAAAAGAGCAGGCACCGTAGAACCTAATGCTTCTGCTACAAGCTTGCCTTTTACAGATGGATTTTTGTCAAGTATTGCTGCTTCAATAACAGCATCGCGACCAAATTTACCTACTGCATCAGAAAACTGACCTATTCTGTCATTAGGATTTCTGGCTGCTTTTGTTTGTTCGTATTTATATTCAGAGTCCGCAAACAATATGTCTCTTTGTCTTTGCGCTACATCTGTCTTTGCTTTCATTATATCAGATTCACCAGACAAAATTGCTTTTTGGATTTCTCCAAAAAACGCTTGGGTTTTGGCTCTGGCTTCTCTTGAATCTGCTTTTGGAACATCAACACCAGTCATCTTGAGAGCAAGATTGATTGGGCTGTAGTTCTGTGAAGCACTTGCTGTCAGCAAACCAAGGTTAACAATACTTCCAGCAAAGCCAACTACCCCTGAGCCTACCTGAAGGCTAGCGTCATTTACATGTTCACCTGAAGTACGACTACGGGCTTCAATTGCTGCATCTTCATAAGGACCTTTTTTTGATCCAGGAGCATAAGACTCGTAATCTCTTTTGTAGAGGACTTCGCCGTATTTGCGTCTAAACTCAGTTCCCGTAAGAGCATTGCGATCGAGTTGATACTCTTCTTGAGGACCTATGCCCGTTATAGCCTGTCGCATAGAAAGAGGCTGGTAAGAAGGCCTTGTAGGTTCTGTAGCGTTTCTTAAGGATTCCTCACCAAGCAGTTGTAGCTGCTTTCTAAGAACATTATCGCTCATGAGGATTTACCTATTAAAGAGGGGTCTGAACGTCAGATTTATTTAAACAACATTTCATTTAGCTTCAGGCTCCCCATTAGATAAGTTTGCAGTAGGTTTGCTGCCTCGGTTTGGTTTCCGGTTTGGTTTAAAGTACCTACTTCTTTATTCATGTATGATGAAAGACCAGTCAACGTATCAATCTCTTTGTCGCGCATTTTACTGAGTTTTTCCATCTCTGCTACGTTTCCTTTTTGAGAAGCAAGCACATACTGTAATTCTAAGTCTTTAATTTTAGCTTCTGCACCTTCAGCCAAAACAACTTGGCGGGCTATTCTTGTTCTTTTGGCTGCAGCTTCGCCTGTGTTCGTTTGACGCCAAGCTTCGGCTTTTTTCTTAAAAGAAGTAAAGTCTACTTCTCGTACACCATACTGTTTACCTTTAGGAAGTAGTATGAATGGGTTTGTGTCAGATTTAATGGTGTCTTGTAGTATAGCAAGCACTTCACCATCAGTAAGATTGTATTCTTTTTGAACGTTGGTAATTTTTGTTCTCATAAAATTAGGAATAACTTGATTTCCGTTAGCATTTTGAAGATCAAATACTTCAAACAATTTAACCTGAGTGCCGTCAGGTTTAACAACGTTGTTGTTAAACTGTCCTGCTGCAATAAGTACTTTAAGAACAGGATCTCTTTGCTGAAGAAGTTCTGCATTGGCTGCAATAGAACTAACTTCACTAGGAATATCTACATTGTTACGAGCGCGTGCTTTTGCTAGGTTGTCGAGGTGTACCTCAAGCTCAAGTGCGGCTCCTGGATTGTATTTAACTGATTTCAGATTATATTTAGCACCTGGCGCTTTATTCATCTCTTTGGTTTGAATGGTTTCAAAAGCGCTCGCGTCGCCTATTACATCGATACCCGCACCTGCAGTCTGGTTAGGATCAGTGGTTTCATAAATTTCTTTCACAGCATTGGTGAGATACAAAGCATCTTTAGGGCTTATAGTACCAGCTCGTACCTTAATTTGCACATCTTCATAAACGGAGTTTACGTTTACGTATTTACTAGCAAGATTAATTGCTTCTTCGTCCAACCCTCTGTTTTTTTCGGCTTCAGCAGCGAGCCGTCCTGCTTCTGTGTCTACTCTTTCAAGGTCTCTGTTGCTGAACTTATTAACTATCTCTAACTGAATAGCGTCCCGGTCTCTCTTGCGGTTTTCATCGGAACGCTCGTCTATGAGATTTTGGTCAGTCTCAGCTTGAGCAAGAGCAATAACGCCTTCTTCCATTAGTTTGCTGGCGTTATCTCCATATGTTGCCTGCAAGCGAGGAAGATTCTTTGCTAGAAGCGCACGAAAGCCTTCTACATCCCCACCAGTCGACAGCAGTAAAGCTTGGCTTATTACGCCAGCTTCATCTGTATTAAACTTATTTGTAAGGTTTGTTGCGTCAAGAGCAGCTTGGTTCGTATCTGCTTCGATGTCTTTAATTGTATTGTCCAGTTTAATCCCTGAACTAGTAAGCCAGTCTTTGTTAATTGCGCTAAGAGCTGCAGCGCCGCCTTTAACAGCTCCGCCGTTACGGCCCGGTATTCCACCAGCAGCGTTGTACACTTCCATCTCTTTACCGACCGCTAACAGTTCGTCTTCAGAGGTGGCATTAGTTGCTTTGAGAGTAAAATACTCGAGAGCTTGGTTCTGCATTTTTTCTTTAGCAGCAGTATCTCGTGCGTCTTTTCTTGCACCCAGGTTTGTAAGCCCAGCACCAATTGCGGCTATTCCAGTTGCTGTCTGGGTGGCAGCAGAAGACAAACCTTCAGTATCGATACCTGTAGGCAGACCGACAGAATTGAATCTAATAGGCATTGGTAGTTCCTAACGTTAAGCAGACAAAGTCTGATCTTCAACTTGCTTACGGTTTCTGTTGCGATCGGCTAGTTCACGAGCATGGTCTTCTTCGGATTTACTAAATTGTTTGAGCCAAGCTTGCTTTTGGAAATCAAAGTTTTTTCTCAAAAGGCTAGTTTGCTTAAATCCTTGAAAAGCACTGAACAGACCAGCAAGTGACTCAGCCACATTACCTATCGTTCCAAGCTTATCGCCCAAGCCCATTTCTTCTGGCTTAATATCAGGTCCTGCAGAACCAAAGCCAGCAATACTTGTTGAGATTGGTTGAGCTGTAGGAAGCATTGAAGTCCATTGAGGACTAGTGCTTTGCAGCTTAGGTGCCTGTATAAAACCCATAATAAATATCCTATTTAGATCGCCTTAGATTTACTCTGTAACCTAAGACAAAGTCAATGAAAGGTCTACAAATCTATAGACCATAGAGTGGCTTAAAGAAGAAAGATCTGTTACTAAGGTTCGAGAAAGAAACGTTTCGGGTGATTCTCTAGCAGAAGCAGCCATTACGAAGTTTTCACCAAATATCTTGGTATTGTCGAGCGGGTTTGAGAAGTCGACCAGCATA
>Ga0105053_10009979_pt1 | contig 11970 bp, 11 predicted proteins | sample BON01_FD_78093 | JGI IMG/M metagenome (GOLD analysis project Ga0105053, IMG submission 78093) | Freshwater microbial communities from Lake Bonney liftoff mats and glacier meltwater in Antarctica - BON-01 | ecosystem: Environmental > Aquatic > Freshwater > Ice > Glacier meltwater | place: Lake...
CGCATCTCATCTGTGCCGAAGCTGTCGCCGGTTTGCATAGGCAGAGAATATGCCCCACCACGAGTTTCGGTAGTTGCCGCCTACTGGCCGTGACGGGGCGCGTATTCTTCGGCTATCCGCGCGGACGCGGACACCCTGGACCGAGGAGAAAAGAATTAAAACCATGAAGAGCATGAAGCGCATGAAGATTCAGAAAAACTCTTACTCAGCCATCTCTCCCCTCATGTCCTTTATGCTCTTCATGGTAGAAAAAAAGAGGGGGCGCCTCGTCGGAAGTCAACCCGGCGGCAAACAGCGCAAAATCTCGCTCATGCCCGGCGCGCTCGTTGTCCTCCCACAAGCGAGTCGGGCAGCGAGTTCTCAAACCGCCCTGATGTTTCCCCGCCCTTTGCGTTAATCGTCCTTCGCTATTATTCCCAAAAAGTTGTGTAGAAAGCTCAGGGTTGGCACCACCGGCTAATCTCCGCAAGCCCTCCGGGCTGACGGAGTCGCAACCCCACTGGAAACAGCGAAGAACCTAACCTCTATCGGTATCCTTACGCGAAAATTGAGTTTATCGAGAATGAGTTAGCTCTCTCGAGAATTACCGCTACGAAATATCTGGACCAGCTTGCCCTGGCAGGACTGGTCAGGAAAAAGAAGTCCGGCAAAACGAATTTTTACATTACCGAGCCGCTTTTTGCCCTACTCAGCGGTGTCACTCTCGCGTCCGCATGAACGAAGCAGAGGCATGGGATAAACCGCTCACGGAAGGCGTGGCCCAGGCGAAGAACTACGCGGGCAAGCTCGACCTCCGCTGGGCGCTCGCGACCAACGGCCAAGGGATCTATCGGGTCGATATTTCCCTTTACGAAACTGCGGAACAATCATCGTGGGGTCGTTGAGGACGACTACTCTTTGCTATGGCGTCGTGTGGATCTCTAGTCCCAAACATCTCAGCAGACGCCCTTCTTTGGGTGCGACCTTCTTGTCTGTCACCCATCCTTGGAACTCCGTCCATTTCGCAAATCGAATCGTACTGGGTTCCTGCCACTTACTGGAATCGGCCAGGAGGATTTTACGCTGACAGCGGGCGAGAATTGCCCCCTTCATTTCCGCCTCCGAAACCTCAGTGGTCCAGCAGCCTTCCATATCCATTCCCGAGGCGCCAATGAAAGCGAAGTCGGCGCGGAGCGCAGAGAGTGCACCCAGGGCACTTCCCCCGACAAGGGCACCACTCACACGGCGGAGTTCTCCACCGATGCAAAGGAACTCAGCCTGCCCATGCAGTGAGAGCGCCGTGAGGGCAACGGAATGGGTGATGATTCGCACATCTTTCCTGCTCAAAAGCGCCTTTCCTGCTTCGAGGCAGGTTGATCCGGCATCCACGAACACACTTGAGCCCGGGGGAATCAGGGAGGCGGCTCTCGTGGCGATTGCCTTTTTTGCAGCGCTGTTCCGAAGTAGCCGGTCATCGAACGAGATTTCTGATCGCACGTAAGCGGGATCCAGCACTCCACCATGAACGCGAAGAATTTCGCCTCCCCTCTCCAGATCAGTCAGGTCGCGCCGCAGGGTCGCAGGTGAGACATTCACCATTTCCTGAAGTTGCGCAAAGCTCAGCCGCCGGTATTTCCGTACGATCTTCTTGATCGTGTTGTGACGTTCTTGGGCAAACATGGATGCTAGGCTGGATGGGTATTCGGACGATCAAACCGCAGCAGAGAAATGAGGTCACGGAAAAGCGAGATGGCCGTGCTCAGCCCCCAGCGCGAGACATTCATCCAAATGGGAGACGCTGCCGGAAGTGGTGGCTGAACGCAGACATGCTGCTGCGGCACACACGCCCATCAGCAAGTTCTGCTGCATCGTGTATTTTTCGTGCAGTCCATACAAAAGTCCGGCGGCAAAAGCATCTCCGGCTCCAGCGGCGCCGACGATCTTTTCCGACGGAAACCGGACGCGTCCCTGCCAAACTTCTTCACCTGCGGATGAACGGGCATAAGCACCCTCGGGCAAATGAATGACTACCCAGTCCCTGACTCCGCGTTGGAGCAATGTGAGTGCGGCCTCCTGAATGCCCGTGGACAAATACTCCTCAGCATCGTCGCGAGTGGCGACACTCGTGACCCGGGATGCTTCCAGCTCATTGCAAATGAGTAGGTCGATTTCCGGCAGCGACGGGTTGACGATGTTGCTGTAGTCCTGACGCTCAACGCTGACCAAATCCACCACGCGGTAGAGCCCCCGCTGCCCCGCAGCGCGCAGCACCCCCGCAGCCACGGTCCCATGAGTGGCGTCCGGAGCGTCCATCACATCCAAGAGAAGGAGGTAACCTAAATAGAAAATGCGACCCCCCAACTGGTCCCATGGAAAATGCTCCGGACCAAAAAATTGATTGGCGCCTCGTTGATGGAAAAACGTGCGGCGTCCGGTGGAGCGGACCGTCATGACGTCAGTGTAGGAAGTGGGGGCCGACTGGTGACGCGCGAGGTGATCCGTGCGAATGCCTTGAGCTTTACATTGCTCGATGATCCAATCGCCTTCCGCGTCGCGCCCGATCAACCCAAGACCCTCAAGGGGAAACTTCGCGCCGAGGTGGGCGAGATCGATTAAAATATTGAAAGCCCCGCCGCCATTATTGCGCTCCTCGGACCCGATGTTGGCAAGCGTGTCCTGAGACGGATAGATGTCGATGATCTTGGTCGTGTCGACGATCCAGTTTCCAGACCCGATGATCCCGGTAGTCGTGCTCATTTGAGCTTGTCGCTGATGAGGCGAACGATGGCGGGCTCGTCCTCTTCAATGCCCGGGTATCTTCCGATATCCGGGTTTAGGAAAAAGTTATCGTGCTGGTCATCATTGGCTGTGGAAACTTCACCGATGATGCACTCGTCGGAGAGTGGATAAAATTCATGGTAAACACCTGGAACGAGAGTGACGCGCGAGCCGGCTTCCAGCTCGATGATGCTATCCGACATGCATTCCACGAGTTCGTGATTTACGGGAATCGAAAACCGCGCGACCGTTGATTTCTCTGGATGTCCGGACCACACCCTCACTGCGAGACGTCCCCAGCGGCAGATGATGTCCTCCTTCTTTTTTTTGTGCGTGTGCGAGGGTGTCGTCATGCCTTTCTGCGCATACATGAGCTTTTCACAGTATTCGGGTTCTTCGGCGAGATTGACGAGGACCAATCCATACCGCCGCCAGTCACCGAGACCAAAGTCCGTGAGGTCCCATTTGGGGTTCGGAGGAAGCGCCCAGCCATGAGACTGGAAGCACATTTCTGCAGATCGGATGAGAGAGTTGATGTCGCTGCGTTTCATCTGGAAAGGGAGTTAAATTCTACAAGTCTATGGCACGTTTCTCCGCCTGTGAGCGCAAGGCGGCCGCAAAGAACGTATGGCTCAAAACCGCTTCGTCCGGTGTGACACAGCCGAATTTGCCATCCAACTTTCCGGCACGCTCTGCAAGGAAGGCCGCCCACATTTGCATGAAGCAATCAGGAAATCCTGGCTCGAAAATCCCGCCGGTAATGGTTGGGAATGGACCATGAAATCCCAAATCGGTTTTTTGCCAGAGCTGCTCCTTACCCCTAGCGAACGTCCAGAGAGTTTTGGGTTCTTTAGTGCTGTATTTCACGCCTCCCTCAGTACCTAGAATTTCGAGGAACCAAGTATTGGTCTCGCCGGGCGCGAGCCGCTTCATCTCGAAACGCATCGGGACTTCCGCGCCGTCAATTTCCACTTCGGTATGCAGCATGGCATTATCCCAAGTGTCGCAAGATGCCATCCCGCCTTTGCCATCGGGACGTTCATGATAGATCTTTTGCAGTTGCGCATAAACGCGTTTGGGAGTCCACCCGACGCGGAAGGGAACATGCACAGCATGCATCCCGAGATCTCCCATGACTCCGATTTCGCCACAGGTTTTAACTTGGCGTTTCCAGTTGGCGGGCTTCGTCGGATCGAGATCGCTGCTGTGATGAAAGCCGGAATGCACTTCCAAAATTTTGCCGAGATTTCCGCTGATTGCTGCCTGATACGCGCGTTGAGCGCCAGGCAGAAACGGAAACTCCGAGCTGCAACGAACAAAACGGCCCGATGCCTTGGCAGCCTCAGCAATGGCAATGGCGGATTTCAGATCAATCCCAAATGGCTTCTCTGCAAATAGGTCTTTGCCGGCCTTGAGCACGTCGAGGTAGATGGCCTCATGCAGGTTATGCGGCACAGCGACATAGACGACGTCCACGTCGGGGTTGGCTAGCAACTCGTGGTAGTCGGCAGTGAGAAGCGTCACGGTGGGGATTTGACGAAACCACTCGCGCTGCTTCTCCACGAGGTCGCAGACCGCAGTGAGTTCTGCTTTGACGGGAAACCCATCCAAAACAAACCACCGGGCGAGTGCGCTTGCGACCTCACGGCCCATTAATCCACCGCCAATAATTCCAATGTTTACCGTATTTTTCATCGTGGCAAATTCAGTTGAGGTGCTTGGCGGCTTCCGCTGCGGTTGCTCCTTCGTGAACGATGGCCATCAGCGCCCGCGTCATCCCCGCTGGATTTTCATGCTGGATCACATTGCGTCCATAGACAATTCCCGCAGCACCCTGCTTGATGAGCCGTTCGGTCCGGTCGAGGATTTCCTGATCAGGTGCTCGGCCGCCGCCGCGAACCAAAACCGGGATGCGCCCGGCGATTCTCACGACCTGATGGTAAACTTCAACGTCATCCGTAGGATCCGCCTTGATGATGTCCGCTCCGAGTTCCGCAGCCTGTCGGACCAGCGGGAGAATTTTCTGCAAATCACCATCCACCATGTAGCCGCCAGCTTTAGCATTCGCCTGAAAAACCAAGGGCTCGATCATGAGCGGCATCCCGTATCGGTCGCACTCGGGTTTGATTCGGAGGATGTTCTGGATGCACTGATCGGACACCTCCGGTTGGTCAGGAATCGAAAACAGGTTGACTACGACGCACGTCGCATCCAATCGAAGCGCCTGCTCAACGGGGTTCTCAATCATTCGGCTGAATAGTGTCCGGGGAAGGTCCTTGCCATAGACATTGGCCACGTCGGTGCGGAGCACCAGAGAAGGCTTCTCCCGCCCGGGAATCGCTTGGAGGACCGGAGCCTGCCCGATCGTGAGTTGAATCGCATCGGGCGCAGCCTCGACCAACGTCTTGATTGCAGCATCGATATTCTCAATGCCTGAAAGGAATCCAAATTCATTGAAAAATCCATGATCGATAGCGACGTCAAAACAACGGTTTGACTTGGCATTGAAGAGGCGGCTTAAGCGTGCAGTTTTCATGATTGATAATGATTAAATGCGATTAATACAATCATGTCAAGCGACTCGCTTTTTCTATGAGAGGGGTAATTTGGAATTGTTTAAAGGGGACTTGAACTGAGAAAAGAATAATCGACGGTCACTGGCAGTCGATGGCCAGCGGTGGATTTGAGAAGGATCCCGCCGGGTTGTCGGACGATCGACTGCACGCGCTCGAATCCCTGCGGCAGCTCTGCCACGCCCATGATGTAATTCACATTCAGGGGTGACCTGCGTTGGAGTTTTAGCACGGTGGGATAGCCGCTTTCGCTGAGTGGATTGAGCCGCGCAGATTCCGAAAGCCCTTGCGCAAAGTAACTCGTGACGTCCTCAATACCCATGACGTTGCGATGCCGTCCGTTCCACGGCGCGTAGTGACGTCCTCCATTGGAGATCCAGAAAACGGTGCTTCGCAGAACACGCGGATCCTTGAGTGAAAACCACACGAAGCGGTCCTCCGGAAAACAAACTGCCGTCCATGCGAAATCAGGCTGACTCTCATGGACGAGTTGCACAATATCCTCAAATCCGGCTCGAGCGGGATATCGGGTGAGGTCAGCAGGGTTCCCATGAATGCTCGGCACGCGGTCGAGGCGACGGAAAGATGAGCCCGCTTTCAACGAATGATATCCGCCGCGTTCGGGCGATTCGAATGTCGGAGCCACCGCACCATGAAGCAAGCGACTTGTGGAAATATACCCCGACTCCTCCTTGGCTGGAAACTTGAGCATCGCATGGTGGCCAAGGCTCATCGGACCATTCAATCCCGAGAGGGTATGCCGACAATAGAGGTTTGTTTCATCAGCGCGCAGTTGAATCCATTTATCGATAGTTCCCTTACGGACGTTTGTTTTCAGCGCCAGATGGATAGTGGTTCGAGCAGGGGAGCGATTGAGGGAAACAAAAGACCAGTCGCAACTCGCTGGTTCTCCGTGGAGCGGATGGTTTTCACCTCGGTAAGATGTTTCATTGCCGCCGAAGGGTGCGCAGAAAAAATCTCCTCGCAACGCCTTCAACAAGGCGGGTGTGTCGGTTGGCAGAGACTCCTCTGCCCAAGGAGCAATCGAGAACGGCGATACCGTCCGCCCCCCCAACTGGAAGTTCACAGGCGCGAGTTGACCGCCGAGCCGGGTGATGGCGGCATCTGTCCGATTCGAGGAAAACTTCCAGGACGGCTGACCAAATATGCGAATTGTCTTCATGAGTATTTGAGGGGTCGATGGCAAAAGCACCGATGAGCGAAGACATTAGTGATTATTGCCGTTGTAATGCAACCCCATGCACTGGAGGCGGGATGCACAACCTTTACTTCCTTCGATGCACCCCAGCGAAAGCGCGCGACTCTCGCGGGATTGACGGTGATCCTTGCTCCTTCCGGTCAAGAGGCGTTAGAACGTCCGTCTTGAAAAAACTACCGCCTCAGACTAATCCCAAGGAGTGATCGAACCGGCTCAGAACAACGACCCCCGGCTTCGCCTCAAAGGCTTGATCGCTCGAGGTGAAGCCCGGCTACTGCCCCTTTCCCTGCCTCAGAGGGAATTGTGGGAGAACTCACCCGTGGCACCCGGTGATCCCGCAAATCACATCTGCGCAACCATTGAGATCCGGGGTCTATTCTCCTTTGACCTGTGCCAGGAAGCCCTGCGTGCCGTGGTTGAACGTCAGGAAGTCCTTCGCACGTCGTTTCTTTCAGGTGAGGGCAAAGCCGCACAGATCGTGCTCGCGAAAACCGAAACCATCTTGCGGTGCCGGGACGTCAGCCCTGGCGAAGATCATCGCGCGCTCATGGCGGCCGTTTTTTCCGAACCTTTTAAGATGATCCGGGGACCGCTCTACCGTGTGGAGATGCTTCGTCTGGCGGCCGACCATCACATTCTTGCCCTGGTTTTCCACCACGCGATTGCCGATGGCTGGACGCTTGGTGTTTTCGTTGGAGATTTCACCACAGCCTATATCCTTGCGCTGAAACAATCCGGACGTGCCTTCGCTCATATCCAAGGCCTCAAAGCCGGGCTTCCGGCCCCGGGTATGACCTATTCCGAATGGGCAGCGGCTGAAAAAACGCGCTGGCAGCCCATCGAAATCGAGCGCGAAGCGGGTTATTGGCGGTCGAGGCTCACGGGTTCCAAGTTGTTGTTTGACCACGCTCGGAACGAAACACCCATGGAGCCGTTGAGCAAACATGTCACGTCCCTTTCACCATCCGTTGTTGATGCCGCTCGTGCTTTGGCAAAGCAGGCCGAGGCCACTCTCTTTAGTGTTCTTCTGACCGCCTTTCAAGTGACCCTGTTTCGTTGGAAGGCTGCTCTCGATGTTGTGCTGGGTGTGCCGCATGCCAACCGGTCGAAGCTGCAGACACGCGATACCATGGGTTACTTTGCCGGCGTGGTGCCGATCCGGGTATGCCTCCAGCCGGGGTATTCTTTCGCTCAGACTCTCAAGGCGAATCATGCGGCGCAGATCGAGGATTTTGCTCATGCCATACCATTCGCCGAATTGGCCAAGGCCGTCGCCCCCGCTGAAGGGGTTCGCCAGCACCCGGTGTTCGATGTGCGTTTCGCGCTCCAGAACCACCCCGTGCCCGACATCGAACTTCCGGGGATCTCCACACGTCTGAGAACTATCTCAACCGGCACATCCCGCTTTGACATTGCGTGTGAGCTGACCGAGGATGCGGGCGCACTAGAAGTCGTCTGGCTTTATCGTCAGTCGCTCGTCAACGATGAAGAGATCAGGCATCTGGATCGGCTGTTAGGCGCCGTTTTGGAAGAAGCAGGACGAAATCCCGGCTTCATCCCCGAGCAATCTCAACCAAAATAATTGATCTCAAATATGGCCATCATCTCAGAAAAACCCACTTCCACCTCATGGCCGACCAAAGCGGCATTTGCCCTGGTGGCGGCTGGTTTTTTTCTCAGTCAGGGGCTTCTTGCTTTCAGCATTTATCAGGGCTGGGTCTGGCTTGTCATTCCGCTGGTGCTGGTTGTGAGCCACTTCATGCACGGCTACCTCATCGCGTTTCATGAGGCCGCCCATGGGCTTCTGCGAAAAAACCGGCTACTTAATGAGATCGATGGCATCATCATGGGAACCTTCGGCCTGACGAGCTTCACGCTCTACCGGGCTCTGCACCAAAAACACCACGCCCATCTTGCGTCGGAAAAAGACGTCGAACTTTGGCCGTTTGTTGATCCCCGCTGTCCCCGCTGGAAACGCCAACTGGCGGCATTTCTTGAGCTGAACTTCGGTCTTTTTTATACCCCTTATCTTTTTTGGAAGCTTTTCTTCTCGCGGTCGTCTCCCATCAGAAGCCCGAAAATTCGCCTGCGGATTTGGATTGAGTTGGGATTTGGGCTCGCCGCGTGGGCCATCGCGTTCGGACTAATGGCTACTTTTGGCCTGTGGGAATTTTTCTGGCTGAACTATTTTGTCCCGGCTTTCATCGCGGGTAACCTGCAGAGCTGGAGAAAATTCATTGAGCATGTCGGGCTCAGCGGCCACTCCGCCCGCGGCGCGACCCGCAGCATCATTGCTGACACATGGGCGGGGAAATTGGTTTCTCTCACGCTCCTGCACGAACCGCTTCACGGTATCCACCACATTAAGAGTTCCATTCCGCATTCGGACCTGCCGACGCACCTTGAGTGGTTGGAAGCCTCCGAGGACGGCGACACCGAGCCATTTCCCAGCTACTGGGCCGCTTTTCTGGATGTGGTTCGCTGCCTGCCGGATCCCCGGGTAGGACGGCAATGGGACTCCCCCGCAGTTGCTCCACGAAGTTCAGTCCAAATCTAAATGTCACCCGAGCAGATCCCCTCATCAGCTTCGGTGGTTTTTGAAGCATTGCGGATTGCCAAAGAATTTGATGACGGACGGGTCGCGGCATTGCAGGGTGTCGATTTTACAATATCCGCAGGGGAATTTGTCGCGTTGGTGGGCCCAAGCGGATCGGGGAAGACGACCTTGCTCAACATGCTCGGGCTCTTGGATTCCCCTTCTTCAGGCAGCTTAAAATACCGCGGCAACGAGATGACCGGCCTGACGGATCCTGCTCGCTACCGCGCCCGCGAGATCGGGTTTATTTTTCAATCCTTCCACCTGCTGGGCACGTTCACCGTGACAGAGAACGTGCAAATCCCCATGTTCGGACAAGGCCTGTCGGCAAAAGCACGCGCCGCCCGGGCTGCGGAATTGTTGGATTCGGTCGGTCTCTCGCATCGGCTGAACCATTTTCCCGTCAAACTCTCAGGCGGCGAGAGGCAACGCGCCGCCATCGCCCGCAGCCTCGCCAACCGTCCCGGCGTCTTGCTTGCTGACGAGCCCACTGGGAATCTCGACAGCCAAAACGCAGCCCAAGTGATGGAGCTTCTTTCACAACTCCAACGCGACCATCAGACCACCCTGGTTTTGGTCACTCACGACCGGGAGGTCGCCGCTCACGCATCCCGCCTCCTCACCATGCGTGACGGACGAATCATCTCGGACTCCGCCGCGCCATGACTTTTCTGACCATTATTTTTCGTGATCTCTGGCGCCGGCCGATTCGAACGGCACTAACCATGGCGGGAATTGCCATCGGCATCGCAGCGGTGATTTCCCTGGTTGGCATGGCCTCGGGTTATGAAAAGGGCATTGTCAAACAGCTCGATGTCATAGGCATCGATGTCATCGTGAGCAATATGGAGGGAGGGTTGATGCCCAAGGCCTTTGATGAATCCATCCGAGACCAGATTGCGACCCTTCCCGACGCGGCAGAAGTCACGACGGTCCTCATGCAAATGCTCAGCGTCGAGGATGCGCCGATGATCATGGTTTCCGGTCGCGAATGGGGCGGGTTCACATGGGAAAAACTCACCATTCTTGATGGCCGGATGCCGCTCGATGGCAATGAGCGCGCGGTTGTGCTGGGCACGATGGCCGCCGAAATGTTGAAAAAGAAAGTCGGGGACACGGTTCAGATCGAAACGGAGGAATTTGCTGTCGTGGGACTTGTGGACGGGCATTCCCTGGTGGAAAATGGCGCCATCATTCTCTCGCTTCCCCTGTTTCAGAGCGCCTCGGGTTTTGAGGGCCGGGTGAATTTTATTGATATCCGGGTGCCATCCGACGCCGGAGCGGACCAGATTGAGGCGCTTTGCCTCAAAATCGAGGACTCATTCGCCGGGTTACGTGCAGTCAGAGCATCTGAGGTTGTTGGCACAAGTCAGGGTTTTAAAATCGCCAAGGCCATGAGCTGGAGCACGTCGATTCTTGCGATCATTGTGGGAGTTTTTGGCGTCATGAATACGATGTTAATGACCGTTTTCGAGCGGACCCACGAAATCGGCGTCCTGCTCGCGCTGGGCTGGAAAAAGCGTATGATCGTTGGTCTGATCCTCGCGGAAGCGGCCGTCATGGGTCTGCTAGGCGGCATCATTGGTGTCCTTCTCGGTGCCGCAACTCTGGCCATCCTGGGCACACTCCCCGAAGTTCGCGGACTCCTCGAGCCGGACCTCAGTCAAAGCCTCATTCTACAGGCCATCCTGATCGCAGTCGGCGTCGGCATCGCCAGCGGACTCTACCCCGCATGGCGGGGCTCCCGGCTCTCACCAAGCGTGGCGCTGCAGGGCTGAAACAAAATTTAATTTAGTCATGATCGATCCTCTTACTTCCATTACACCATCCTCACCACCCTCACCACCCTCCTTGAAAAAGGAGGGAATCGCCATCATTGGAATGGGATGCCGGTTTCCGGGGGGCGTGAATGACACGGCGGCTTTTTGGAAGCTGCTTATTGAGGGGCGTGAGGGCGTTTGTGACGTTCCTGCGGATCGCTGGAATATTGAGCGGTTTTATGATGCTGAGCCGGGGTTGACTGGAAAGTCCATTGCCAAGCGAGGCGGGTTTCTGGATGCGATAGACCAATTTGACCCGCAATTTTTCGGCATATCACCCCGCGAGGCTCCTTACATTGATCCTCAACAGCGGCTTCTTCTCGAAACGGCATGGGAAGCGATTGAGGACGCCGGCATGATTTTGGATTTTGAGAACGGCACGGATATCGGCGTGTTTGCTGGCATCTCCCACAATGATTATCAGGGCCTCCAACACACGCCGACGGATCGCACCGGCATCAGCGCCCACACGCCGATTGGAAGTGCGCATAGCATCGCGGCCAATCGCATTTCTTATTGCCTGAATCTGAGCGGCCCAAGCATCGCGATGGATACGGCGTGTTCTTCAGCACTCACCGCCGTTCATGCAGCCTGTGAACATCTTCATGCGGGCCGCTGCCGCGCCGCTCTGGCCGGGGGGGTGACCGTCATGATTACGCCGGATGGATTTATCGGCTTTTCGCAGGCCGGGATGTTGTCTCCCGAGGGCAAATGTAAGGCGTTCGATGCCTCGGCCGACGGATTTGTGCGCGGAGAAGGTGCCGGGATGGTTCTCCTGAAGCGGCTCTCAGACGCCGTAGCCGACGGGGATTCCATTCACGCTGTCATTCTTGGTTCGTCCGTCAATCAAGACGGGCACACCAATGGCATTTCGCTTCCGAGCCCGGAGGCCCAGGCGCGGCTTGTGCGCGAGGCCTGTGTGGATGCCGGGGTGGAGCCCTCGCAGATCGGCTTTGTGGAGGCGCATGGGACGGGCACCGCCGTGGGCGACCCGATTGAGGCCAC
>Ga0105053_10009981_pt1 | contig 11969 bp, 10 predicted proteins | sample BON01_FD_78093 | JGI IMG/M metagenome (GOLD analysis project Ga0105053, IMG submission 78093) | Freshwater microbial communities from Lake Bonney liftoff mats and glacier meltwater in Antarctica - BON-01 | ecosystem: Environmental > Aquatic > Freshwater > Ice > Glacier meltwater | place: Lake...
AGCCGCTGCCCTATCTTGCGCGATCTATCAGGACGCGACTGAGATCGGCACGCTGGATTTCGCTCCGAGCGATACGGCCGGGACGTTCACTTTCGATGAGGCCATCCAGTTCAACGGCGGCAATACGCTGCGCGTCATGCGTCCCGTGGCGCTCGATAATACCGCGCTCGATCTGAGCGTGCTTTTCGCAGGCGTTAAGGGGACGCTGTGACAATCGCGACCCCGCTTGTAGCGCTCGCCTGGGGCGGCGCTGATAATCCGCGCGGCGCCTGGTCGGCCGACGACGCGGCCAGTTGGTCGAGCGTCAATCTTCCGACCTACGCCAACGGCAGTGGCGCAAGCTGGTCGGACCTGGCCTATTCGCCCACACTCGGAATGTTTGTCGCCATCGCTGCCGGCGGCGACAATAATAACAATGCGGTCGCGCGTTCGATCGACAATGGCCATAGCTGGACCGGCACCGCCGTCCCGAATACGAATTCGTGGACGATGAACGGTATCTGCTGGGCCGGTACGCTCGGGCTGTTCGTCATCGTCACATCGGCTGGGCCTACCGCCAGCGCCCGCGTCCTGACATCGCCGGACGGTATCAATTGGACCGCTCGCTCGCTCGCCGTCACCGGCGTTGCGCTGAATTCGGTCTGTTGGTCGTCTGATCTCGGCCTGCTGGTCGCGGTCGGCGACAACAACGCGGTCTATACCTCGCCGGACGGTATCAATTGGAGCCAAGCGGCCGCCCCGGCCACTACCAAGAACTGGCGCTTCGTCGTTTGGGCCGGCGGCGGTTCCCAAAAATTCTGCATGATCGCTGGCAACGCCAGCGGCAGCAACGATTATGCTTATTGCTCCGACCCAACGACGCAAGCGTGGTCGCAAAAATCACTGACCGGCTCGGCCTACGATTGGCAGTCAATCGCCTATTCGCCGGGCCTCGCCATGCTGATGGTGGTCGGCGGCAATACCGGCGTCATTGCCCGGTCCACCGATGGCGTCAATTACACGCAACTTGCCAGCGGCCTTGGCGGCACACGCTTCGATCATGCCTGCTGGTCAGATAGCGGTCTCTGGCTTGTCATCGGCACGAATACGCTCTACACGTCGGCGAATGGCGTCGCCTGGACCGCCGGCACGCCGCCATCGAGCTTAAGCTGGCACCGCGTCGCGGCGGCGAATGCGCTGCCACTCGCCGGCAACCTGCGGGTCGACTTTTTCGACGGGGCGGCCCTTGCGGTCAATTCGAGCGTTCCCATCCCGCCGGGCGCTCATTTCTACTGGCGCGTCTATATCGAGGCCAACCAGGGCGATTCTTACACGTCCATCGGCGAAGTCTATATGCGCGCCGCCCCAGGCGGCGACGATCTATGCGTGGGCGGCACCGCGCTCGAAAGCGGGCACAGCGGCTCCGATGTCGCGGCCAATGCATTCAATCGCAGCGAGGGAAATCGTTGGGCCACGGTCGGCTCTTCCGACGTCTCGGTCGGCTATCGGTTCCCGATCCGCCGCAACATCGTCGAATTCGCCATCAAGGCGGATACCTCGTACCTAACGCAAGTTCCCAAGCGGTTCTGGCTCGAATGGTCCGACGATGGCGTCGCCTGGCGTACCGCCGTCGGCGCCATCAACGAAACCGGCTGGTCTAACCTACAGACGAGGACCTACACGAAGCCGGCGCTTGTTGCCGCCGCGGCTGAGACCTGGGCGGTTCGTTGCCTGGACAAGATGTCGAGCGGTGCCTTCGGCAACGCCGATTACGTCGAAATCCAGGAGCTTGAATTCCGCGACGCCAGCGGCGTCGATCTGACCGATGCCGGCGGCGGGACGGCCATCGAATCCTCGCACAATTCAAGTTATGTGGCGGCCAATGCCTTCGACAATAATTCCGGCACGCGCTGGCAGGCCGGGGCGAACGGCAAGCAATATGTAGGTTATACGTTTCCGTCAGCGGTTGCGCCCACCGTCCTCACCGTGCGGACGCAAAACACCTCCGAATACAATCTTGCGCCACTCAATTTCGATGTTCTGATTTCGCGCGACGGCGAGGTGTTCGGCTCGGTCTTGGCCGTGCCGACGCTGCCGGCCTGGACGCAAAATCTCCAGCGTGCCTTCGATCTCGCCGGCGACGGCACGCCGCTCGGACCCTATATCGACGGCCAAGCCAACGCGAATTTCTCCGGCACCGCGACGGGCAACGTCTCGCTTACGACCACGCAAGCAGACGATATCATCGTCGCGATCGTCCACACCGAGACGACCGCCGCCAACGGCTATCGCCCGGTCGGCAGCGTGACCGACACCGCCGGCCTGTCGTGGCAGCTCCGGGCGCAATACCAGTGGACCGGCGGTCGCAACAGCAACTCGAACACGCTGGAAATCTGGTGGGCGTATGCGCCAGCTGCGCTCATCGCCGATACGATCACCGGCCATATCTCCGGTGGGAATGTCGACGACGCGACCATTCTCGCGTTCGGCGTCGCCGGCGCCGATACGGACGAACCGTTCGATACGAACGCAGGCCTGCCAGCAACTGCGACCGGCGGTGCGTCAGCGGCCAGCACGCCCAGCCTTGCCGGGGTTTCGACCGATGCCGCCCGCGCGCTAATCCTCGCCATCGCTGCATCCCCGCGCACTGGCGGGACCAGCTCATCGCCCGCCGATTTCACGACGCTGGCGAATTTCACCAATGGCGGCGGCACCGATTGGTCGTCGCAGCAAAGCGAGTACAAGCTCGCAACCGGCCCGCTCATCGCTGCGACCGTCGCATTCGGCACGTCCTTTACGATCCAGGATTGGGGATTGATCGTCGATGCGATCAAAGCCACGGCCGAAGGCATCCCGTCGCTCGAGTTGTCGGGAGCGCTGGCCGAGGATGCAGTCTTCTCGGCGGCGATCACCATCGTCCCGCCACCGCTGGAATGGGCCGTCGTTTTTGTCGACGACGCGACGCTCGCGCCGACGATCAGCATCTGGCCGCCGCTCTTACTGGCCGTCACTTTCGGCGAGGACGCGGCATTCGCGGCGGCAATCACGGTTCTGCCGGCGCCGCTCCATCTGGCCGTTGGTCTGGCCGACGACGCAGGGCTTGCCGTCTATCTGACAATTGGCGCCGCGGCGCTACGGCTCGCGGCCGATTTCGACGACGAGGCTGTGCTGACCGCGCGCGCGACGCTGCTCGCCGCGATGGCGCTGGCGGTCGCTTTCACTGACGACGCCGAGCTTACTGCGCCGGTCACAATTGGATTTGAGCCCCACGCGCCGCCTATCCAGGTCGTTGTGGTGCTGAGTTGGTAACCAAAGGAGAAGATCATGGCATCTGATATGAGCGTCTATCTCGGCAACAAGGTCTGTCGGTGGCTTGCCGGCAATGCGATGCCGGCGGCGCCCGCCGCCTGCTATGTCGGGCTGTTCAACGGCAACCCGAAAACCTCGGGCACCGAGGTCACCGACACCATCAATGCCGGCGGCCGGGTCGCGATTACGTTCGACGCCATCGCCGACGATGGCGCTGACAACCAAATCACGAATTCGGCGGATGTCGATTTCGGCGCGGCAGCCGGCGACGTCGCCAACCTGGACTATGTTGCCATCTTCGACGCGGTGTCGAGTGGCAACTTGCTTTTCAGCAAGGCTTTGCCGGGCGGGCCGTTCGCGGTCACGGCCGGGACGCCCATCAAATTCCTGAGCGGCGATCTGACTTTTACCATCGGCGCCGCGAGCTAGCGCGATGACCATCAGCATCAAATCCGCAAACTTGCTTCTTCGGAACCGTCACGCGCCCTGAGCCAAACCACCGATCACCCACGCCCACGGCCGCCGCGAGGCGGCTTTTTTCATTTGGAGGAAGTCATGACGGCTTCGACCTATGACGAGGCGCTGCGGCGCCTGCTCGTCCACGAGGGCGGCTACACCAACCATCCGTCCGATCCCGGCGGTCCGACGAACTTCGGCATCACGATTTACGACTATCGCAAATACGTGAAGCCGAATGCCACTGCGGCCGATGTCCAGGTGATGAAGCTCGACGAAGCGAAATCGATCTACCGCACGAAATACTGGGCCGCGCAGCGCTGCGACAGCCTTCCTGCCGGCGTCGACGACAGCATCTTTGATTATGGCGTTAATAGCGGGATCGGACGCAGCGGCAAGGTCCTGCGTCGCGTTGTCGGCCTGCCGGACAACACCAGCGTGGTGACCGACGCGGTCCTGGATGCGGTCGCAAAACGCGACGCCAAGGCGATCGTCATCGCGATCAACGACGAACGCCTGCGGTTCCTCCAGGGCCTCAAGACGTGGCCTGTGTTCGGCGCCGGTTGGGGCCGTCGCGTCGCCGAGGTGAAGGCGTTTTCTCTGTACCTCGCTGAGCACCCGATTGTCGCACAGGTGCCGACGCAGCGTCCTGTGCCGACCGAAGCCGCACCAGCCAAGGGCGTCGTGCCTCCGCCCAAAGCCATCAAGGCAATCGTCACAAAGGGCCTACCGGCAGGCGGTGCCGCAGGCGGTCTCGGATTCTGGGACTGGGTCGCCGCCCATCCTTTCGAAACTACTGGCATCGCGATTCTCGGCGTCGGCGCGATCGGCGGCACGCTCTACGCGCTCCATCGCTGGCATCAGGCGCAGCAAGAAGCGCCGACGCCCGGCCTCATCCCGGTTCCAGTCCAATAAGAGGAGACAAAGCTATGCTGATGTTTATCTTGCTGCTCGCGACTCTGGTCGCAATCTATTGGTTTTGGGTTCGCCCCATCCTGAAATTGCGGCCGGCGTTTCGTGAGCTGTACGAAAAGGAAGAAAGCTTCTTCGCCGCACTGCGCGTAAAGCTCGCGGGCATCAAGCAGAAGCTCTCGTCGGTGATCGTAATCGCCGCCAGCGCTGCCGTGAGCGGCTATGACTTCTTTACGCCGATCGTTAGTGGCGTCGACGTAAGTTCACTCACGTCAAAGATACCGTCCTGGTCGTGGCCGCTGATCCTGATCTCGGTGACGGCGCTCTTCCAGTTTTTCCGCAACCTCGCCGACACCCGGAACAAGGTTGAGCTCACCAACGGCTTGCCTGCGCCGGAGGAAAAGTAGCGCCATGTGGACTTGGTTTGCGAGCCTGATTGGCGGGCCGGTGGTTACTGGCCTGATCAATGCCTACAAGGCAAAGCTCGACGCCGCGAACACTCAAGGTCGGATCGCGTCCGATCTTGCCGCGAAGGAAATCGAGGCAGAGATCGAAGCGCGTAAGCAGGCATCCGCGATCATCATTGCGGAGCAGGGACGATGGTACACGGCCGTCATCCGGCCGTTGCTGGCTGCACCCGTGATCATTTATTTCTGGAAGGTGATCGTCTGGGACAAGGTCCTCGGATGGGGCGCCACTGATCCGATCACCGGAATGGTCTCTGACTGGGCAGGGCTCATCATCACAGCCTATGTTGGCGGCAGATCGATCGAGAAGGTTGCACGGATCTTCCGTGGGTAGCACCGGCTATTTAGCTACAGCCAGTCGCGGTATCGCGCCGGCGCGCGACAAAACTAAATCAATCCAATGCGTAAAAAAATCTGTCCAAGCCGGCGCTTGCCCTGCATCGGAGCCACAAATGCCCAATAAGCTCGATGAGATTAGCCGGGTTATTGGTAACATCGAGGCGGAGGTTCGCGGCCTCACCGCGTCTGTCGCCGATGTGCGCCATTCATCGAGCGAGCAGCATCGAGAGAATCGCGAGAGGCTCGAGAGTATCGGCGCGCGTGTCGAAAAGATCGAGGCCGACGTGAAACCGCTGGCCAAGACCGTCGCGACGATGGCGCCGATCGTCGACGGCTATACCGTGACGCGCTGGAAGATCGCAGGCGCCTTCGCTCTCGGCACAACGATTATCACTGTCATTGGATGGGTCCTTTCCCTGTTCGCTGGTAAAATCATCACGTGGATCTTTTCGCTATTCCGTTGACATGCCGCTTCGAAACCCATCTCCCCGCCGCCTCGGGGTATGACACATCCGATCGAACTTTCTGCGGCTGACTGTTAGGCTACCGCCGCATTCAGAGAACGCGAAGTAGACGTTGTGGAGCGAACTTGGGGGCAATTGATCGCAGTCCATGCATCTGCTGCCCGACAGTGTAGCGCAGATGCCGGCCCTCCGCTCACCAACTGATTGAACGATAGATTTGTGAGTCCCGCACCCGAGCCGCGGGCATCAACTCAGGAACTATCATCAGGTTCAGGCGTTGCAGCAATCACGGTCGATGTGTCTTGGGCCCATCCAACTTCTACGGTCCTCACTGACGCCAAAAGACCTGCAAACGTAAAGGAGCATGACATGTTGTGGAAAGCAGCCGCGATCAATGGCTACGCCGTCGCCGCGAGCGACGGCAAGATCGGCGTCATCGTCGACTTTCTCATCGACGATACGAACTGGCTCGTCCGCTGGCTGGTTGTGGACACCGGCAATTGGCTCTCGGGCCGCAAGGTCCTGCTGCCCTCCTCAGCCTTGGCGCAGATCGATGGTGTGAATGAGGAGTGCTCGATCAAGCTGACCATGCAGCAAATCAAGGACAGCCCGGATATCGACACCGACCGCCCGGTTTCACGGCAGATGGAAATTAATTCCTATGGTTATTACGGCTATAGCCCGTATTGGGACGGCGGCTACGGCTACTGGGGGGGCTACGGCTACCCCGGAATCTACGGCTACATGGGCGGCATGGGCGGCGCGATGCCGTACGCGGTCAGGGCGGAGCATCAGAAGGACATGGTCGATGCGCACGGCGACCCGGACGACGTCCATCTGCGCAGCGTCGTGGCGGTCACCGGGTATTACATCCATGCCAGCGACGGTGAGATCGGCCATGTCGAGGATTTTCTTATCGAAGATGCCGATTGGAGCGTCCGATACCTCGTCATCGATACGAAGAACTGGTGGTTCGGCAAGAGCGTGCTGATCTCCCCCCATTCAGTAAAGACGATCGACTGGGGTAGCCGCCTGGTGAATGTCGATATCGATCGTCAGAAGGTCAAAGGCGCGCCGGCGTACGATTCATCCGCGACGGTTGACCAAGCCTACGAGGAGCAGTTCGAGGCCTATTACGGCATCAAACGCGTCGGTGCCTGACCCCTCGCCGTGCAGCATGCAGGAATTACTGCTCAGTGTGCGCCTCAACCGGTACGTATCGACAGGCGGCGCTACTGCTGCAGTGGATGATCGTGCCGAGTCTTGCGTTCGTGTGGTCTGGCCGCGCCAGACGACACGCTCTGCCGCAGCGATGACCGGGAAAGTGCCGATCCACGCCATAGGGCTTGGCGGCCCCCGCATCGTTCGGACGTCCTGAACCTCGATAGCAAACGGAGAAGAACATGGAAAACGTAACGGAAATGTCCAAGCACCACACCACCGCAGCATCGTGCTGCGACGGCGCGGCGATGCATCACAAGGAGGCCGCCAAGCACCTTGCGGCGGGCAATCCTGAGAAAGCCGCTGATCACGCTGTGAAGGCCGACGCTCTGGTAGGTGAAGCTATTCAGCACACCGCAGAAGCGAACAAGCAGCATCCGTCTACTGGAACGAAGTCCTGCTGCTGCTGACATGCTTTCTCATCGGTGATGCAAATCGGCCGCGGGATTGAGAGCTGTAAGCCGCGGCCGATTTGCTGCCGTTGTTGAGCTTCCGACATGGGAGACGGGATGTTTCTTGAGCCCGACAATTACGAGTTCGTAACTGTTTTAGGGTGCAAACCGATGCCAAAAATCGACCGGGATACAGATGAATCAAGTCATGAATGCAGTAGTGTCCGGTTAAAATTCGAACAATTTCAATTGATTGTCGGCGATGGGGTGTTTGTTGATCGGGTCGCAGCTCTCAACCGCTTGCTGTAGCGGCAGTTTCTCGAAGAGCGTCAGGGACAATATCTGTAGCAAAGTATGCAGGGACGCATCCAGACGAAGTTGTTTTTTGATGATTGCCACCAGCACATAGACGCTGATGGCAATCCAGATTTGCGTGCGTACGGCGTTCTCCGAGGTGCCGTAGAAGCGCTTGATGCGCAGGTGTTGCTTGATCCACTTGAAGAACAGCTCCACCTGCCATCGGCACCTGTACAGGGCGCAAATGGTCAGCGCCGGCAGAGCAAACTGGTTGGTCAGAAACACGAGGGGCTTGCCGCTTTCGGGATCGCGATAGCGGATGCGGCGCAGGTGGCCGGGGTAGTGCTTGGCGGCATAGAAACCGTTGAGGGCGATGGTCTGATCGCAGATGAGCCCCGTGTCGCGATCCACCGGCGCCGAGTACAGGCGTCGCGCATCGAGGTTTCGCTTGGCGCGCGTGACGAAGAATCCTCCCGCCTGATCGAGCGTGCGCGTAGAGCCGCTCGAAGTCCATGTAACCCCGACCCATGATGTAGAAGGCGCCGGCCTCGATGAGCAGCAGGTCCAGCACGTTGACTTCGTGCATCTTGCCATCGGAGATGTGGATGAAAGTGGGGATCGAGCCCCGAAGATCGAGAAGCGTGTGCAACTTCACTGCCGCCTTGGTCGAGCGAAACGACGCCCACGGGAACATCGACAGGCAGAGATCGATCGTCGTGGCATCGAGCGCATACACGGTATTGGCGAGCTCCACGCCGAAGTCCTCGCCGACGTAGAGCGCACGGGCTTTGACGATCAGCCGCTGAGCCAACTCAGAATAGATGCGCCAGTCGCGGGACTCGTTGGCGTCGGCCAGCGTCGAGCGTGCGACCGCCGCGCTGATGCCCATGTGATAGAGCTTGCCGGCTTGAGCCGCCAAACACACCTCGATATCGCGCAAGCTTTCGCGGTATGTCAGCTGTGCGAAGGCCATAACGCGAAACTGCTCGGCGCAACTGAGACTGCGCGTCCGGTGATCGCCGCCGTAGCGGTCCACGATGCGATGGAACGTCTTCCATGGCAGGAAATCCATGACCTGCGCGAACAGCGTCTTGCCGAAATACATGGCGACTCCGGGGTGGCGAAATCCCGGACGCTAGCCCAAACGGTCATTTCCAATTCAAGTCGGGGACACCCGTCGGAGCCAATAAAAAACCCGTCACTATTGGCCTTTCGGCCAACACCCCTCAAATTAACCGGACACTACTAAGTTTTTACCTCTTCGTTTGTAGCGATTGTCTGAAAAGGGGATGCCAATGAGCGAAACTTTGATGGTCAAAGTCGACGATCAAGAAGGCGAACGCTGGGTTGTCCTGAAGCAGCTCGAGGAATGGATCGAAATCCCAATGCTCGTGTTGAGTTTCGTGTGGCTTTTTCTAGTGCTCGCGGAACTTATTTGGGGTGAAGCGCTCCTGTTAGAAGTATTCGGCACAATCATTTGGATTATTTTTATCTGCGATTTTGCACTACGCTTTGCGATTGCACCTGTTAAACTCACGTTTCTCCGGAGCAATGTGGTAACGATGCTGGCGCTCGCCATTCCTGCATTGCGCATGTTTCGTGTGCTGCAGGTGTTCCGGATTTTACAAGCCGCTCGCGGCTTAAAGCTGTTGCGGATCATCGCTACAGCAAACCAAAGCATGAACGCCCTCAGGCGCAGCCTTGGGCGCAGAGGACTTGGTTATGTATTGCTCATGACGCTGGCGGTGGCGCTGCTCGGAGCAGCGGGCATGTTCGCATTTGAATCGGCTCGCGAGGTCAAGGACGGCTTCACAAGCTATGTTGATGCTTTGTGGTGGACGGTAATGCTGCTGACAACCATGGGATCGGGTTTTTGGCCGATTACAGCGGAAGGCCGCGTGCTTGCATTTCTTTTGTCCATCTATGGCATCGTTGTTTTCGGCTACGTCACGGCGAGTTTTGCGGCTTTCTTCATCGGCCAAGAGGCGCAGGATCAGAATGGTCAGATCCCCGGTGTCGGCGATATAGCGAGCTTGCGCGAAGAAATAGCAGCCCTGCGTGCCGACATCCGCCAACGCGTAAATTGAGTATACGCTGCTAGCGAACGCAGCCACGCTATTTTGCCGTCACAGATACAATAAATGTGAATCGGCGTCGAACTAAGCCCCTTGAACTAACCGCAGTAATTCCCTGTGGCGTATAGCGATATTTGGGTCGGGGTGGGGTCACGACCGGCGCCGATCGTGACCCCATCCCGACTGGCATTTCTGAGCTGCCTTCAGGGTGTTACCGCCAATACCTGAAGCGGCCTGACCCCCACGCCGATTCACACGCAGATGCAAAGGATGCGGGATTCACGTTCCCAGGACAATTTCAGCACGCGGGCTCTCTTCGGCCTGCTCGTCGACGACAACTTCACGCTCAGGGTCTCGCCCGATGCATCGAGCTTCTACACGGCTTGCTGGTCGAGCGGGTCGGATATGAGGGCTCCTTCAATCAGTTAAGGGTTGGCGAGCGCCGCTTCGACGAGGCTCTGCGCTTCCTGCAGGATACGTTGGAGATGTTCTTTGCCGTTGAAACTTTCCGCGTAGATCTTGTAGATCGCCTCGGTGCCGGATGGTCGCGTGGCAAACCAGCCGCTGGCGGCGATCACCTTGATGCCGCCGATAGCCGCGTTGTTGCCGGGCGCGTAATCGAGAACTTGTTCGATCTTCTCGCCGGCCAACCGGTCGGTATGCAATTGGTCGGGCGACAGCTTAGCCAGCCTGGCCTTCTGCTCAGGAGTGGCAGTTGCTTCGACGCGGTCGGAAATCGGTTCGCCGAGTTCTCGGGCCAGCTTTGCATACAGTTCGCCCGGATCCCTGCCCTGACGCGCGGTGAGCTCGGCTGACAGCAGCGCCGGGACCAGGCCATCCTTGTCGGTTGTCCACACCGAGCCGTCGCGGCGCAGCAGTGATGCCCCCGCGCTCTCTTCGCCACCAAAACCGAGTGAGCCGTCATAGAGTCCGGCTGAAAACCATTTGAAGCCAGCCGGCACTTCGTACAACTGGCGGCGGAGCCGCTTGGCCACGCGGTCGATCATCGCCGTCGTGACTACGGTCTTGCCGATTGCGGCATGTCTGCTCCACTGCGGCCGATGCTGGAACAGGTAGTCGATCAACACCGACAGGTAATGATTTGGAGGCATCAGTCCGCTGCTACGGGTGACGATGCCATGGCGGTCGTGGTCGGTATCGCAGGCGAACGCGACGTCGTAGGCGTCTTTCAACCCGATCAGCCGTTGCATTGCGTACGCCGACGACGGGTCCATGCGAATCCTGCCGTCCCAATCCACCGTCATGGACGCGAATTGCGCATCGACTTTCTCGCTGACCACGGTCAGATTTAGCTTGTAGAGTTCGGCGATCGGCGCCCAGTAATGAACGCCGGCGCCACCGAGCGGATCAACGCCCATGCGGATGCCGGCGCCGCGGATCGCGTCGAAGTCGATGATGCTACTGAGGTCGGCGACATAGGCGTTGAGGTAATCGTGCTCTTGTGTGGTTGCGGCGTTACGCGCCTGTGCCAGCGGAATACGCTTGACGTCTTTCAGGCCGCCTTCGATCAAGGCATTGGCACGGCCCTGCACCCAATCGGTGATGTCGGTATCGGCCGGGCCGCCGTTCGGCGGATTGTACTTTAAGCCGCCGTTGTCCGGCGGATTGTGCGATGGCGTGATGACGATGCCATCAGCGAGTCCCCTCTTTCGTCCGCGGTTAAAGACCAGGATCGCGTGCGAGACCGCGGGTGTCGGGGTGAACTCGCCGCCGGCCGCGATCATTGTTTCCACGCCGTTCGCGGCCAGCACTTCCAGCGCGTTGTCGAATGCGGGCTGCGACAGCGCGTGGGTGTCGAAGCCCATGAACAGCGGGCCGTCGATACCGTGGCCCATGCGATAGTCGCAGATCGCCTGACTGATCGCCAGGATGTGCCACTCGTTGAAGCTGCGCTCGAACGAACTGCCGCGATGGCCGGAGGTGCCGAACGCGACGCGCTGCGCCGGTACGCCGGGGTCGGGTTTCAGGTCAACGTAGGCGGCCAGCAGTTTTGGGACGTCGACCAAGATCGACTTCGGTGCCGGGATGCCCGCGAGA
>Ga0105053_10009983_pt1 | contig 11962 bp, 7 predicted proteins | sample BON01_FD_78093 | JGI IMG/M metagenome (GOLD analysis project Ga0105053, IMG submission 78093) | Freshwater microbial communities from Lake Bonney liftoff mats and glacier meltwater in Antarctica - BON-01 | ecosystem: Environmental > Aquatic > Freshwater > Ice > Glacier meltwater | place: Lake...
CAACGTACTGCAACGTACTGCAACGTAATGCAACGTATTGCAACGTATTGCAACGTACTGCATCATAATGCAACACACTGCAACACCACACTCTCGCCAAAATGCGGCAGGTATGCATCAGACACAGAGACACTGCAACACACCGCAACACACTGCAACACGTTGCCACATACTGCAACACATTGTATCACGCTGAAACAACACACTGCAACAGCACACTGCAAAACACTACAACAACAACCTGCAGCACCGGTGTGAATTGGACCTTGACACACTGCATTGCAGCACTGCAGCACAGCACTGAAACACACTGCAGCACACTGCAACACACTGCAACACACTGCAACATACTGCAACATAGATATAAATCAGACCCCGACAGTGTGTTGCGGTGTGAAGCACACTGCAACGCACTGCAACACACTGCAACACACTGCAACACACTGCAACACAATGCAACACATTGCAGCATACTACTGCAACATAGATATGAATCAGACCTCGATATTACACTGCAACACACTGCATCAAGCTACAATACACTGCAACACACTGCAACAAGCTACAATACACTGCAACAAAGATATGATACAGACCCAACACACACTTCAACACATCACTGCAACACTGAATTACAACAAAACGCTGCGACACACTGCAACACACTGCAACGTACTGCAACACACTGCAACATACTGCACTATGCTCTAACACACTGCACCATAGATATGAATCAGATCCCGACAATGATCAGCGCATCCAACACCCACTACAACACCCCACTGCCAACACCAAATTACAACAAAACAGTGCGGCACACGGCAACACACTGCAACACACTGCAACACACTGCAACACACTGCAACACACTGCCAAACAGATGTGAATCAGACCCCGACGTTATTGAGAGGATCTGACACACTGTGCAACATACTGCAACACACTGCAACATAGATATGAATCAGATCCCGACAATGTTCAGCGGATCCGACATGCCATTTCGGAGGCCTCCAAACACCTTATTCTTCTTCAGGTATATATGTGTTGCAGTGTGTTGTTGCAGTGTATTATTGCGATGTGTTGTTGCAGTGTGTTGTTGCAGTGTGTTGTTGCAGTCTCTTGACATGCTATTTCGGAGGCCTCCAAAAACCTGGTTCTTCTTCATGTATATATGTGTTGCAGTGTGTTGTTGCAGAGTAATGTTGCAGTATGTTGCGGTATTGCAGCTTGTTGTCGCACCGTGCTGTTGCAGTGTGTTATCGAAGTGCGTTGTCTCAGTGTGTTGTTGCAGTGTGGCGTTGAAGTATGTTGCAGTGTGTTTCCGTATGCAATTTTGGAGGCTCCAAAATATTTCACTCTTCATATTGAGACTCTCAGACACACACACGTGCACGCATACACACGGACACACACAGACACACACACAAGCACACATGCACACACACGCAACCACATACAAACACACACACACACACACACACATGCACGCACACACAAACACATACACATACACATACACACTCACACACTCATACACACACACACATATGCACACGCACACACACCACATACACACACACAGGAGACCCTAGACTATTTAGAAAAGTCAAGAGTCGCACACACACATACACAAACAAAAAAGCGCGTTCGAGTGATTTTTTTGACACGCACACGCACGGACAGGAGACCATAGACTATTTGGAAGAATCACTAGTCGCACACATACATACACAAACGACAAAACACACAAACGCGCAAATACACACACACACACGCACATACACACATACATACGCACACACACACACACACACACACACACGAACAGGAGACCCTAGACTATTTGGAAGAGTCACTAGTTGCAGGTACAATTTCTCAAAAGTCAGCTCTATTGTCATTTCATCTATTAAAACATACAAATCATTTCTCAAAAGTCAGCTCTATTGAGAAATTGTACCTGCAACTAGGGACTTTTCCAAATAGTCTAGGGTCTCCTGTCTATTGTCATTATTGTCATTTCATCTATTAAACCATACGAGTCATTTCTCAAAAGTCTTCTCTATTGCCATTTCATCTAGTAAAACATACAAGTCATTATAGCAGATCTACCTTCTGAGATGTTTTTGTTTGAAATGAATCCAAAATTTCTGAAGAATGTGAGGGGGGTGTCTAAGAAATTTCTCAAAAGTCAGCTCTATCGGAATATCATCTAGTAAACATACTGGTTATTATAGCAGATCTACCTTGTGAGAATTTCTACCTGCAAGTCAGAAAATCCAGTACAGGAAATCCAGTAGCCACCCTGTACTGGATTTTCTGTATCAATTGATTTTATCAAATCACTTTATACTGACTATATAGGGTGGCTACGATTAGTAGGCTCCTTAAAATTATACGTCTCATTTTGGAAAAGAGCCCTATAAAAGAGACTGTATTCTGCAAAAAAGGGACCTATAATTTTAAGGAGCCTACTAATCGTAGCCACCCCATAGCCAGCTGACTTTCGAGAAACAGTCAGTATAAAGTAATTTGTCACACACACTTACACACACATACACGCACACACACACACACATATGCACACGCGCACACACCACACACACACACACATTTGATACAGTCAGTGTAGAGTGATTTGAAACAGGAATTCCAGTAGCAAGCTGACTTTCGAGAAATTCTGAGTCACGCCCCCCACACTCGCATGTAGAAATTCTCACAAGGTACATCTGCTATGATGACCATCTGCTATGATGACCAGTATGTTTTACTAGATGAAATTACTACAGAGCTGACTTTTGAGAAATTAAGTTAGTCATGCCCCCCACTATGAATTGATTTGTATCAAATCTTCATAGTGACTGTTAAGAAATTGTACAAGGGACTTTGTGTGTGGGAACATCCAGTAGCGAGTGAATGTAGTATGGCTCGAATTTTCACGGCTAGAGTTACTCGATACTGCAAAAAACATTAGGCAATCTAGATTTGATTTGCTCGCTGCTGAATATTCGAGTACATCTAGAAAGTAGAACTACTCGCAAATTCGAGTATTTGGAGTACATAATTCCAGTAATTTGAATTGAGAGATTAGCTCGCTACGTGCGCGCAAATCCAGATTTGAGCCATGTCGCGCAAGTAGAATTTTAGTGGGTGGTACATCTGGCGAACACATGTAGAGTCGAGTCATATCACACGAGTGAAAGTTCATTATCAAGTAAATCTCGACGTGAAAATCCCAGAAATTCTAGATTTACTTCAAAAAAACCCTAGATTCACTCACTCTGGCGAGTGAAGCTAGATTTATTCGCTACTGGATTTGCTACGAGAAATTTTGAGTCGTTTTACATTGAAAGATCTGGAGATTTGTTGTTGTTTCTGCTGGTACTAAGAATCAAAAACTTTGTAGTACAAATGAATTCTCTCTGCTATTTTCACAAAATCTTTTAGTATCAAGTAATTGTTCGTTGAATTCCTCTTTATTAGGTCCTAAATCGATTTGGGATTCCCAAATCGATGATTCCCAAATCGATCAGTGAATCTAGATTCAATCACTACTGGATTTATTACAGCGCTTGTGACTCGCAATACTCTGCAACAGCACACTGCAACTGCACACTGCAACTGCAACAACACACTACCACAGCAGTGTGAGTGAATGTAGATTCACTCGCTACTAGATTTACAGAGCTGAGATACATGTTTTCATGAAAGCAACATATACCCGACTTTTGAGGTTTTTTTGTAATCAGGCAAAGTGCTGCAAATCCCGATGGGTGCCTTCTATAGATGAGTCATGTCACACGTATGAATGAGTCATGTCACACGTATGAATGAGTCACGTCCCACACGTGAATGAGTCGTGATGGGAATGGAATGTCACACACATGAATGAGTCATGTCACACATACGAATTGGTCATGGTACACATATGAATGAATCATGTCACATGTATGAATCAATTATGTCACACATATGAATGAGTCATGTCACACATATGAATGGGTCATGGCACACCTATGAATGAGTCATGACACAGGTACAAATGAGTCATGTCACGCACATAAATGAGTCATTGCACACACATGAAGGAGTCATGGCACACATGTAAATGACTCATGTCACACATATGAATGGGTCATGGCACACGTATGAATGAGTCATGTCATGCATATGAATGAGTCATGTCACACATACGAATGAGTCATGTGACACATATGCACGAGTCAGGTCACACATATGAATGAGTCATGGCACGCACATGAACGAGTCATGTCACGCATACATATGAGTGATGTCACAAATATGAATGAGTCATGCCACACACATAAATGAGTCATAGCACACACATGGATGAGTCATTGCACACATATAGATGAGTCATGGCACACATATGAATGTGACAGGTCACAAATATAAATGAGTCATGCCACAACTATAAATGAGTCATTGCACATATATGAATGCGTCATGTCACACAGCCAAAGTGCTGTCGATGCCACAGGATGCCAAGTGTAAACAGATATGAATGAGTCACGTCACACACATATGAATGAGTCACGTCACACACATGAATGAGTCACGTCACGCATATGAATGAGTCACGTCACACATATGAATGAGTCATGTCACACAGCCAAAGTGCCGTCAATGCCGCAGGATGCCAAATGTAAACGGCTCTTCCGTGTATTAAACTGGTGTGTTGTTGCAGTGTGTTGTTGCTGTTGCAGTGTGTCGTTGCAGTGTGCTGTTGCAGTGTGTTGCGAATGTGGAAGGCTCGTTCGTGTATTAAACTGGGGTGTAGTTGCGGTGTGTTGTTGCAGTTGCAGTGTGCTGTTGCAGTGTGTTGCAGATGTTGAAGGCTATTCTGTGTAGTAAACTGGTGTGTTGTTGCAGTGTATTGTTGCAGTTTTAATGTGCTATTGTAGCGTGCTGTTGCAGTGTGTTACAAGTGTAAATGGAGCCTCCACGCGTTAAAGGGGTGTGTTGTTGTAGTGTGTTGTTGCAGTTGCGGTGTGCTGTTGCGGTTTCTTGCAAGTGTTGAAGGCTCTTCCGTGTATCAAATTAGTGTGTCATAACACCGTTGTTGTAGTGTGTTGTTGCAGTTCCAGAGTTGTTGCAGAGTACTGCGAATGGTAAAGACTCTTCCGTGTGTTAAAATTGGTTTGTTGCTGCAGTGTGTTGTTGCAGGGGCAGTGTGCTGGTGTATTGTGCTGTTGCAGTGTGTTGCAAGCATACACTGCTCTTCCGTCTGTTAAATTGGTGCGTTGTTGCAATGTGTCGATGCAGTTGCAGTGTGCTGTTGCAGTGTGTTGCGAGTGTAACAGGCTCTTCCGTGTATTGAACTGGGGTTTGTTGCAGCGCGCTATTGCAGTTGCAGTGTGCTGTTGCAGGGTGTTGTTGCAGTATAGTGTTGCAGCGTGCTGTTGCAGTGCGTTGCAAGTTTAAAGGGCTCTTCCGCGTGTCAAAATGGAGAGTTGTTGCAGTGTGTTGTTACTATTGCAGTGTCTTGTTGCAGTGTGTTGTTGCAGTATGTTGCGAATGTGAACGACTCTTCCGTGTGTCAAACTTGTGTGTTGTTGCAGTAGATAAACTGTGAGAGTTGCAATTGAAGAGCTGGTTACACCTGCAACACACTGCAACAACACACTGCAACAACGTACCACAACAACACACTGCAACAGCAAATAACGACTACAACATGCAGCTGTATGTGTGAGACAACGAAAAGAACAGGCTGCAACAATACACTGCAACAATACACTGCAACAATACACTGCAACGATACACTGCAACAATACAGTGCAACAATACACTGCAACAGCGACATGATGAGCAACAACGTGCGGTTGCGTGTGGGAGACCTGGCTGTGGACACACTGCAATACACTGAAGCAACACACTGCAACAGCACACTGCGACAACTTACTACAACATCACAATTCAACAATACACTGCAAAATCGAAACGATGAGCGACAACGTGCGGCTGCGTGTGGGAGACTTCGCGGTGCCACACTCCAACACACTGCAACAACGCGCTGCAACAGCATACTACAACAACATGATACAACAACACATTGCAACGATACACTGCAACATCGAAATGATGTGCGACAACGTGCGGCTGCGTGTGGGAGACTTGGCTGCATCACACTGCAATACACTGCAACAATATGCTACAACAGCACACTACAACAACACACTACAACAACACAGTGCAACAATACAGCGAAATGAAGAGCGACACCGTGCGGCTGCGTGTGAAACACTTGGCTGTGACACACTGCAACACACTGCAACGACACGCTACAACAGCACAACACTGCAACGACACGCTACAACAGCACACCACAACAACAACACACTGCAACAATACGATGCAACAGCGAAATGAAGAGCGTAAACGTGTATGAGCGTGTGAATGGCTTGAATCAGACACATTGCAACACACTGCAACACACTGCAACAATATACTGCAACAGCGAAACAATGAGCGACAGCGTTTATCTTCGCATGTGTGACTTGATCATGATACACTGCAATACATTGCAATGCGCTGCAACACGCTGCAACAGCAAAATGATGAGCGATATCGTGCAGCTTCGTGTGTGTGACTTGACTGCAACACACTGTAACACACTACAACACACTGCAATACACTGCAACACACTGCAAAAGCAAAATGATGAGCGACAACGTGCGACTGCGTGTGCATGACTTCAACACACTGCAACACTTTGCAACACGTTGCAACTTTGTAACACGTTGCAACACACTGCAACAGCGAAATGATGAGTAATAATGTGCGACTGCGTGTGCGTGATTTGGCGAAATTAGTCGACGGCGCTGCAAACCAGTTGGTGAATCTCACTCAGACCACTGATAGTATCAATTCCAAGCAGGTCAGAGTGTGTTGCAGTGTGTTGCAGTGAGTTGCAGTGTGTTGTAGAGTGTTGCGGTTGGTGAATCTCACTCAGACCACTGATAGTATCAACTCCAGGCAGGTCAACGTGTGTTGAAGTGTGTTGCAGTGTGTTGCAGTGCGTTGTAGAGCATCGCAGTGTGCTGCAGTGTGTCGTAGAGTGTTGCAGTTGGTGAATCTCACTCAGACCACTAATAGTATCAACTCCAAGCAGGTCAACGTGTGTTGCAGTGTGTTGCAGTGTGTTGCAGTGTGTTGTAGAGTGTTGCAGTTGGTGAATCTCACTCAGACCACTGATAGTATCAACTCTAAGCAGGTCAACGTGTGTTGCAGTGTGTTGCAGTGTATTGCAGTGTGTTGCAGCGTGTTGCAGTTGGTGAACCTCACGCAGACCACTGACAGTATCAATTTGAAGCAGGTCAGTGCATGTTGCAGTATGTTGCAGTGTGCTGCAGTGTGTTGCAGGCCATCGAAAGAGCCATGTCGCAAATATATATGCGCCATGTCACACGTATAAACGAGTCATGTTTGCACATATAAACAAGTCATATCGCACATATGGACGAGTAATGTTGCACATATGAATGAGTCATGTCCCACGTATGAATGACTCATGTCGCACATATGAGTGAGTCATGCCACACATATGAATGAGTCTTGTTGCACATATGAATGAATGAGTCACGTCCCACGTAGCAAGAGTCGTTCACGGCGATCGAATTCAACACCTAAAACTGGTCAGCACATCTGCAGCCAACGAACGAGCCATACCACACATACAAATCAGTCATGTTACACATATGAATGAGTCATGCCACACATATGAATGTGTCATGTTGCACATCTGAAGGAGTCACGTCCCACATGGCAGTTAGAAGAGTCGTTCAAGGCCATCGAATTCAACACCAAGTACCTCGTCGACGCATCTGCAGCCAACGAACGCGCTTCTGCCTCTCTCGCCATTATGCAGGTACCAAATTTGTCAACAATCAGCTCACTATGAACTCCACTACATCAAAAAAATTGTAGAATCGACATTTAAGAAGTTTTTGCGCGAAATGAACGTGCTTCTGCCTCTCTCGCCATTATGCACTGATTAATTCACTAAATGATAGTCGAAGACGAATAGTCAAAGACAAGTAAATGATTGATTTACTCAACTATGAATTTACTGGATACTGTTGACGGGTACGGTCGTTTTCGACCAAAGAATTAGTTATTTACTAAATAATAGTCAAAGAATAAAAGTCGCAGACGACCATTTTTCTAAATTATGTATTTACTGGATACTGTTGGCGGGCACAGTCGACTTCGACGTCGTTATTGATTTACTAAATTATAGTCGAAGAATGACAGTCGAAGACGAGTTGATATTCATGAACTAAATTATGTATGTACTGGATACTGTTGGCGGACACAGTCGTCTTCGACCGAAGAATTCTTGATTTACTGAATAATAGTCGAAAAATAACAGTCGCAGACGAGTAGATATTAATGTACAGCCAATTGCAGATAGAGTGGCACAGCATCTCGAGATTATTTCTAAAATTCTTCCAACGAACCAGAATTCTGCCCACGGGATTTACGATTAGTACCAAGCAAAAAATGATGAATCCCATGAGAATCCTGGTACACCTGGTACTAGATTGAACGTTTTTAGAAATAAGCTCAAGATGCTGTGCCACTCTGTCTGCAATTGGCTGTACCAAATTATGCACGTACTGGATACTGTTGTACTGGCTGTAATCAATTATGGATACTGGCTGTACTAAATGATGTATGTACTCCGCTGAATAGAGTATCCAGTACAGCACATACATGATGTACAGCCGACGACTGTGTCCGCTAAGCGGACACAGTCGCAGTATCCAGTACATACATGATACAGACATAATTTAGCACAGCCAGTATCCATAATTTATTACAGCTATTACAACAGTATCCAGAACATGCATCACGTGTGCACTGGATAGATGTAGAGGGGTATTACCATACTGTACTAGCTGTAATAAATTATGGATACTGGCTGTACTAAATCACGTATGTACTCCGCTGGATAGAGTATCGAGTACAGCACATACATGATGTACATCATGTATGCACTGTACTCGATACTGTATTGTATGCACTGTACTCGATACTGTATCCACATGATGTACAAAAATCCACATGATGTACTAAATCTATGTACATTATGTATGTACATAATTCAGTACATCATGTATGTACTGGATCTATGTACATTATGTATGTACATAATTCAGTACAAATGTATCTACTAAATTTATGTACATTATGTATGTACATAATTTATGTACATTATGTATGTACATAATTCAGTACAAATTTGTACTGAATTATGTACATACATAATGTACATAATTTATGTACATCATGTATGTACATAATTCAGTACATCATGTATGTACTGGATCCTGCGACTGTGTCCGCTTAGCAAACACAGTCGTCGGCTGTACTAAATGATGTATTTACAGGATCTGGATGCTACAGGCGGGCACAGTTGACTTTGACTTTGTTACTTATTTACTGAATTTAGTATATTAAAGGACTACATATGGGGTGGCTACGATTAGTAGGCTCCTTAACATTATAGGTCCTTTTGGCAGAATTTCGTCTCTTTTATAGGGCTCTTTTGCAAAAGAGACCTATAATTTCAAGGAGCCTACTAATCGTAGCCATCCCATCGCTGACTTTTGCGAAATGCAGGTACTGCTATGGGGTGGCTTCGGTTAGTAGGATCGATAAAATTATAGGTCGATTTTGCAAAAGAGCCCTACAAAAGAGACTATATTCTGCAAAAAAGACCTGTAATTTAATCGATCCTACTGACCGAAGCCACCCCATAGCAGGCACATCTGCGTTACACATATCTACTCAATCTTCTGTGTATAGTCATTGTATATGGTAGCTTGAGTAGATACTATGATTTTTAGTCATTATATGTAGTAGATTGAGTAGAGAGGTATATAATTGACTATTGAGACACGTAGGTACTGCAGCATCTAATTCATCTCTTATATGAAAGAGACCTATATTTTGAAGGAACGTACTGATCATAGCCACCCCATACTATGATTTTTAGTCATTGTATGTCGTAGATAGAGTAAAGAGCTATACAATTGACTATTGAGACACGTAGGTACTGCTAGCAGGCACATTCGCATCTTCTCAATCTCTTATATGTGACGTAACTATGTATCATAAGTGATTTTTAATAGAACATTTCTGTGTATAAAATTATAGTCATTTGATATACTTACTACAGTATAAAAACTCTATACTTCTCTGACTTTTGAGACATGTAGGTACTGCTAGCAGGCACATTCACATCTACTAAATCCCTTATATATGACACTACTACACATTATAGTGATTTTTTATAGAAAATTTCTGTGTAATAGATTATAGTCATTTAATATATTTACTACTGTACAAAAAGTCTATGATTCTCTGACTGTTTTGAAACGTAGGAACTGCTAGCAGGCACATTCACATCTACTAAATCTCTGTTATGTAACACTACTACATATCATAGTGATTTATTGTGGAAAATTTCTGTGTATAAAAATATAGTCATTTGATACACTTACTACGGAAACAAAAGTCCATAATTCTCAGACTTTTTGAGACACTCAGGTACTGCTAGCAGGCACATTCGCATCTGCTCGATCTCTTACATCAAACATGACAATTTGTCATGGTGATTTTCAATAGAAAATTTCCGTGTATAGGGTGGCTACGATGAGTAGGCTCCATAAAATTATAGGGGTCTTTTGCAGAATATCGTCTCTTTTATAGGGCTCTTTTGCAAAAGAGACCTACAATTTTAAGGAGCCTACTAATCGTAGCCACCCCATATTAGATTATAGGCACTGTATAACAGGCCCATAATTCTCTGACTTTTGGAGACATGTAGGTAATGCTAGCGGGTACCTTCGCCTTCGACATCATTGACCGGATCGGCGGTACAACGGTAAACTTAGATTTTTGTGTGCTGGTTATATGTGAATGGTTCACGTCACATATATGAATGAGTCATGTTTTACGTATAAAAGAAGTTATTGCACGTTTATGAATTTTGATGGACAGGATCGCTGGCACGAGAGCTGTTGCCAGATGTTCGATTTTGTAAAACATTTATACAGTGATTTCATCTGTAATGATTTTGTTCAATCATTATAGAGCTGACTTTCGAGAACATATGATGTGTTCTCAAAAGTCAGCTCTAGAGTGACTTAACAAAATCATTATAGATGAATTCACTGTATAGATATTTTACAAAATCACTATAGTAAAACTATGGGATCATCGACATCACAATCCTCAAAAGTCAGCTCGGTGCTAATTGTCTCAAGAATAGAGAAAGTGATTTTGTACAATCACTATGGCGTACAATCACTATAGTGCTGACTATTAAGAATTAGTAGCGGGCTGACTTTTGAGGATTGTGATGTCGGTAATGTAAGGGGCAAATGTGTGTGCTAGCAGTGCCTGCCATGACTCATTCATGTGTGGGGCATGTTTTATTCGTATTTGTGACATGGCTCATTCACATGTGTGACTTGACTCATTCACATGTGGGACATGACTTTATTCTCAATCATATGTGTGACGTGACTCATTCATATGGAACATGACTCATGCATATGTGTGACATGACTCGTTCATATGTGTGACATGACTCATTCATATATGTGCCAGTACATGACTCGTTCACAGGTATGACGTGACTCATTCACATGTGACATGACTCGACTCCTGCATGTGTGTGACATGACTCACTCATGTGTGTGATGTGACTCATGCATATGTGCAACATGACTCATTCATATCTGAACATCAAACACACACACACACTTACACATACACACGCACACGCCAGCTCAACGTGGTGCCATCAAAATGGTGTGTCAACACACATGTTATTTACGTGTATGACATAACTCATTAATATGTGTGATGTGACTTCTTCATACGTGCGACATGACTCATTCATACGTGTGACATGACTCGTTTATATCTG
>Ga0105053_10009997_pt1 | contig 11957 bp, 12 predicted proteins | sample BON01_FD_78093 | JGI IMG/M metagenome (GOLD analysis project Ga0105053, IMG submission 78093) | Freshwater microbial communities from Lake Bonney liftoff mats and glacier meltwater in Antarctica - BON-01 | ecosystem: Environmental > Aquatic > Freshwater > Ice > Glacier meltwater | place: Lake...
CCTCCCTCCACTCCCTCCTTCTCCGCATACGTGAATCCGGATCCTGTCCGATTCTCCTCGACATAGGCCTTCAATGTGTGTCTGTGTGTATGTTCTTCTTCTCCCTTCCCAGGCCCCTGGGGAGCTAGTACCTGAGATCTGGGTGTCTTTCGTAATTTTAAAAGATTTTCTCCTCTTGCTGAGATTAACAATTAATAAACACTCCCACATTAAAAAAATTATATATATATATATATACATATACATATATATACGTATGTATGTATGTACATTTATATATGTATACATAGGTATATGTGTATACATACTCTATATATATTTATGTATATACATACTGATGTATACATACATATTTATATATGTATACATACATATATATGTATCTTCACTAAGGCTCCTCTTGGGCTTCACATACATCTGTTTTCCACAGATACGCCACATGATGAAGAAAACATGTGTTTTCTTCACCATGCTGTTCCATTTGTTTGCGTTTTTGTTGCTGTGCTAATGCTTTTTGATATCCACCCACTCCTTGACCGACACCAAGCCCCCCTTCTTTCCTTCTTTGGTACGAGGCCACTTGCTGAGCCGATTTCCACTGTTTGGCCGTTTCCCTGAATTGCTGCATCAACTCTGAAGCTCTTGCAAATCCAAGAGAATCTTGCTCTTCAATTGCTGCCGTACGTTCAATCATTATGTCCCAATTAGCAATCGAAGTTTGGGTGAATGCAAGAGTATACCTACGATTGGTTGGACCTAGCAATACATTGGTGTGCTGGAAATAGAGGTCCAAAGTATCAAACAACTCCCTGCATTTTCTGTTGAGGCTGCGTTCTACTGAGTTAGGCGCACTTTGGCTGATCTGCACACTCTCCAAACCACGCAGTAATTTTTGTACGCGCGCCGTCACTGTGTCCGAGGCTTCGCCCCTGCGCACTGCAACCCAGTCCCACTGCATTGATAAGCCCCCAATGTCGCCCTTCTTGGTGCACCTTAAAAGGACTGCAAGTTGACAAACGTCCAACTGTGTGTTCACATAAGATTGTGAGAGATTGTTGTCGTGGTGAGTAATCACAATACAAATTCATGTACAGTGACTGCCAATCAAGTCAGTACACATATTAATTAAGTAAACATTAAGTCAGCAAACATATTAAGTCAGTAAATATCTTAAGTCAATAGACACATCAAGTCAGTAAAGGAAACATTGGGTCTGTAAACGTATTAAGTCAGTAAGCATATTTAGTCGGCAAACACATCAAGTCAGGAAACAACTGGTGAATCAACAAATTAAGGCAGGAGACATATTAAGTCAGTACGTTCTCTGTCCACAGAAAATTATACATTCTTTCAGATATCCAGGTGAGAAACAGGTGAGCTACTCTTTCCTGTCTTGGTGATGAGGGCTTCAAAAAACGAAACAATGGGAGGGCTTGTATATTGTATGGGAAATGATTGGAAAAGCACGTCTGTGTACACTGCATCGGCTAGTGGTAAGCGTGCGATGTTGCCAATCAGTTTGCAAAGGCCCTAGCATCAAGAAAGAGTTGGCTCGAAACACACAAATTAGCCAATTTGCCAGATACAGCAAAGCCATGTGGTAAGGTAGCAACGAAGCCCCTATATTCTAGTCCTGTATTCCGTCACGGGAGGATGTGAGCAGGAGTGAGGGAGCATGTTCTCGTCATCCGGGAGCACAATTTGATTGTGAGGGAGCAGCGTAGCGTACACGTGTGCGACACCACGGCCTTGAATTGACATTCCTCCCTTTGCGCAACACGCGCCCAAACGAATTCCATGTATCTGTACTTAAACGATATGTTATTATATTGCATCACAAACACGAGTCTACACACAGATCTGAAGCCCTGCGCATGGCACACACCACAACACACTGCAACACACTGCATCATACAACATCACACTGCAAAATTGACGTGCAGTGTACACTGCATGTCACTCACTGACGAGGCAATCAGTTTCTTGAGGTCTTACCACCAAGGCACCCAGTATTGCCCGTATACTCCAGACACTCATTATTGAGGTACACAGAGGGAGGAGGGTGAGACGAGACCAGGGGAATAGGATGGAAAGGAGCACTGACCAGCATCAATAAGAGTCGGCGATATGCCAGAGACACGCCCTCCTCGATAGCATGTTTCTCGTTGTGCGTGTATGGATCCTCGCGTAACTCTGTTTCCATTTGCCCTAATCCGCGCTGCGAGGCGATGGGCACTGTTCTTAGCCATTGATCCAATCGTGTACAAGACAAGACACGAGACGCAGGAAGGAAGTACAGGGGGGCAGAGAGTAGAGAGTACACATACAGGGCTCAGTCATGGGTGGGCACGACAATGTGGAGATACAAAAGAATACAGTCGTGTATGCAGATGTCGCGTTATAGGTGTCGTCAACGAGTTGAAGATGAGAAGTTCCAAAAAAATTCTCGCTTCGTGCCAGCCCTGCACAGCAAGCATGTGTCCCAGTAAGCTCCGCATCTTGCGACACTCAGCAGAAAAGTCCCTTTCAGGACTTTTCTGATAGAAGATGTTATTCGTGTTTGACACATCTCGTCGGTCAATTTATCCCATTCTTCGAATTCAGCTGCTTCCGCCAACATCTTGCCACTGGCGATCGCGCCCAGATGCCCGAGCTCGATCATGGCCGCTGACACCATCTCTGCTCGCCCCGCAAGATCCAACGACTCCCACTCGACCCCCCTTTTCAACGCCAAAACCTTGGCGTGGGCCTCCGAGCCCATCTGCCCCTCGAGCAACAACAAGACTTTATGTTTGCAGCATCGATCATCAAGTGGCAAGTGGGCTCGGAGGCCCACGCCAAGGTTTTCGCGTTGAAAAGGGGGGTCGAGTGGGAGTCGTTGGATCTTTTGGGGCGAGCAGAGATAGTGTCAGCAGCCATGAGCGAGCTCGGGCATCGGGGCGCAGAGGCCCACGCCAAGGTTTTGGCGTTGAAAAGAGGAATTGAGGGGGAGTCCTTGGATCTTGCGGGGCGAGCGGAGATGGTGTCAGCGGCTATGAGCGAGCTCAGGCATCTGGGTCCAGAGGCCAACGACAAGGTTTTGGCTTTAGAAAGGGGGGTCGAGTGGGAATCGTTGGATACTTCGGGACGAGAAGAGATGGTGTCAGCGGCCATGGGGCAGCTCGGCTTGCCTGCTTTCACTGCGGAAAGGGCACTCGACTGGGATTTGTTGAGTCCATCGGCACGAGAAGGGTTGATCAGCAAGCCACGGTGAGCAGAAACGCAACAATCTACATTAGAAACGGACTGAAGCAACTAAAGCATGTGCCCGGAAAATTGCAAAGTCTGAAGGCAAAGATTGGGACTCTATGTGGACTCTGACACATGAATCATACCGTGATGAGGCGGAGACTGTGTGCCACAACTGCTACGTTGAGGGATCGGAATACCAACAAAAAGATGCCTTCCATAATCTTTTGACTGGGGTGGTGCGTCACTGGATTGGAGAAGAATTCTAGGGCGATTGGACGGCAGACCGAAAGAAAGGTCCCAACCCCACTGACATGGACAGATTTACACACATTCAACAGCCATTGCCAAAGAAAGTTGTGGACAAATGCAGCATGAGAACCACAAAGTTGCGATTGTCGAAGATTGTGATGCCGTTCCCGGTCTTCGAAGAACATTGGGACCCCAACACGGTGATGACTCTGGCAGATGATCAAGACGGTACAGTCGACGTCAAGCTGATCGAGCTGTTGTGCTGCACTCGTGTGTGTTACAGAAACAAAGTCACAAGAGCACTCAAGATGGAGAACGATGGTTCGGTCAAAAGCCTTGCAAAGGGGTGCTAAGACTTTTGTAACTAGCAGGAAAGTTCCAGATATCTTTGATCCCTATGTTATTTTTCTGCCAGCTGTGTGACATTGGCAACTCGAAACGTACCATGTTATGGAGTAGAAAGAAAGAAAGAGCAGAAAGTAGAAAGAAAGAGCAGAAAGCGAGCCAGAAAGCATAAGCAAAAAGCGAGCTTGAAGGCACGGAGCTATGGAGCAACAGTACAAAGAGACGGTTATTGTTTTTAATTATTTCGGCGCTCAGCAAAGGGTGACTCTGTCAAGGCCAACTTAAATACCCACATGCACCTCAATCCAAGTTTTCAGTTCAACGCACCATCTTTCTTTGAGGCTCCTAAAGCCGCTTTCGCTGGAGAATCGGGCTAAGAACGGACATTTTCAAACCTTCCAGGTTTGAACATTTGTACCAGCTATGTTTTGGTTTTTGGTTGTTTGCGCGGTCAAGATGTGATCGGATTAAAGTATCAGAAAAGAAGATTATTCGGTGTTAATTACGGCGTTACTTTTCACATGTCCGCGGCAGCCGGCATTATTTTTGCCCAAAACCGACCAAAATATTTGAATGCAAGCTGGATCTATTTTGGCTGAGAGAACCATTTGAAAAAATACAGAAGTGCTTCAGAGGATCCTGGAGGATTTCGGTGATGCATCCGTCACCATAAATCACTGGAGAACAGCGCGGGACTTAACAAAGTTGGGTCATCTGCAGGTCCCCGGTTCGATTCCGGCCGAAACCCCGTCAACTCAAATAATTATGGATTTGAGCAAATAGACCCTCAAGCAAAGGTGCTAAACTAATGTTTCCAGTAATAAAAGCCAATAAAATCAATCTGTTTTTATATTTCCAATTGAACCTGGATTGCTTTTGGTAGTTTTGAAAAAGCCAGATTCTGCCCGATTCTCAGGCGGAACCGATTCTAAACTAAGACCGGTTGGCAATCCAAAGATGACGAGAAGAAAAAGCTGTGTGCAGGCGCCCTTGCACTTGGTGTGAGTAGGCACACCATGTGCTGTACTTTTCCGGTTTGTCAGCCTGAGCCGACCAATAAATGGACGGCGGCCCATCGCTGGCTATGTCACCGGGTGCGTCTGCAGATGCTACGGCATCAGGTGCGGACAAACCGCAACGGTGACGGCAGGAAGAATGGCATCGTCATCGAGTTCGGCATGCGGAAGCTCCATGGCAGCTTAGAGAGCATCTTCCCGAAGGAGGTGAGTGCTGAGAAATCATTCTCATATCTTCAGGAAAATAGACACAACATGTACACAGAGCAAGACCGTGACGGGTAAGGTGGCGTACATGGGTGGTGTACACACTCTTTGAGTGGATACCATCATCAGAAAGGAGGATAACCTACCTGATTTTGTCCTGAGTCGACGCTCTCCAACCATTTCGTCAAGTTTTGAATTCAACGCACCATCTTTCTGTGATACTTTGAGGCTCCTAAAAGCGGTTTCGCCGGAGAATCATGACAAATCAGGCTACGAACGGATATTTTTCAACCTTCAAGGTTGTGCAGGAGCGCCATTACACAGCTTTTCCTTCACGTCGTCTTTGGTATGCCAACCAGCGTCGGGGTGAGGGTTGACACATCGCGATATATATATATATATTGTCATAATATTGACATATACATATGTGTACATATTTTTTTCAAGAGAGAGAAAGGAGACTATACAGAGCCGCTTCGCAAGCACATCGCACGCACAGATATAGGGTGCAAGACAGTACGGGTGGGAAAGCGTACCAGTGGGTGGTGCACAGTCATAGTTCAGCCGGTGATAGGCAGCGCTGAGGAAAACATTCACAAATACATTATGTCACGGGTATGAGTTCATGAAGAGAACGCAAACTAGACCTCACAGGCTTTCTTTCTTTCTTGGGTGGCGAATGTCCAACTTAATTGTTGAGTCACTTGATTAAGATGGTGGTGCGCACCCAATGAATCGCTATTTTTTTTTTTTTAGGTGGCGAATACCCAACTCAATCACTCAGGCTGGTCCAAGGCCCAACGTTACTTTTGAACACACTCACTTCGCTTGTCCCGACTTCGATTGACTAATTTATTTTTCTTACTCTTCTTGGAGCAACCAAGATTACCCAATGCCGAACGCCAACACAATTTCTTGGAAATCCCCTTTGTTTTTTTGTTTGTTTGTTTGTTGTTATAAAACCCGAATATCCATACTTCACCTGTCCTTCACCTCCCACCTTGGGAGGGAAGTAAACCACCCCCCCAACTTCTCTCAGAGTAATCTCAAAATTTCGAGGTTCGTAGACAAACCAGAATTCTGCGATGCGAGGTTGTGGAGGGTGGTAGGGAGCGGTACAAGACGGTAGGTCAATGGAGCCAAGATGTAGGAACGCCAACCTTCTAATCACACATGTATTTGACTCGTGAGTGAAACTTCTGGTTGTATTGCACATATCGAGTGCACAGGGTCGATCAGTAGACCTCTCTGTGGAGATTGCAGCGGGCTGAAGGAGGATGACAGACATCATCTAAACTCCTTGTCGTCTAGCAGTAGCGCTATATGGCGCATAATATCATACTAATACAATTGCAGCGCTTGACGATCACTCCTACTGCATAATTCACCGAACGGTGCCACATACACAACTCTATGGACTCGCCGAAGGCGGGTCGTAAGGTGGTATGTGTACGATGTGCTAGTACCCTGCATGCACCACGATGATGCATTCTGCCCATGATCAAGGTTGGGAAGGCAGCCTGCACCTCCTTCTATCTACTCATCATGTGCTGAGATCACTGCCCACGCCATCACCATCGCAGTGGAAGAGCGCCAGTGAAGTGAAGATTGCTTTTATTATTGCTCAGAACGAAAGAATGTAATAGTTTTGTTTGGAACTCTCAAGGCGCAGTCTTTTATTCTCACCGAAGTGAGTGGCTGCCAGTGTGATCTGCTAATTGTCGTCATATCCTCTACTTTTCTCAAAAGAAAAGACATGTTAAAAGAAAAAATCAGTTAGTCTAAGATCTCATCCAACCTCTTAGCATATATATACACATGTGTACTTTGTACACATATACGAATATATGCATGCCGAGATTTAGTCCATCTGGATTCTTCGGGCCCTCCAAGTGTCTCATCCCGACTCCTGGGTTCACAACTAAGTACCCCATCTGTGTAGTGTGTGTACGTGTGTGCGTATACACACACACACCCACATACACTCCCACCCGCGTTAAAAATAGAGAAGACAACAGACAACACCCCTATCTTTCCTTCTTTCAAAAATAACCCCCCAGGCCAAGCAACAAGCGCTCTCATAGACTAGTTGAACCCCCCCATCCTCATTCCCCAATGCTAAATGAAACAAACTGCACATACATGCGATATAGAGAGAGACATATATATATATACACATACATACACACATATATATATACACATACACATACACATACACATACACATATATATACATCCATAAATATACGCATATACACGTACAAACATACATACATATATATACATGCATACATATATCTATATATACACACATATGCATATGTACATGTATATATATAGCGCACATGCACATCCTAAGCAAATGTGTAAGCTGATGTTCACAACATCTGTCTAACGTACACACCTGCGCATGCATGGTGCTCAACAACACCTGTAAATGCATGCTGACTCTCTGCAAAAATGCATATGGAATTGTATATATACATACACATATACATATATACATGTACACATACACATGCATACATGCATAAATACATATATATATACATATACATACACATACACATACATATATACATGGATACATATACATATACATACGCATATACATATACATATACACATACATATATATATATGAATATGCACACATATCTATATCTCTCTCTATATCTATCGCATATGAACATCCTGTAGCGAGCGTGAAGCAAATGTGTAAGCTGATGTTCACAACATCTGTCAAACGTACACATCTGTACATGCATGGTGCTCAACAACGACTGTGAATGCATGTTGACTCTCTGCAAAAATGCATTTGGACTCGTGCATGCGCGCCTATGCAAAGGTGCAGCAGCTTCCTTGTTATGGAAGCTATTGCGAACTTATTTTGAGTCTTGCGCGAACATTGTGCAGGCTGTCGTTTACCGCTCGCTCTCCTGCCGCCCGCCCTCGTGCTGGCAATCTATCAACTGACGCTGTTCACTAAAAATCCGTCCAAATCCGCGCCAACTCATGACGCGGTCGCCGCTGTAGTGCTGCACAAGCATCATCTGATCATTCGCGTTGGTGCAGGCCTCATCCATTTTGTCTATGGGTCGCACTTGCGCTGGGCCACGGGAGTCACTTCATCAAAAAGTCTATTTCCGCCATCTTTTGGTGCGAGTTTATTTGAAGAGAGGACAAAGACACCCTACTCTCTGGATATTAATCTGATCACCACACGACTGAGCATGGCCATTAACGGACGTGTGGTGAACAGGTTCCTCTATAGCACGTCACGAATAGGGCGTAGCACGTCAAGGTGTGCATAGCTGCGCCACGCTCGCGATCTCTCGTCAATCTTTGATGGTTTTACTGATTTGGTCAAGACTTTCAATCAAGATCATCGCAGCTTTGTTGCAGAGGGCTGCATGCATTTTCCCAAACTATTAGTATTTGAAACAAAGGAAAACTGAATTTGGGGCTGAAGTTGGGAAAGGAGTCAAAAAGAATCCCACACAAATATGGCCAAATTTGTGTGATGTATATAGTAGTCACAACTCCATCCCAACTTTAGTTTTTCCTTTCTTTCCCAGACTAATAATTGAGGAAAATGTGCGCAACTCTCTGTAAACACGTCATCATGATAAAACAAGGAAAATCTCTAGATTAAACCAAGAAAGTTGCGGATTTCCAAGGAATTGTGCTGACGTTTGGCATTGTGTAATTTTGTGGCCCCAAAAAGAGTACGGAAAATAAATCAGTCAATCGAAGTTGGGACAAGCGAAAATGGAGTGTTGACATTCGGCCTTAGTGGGTGGTCACCAAGTTTGCACTCAAATAGCCTCGTAGGACCCAAAAAACTGTCCGGCGTATTGCCGTGTACTACGGGACCCATGAAACCTGTTCTTTCTTCCTTCTTGGGTTGAGAATACCCAACTTCATTCCTGGAGTAAGCAGGTGGTGAGCAGTGAGCATCTGATGAACCTTCAGACTGGCATGCAAACGAAGGAAGGTCCTACAAATGAAGGACTCCCCCTCAAAAATTCAAATGGGGCCGCAACAAGCGGTAGCAGGCGGTGGCACCTCCAAATCTTGTGGTGGCACCGATAAAATTATACCTGCTGTCCTATCCTCAGTGCTCGCACAAGTGCTCCAACTTTTGGCAAAGTCATCATGCCCTCGACGCCCGCAACCTCAAGTTTTATACTGCAGTTCAGTAGTATTTCTCGATTTTCTATTTTGTCGATTAATAATTCGATATTGTTGATTTATTGCTTTTTACTTTTTGAAATTTGATTTTTTTCATTCCGGCCGGATGGCCAAATTTCTACACGGCCAGTCCGAAGCTGAAACCTCGTCACTAGTAGGGCCCAAGACACTGTCCCGGACCCTTGCCGCGGGCCGACCTCAGGCTAGTTTAAGGGCGACCCCGCAGGTTAAATTAGTTCACAATGTTTGCGTGCTGGCATATATCCTCGGGCTAATAGGATTCAACATCCAAGTCTCCCAGGGATGCGGGCGATTTTTTTTAATTCACGTTCGCTGGTTCTTTTTCCTTTCGTTTGCTTGTTTGTTCTTATAAAACCCGAAAAACCTTACTTCACCTCCCGCCCTGGGAGGGAAGTAAAACCACTGGGAGTATGTATATCCACTCGGGCCGCGTATCTCTTCCTGCGGTCCTACCAAAGGTACAACAACACCGCTCGGAGACACTTTACGTGCCAACTGAGATTAAGACTCCACAAGTTGACGGATTGGTTCGCACTTCTGGACTTACGCAAGCCCTACACAAGTTGCATCCTCAGCCATCGAATAGCGTCCCGAGATCTCCCACGTCTGATTTCCTTAAGCACCAATAATCAAGGCAGTCTCGTGCCTGATGAAACAAACAAACAAGCAAACACCAGCAGTCAGGGTGAAAGAAAGGGGGCGGGGGCAACCCATGCACGATTTTGTAGTTTGGAAAAGCGGCCTCCCGCCAACAAGGCGAAACTAAACAAAACAAAACTACACACGGATACATACTTGCGCACATACACAGAAGGACAAAACAAAACTAAACAAAGCAAAACTACAAAAGATTGTGGATCTAACTCGGAGGATCTGATTCGTCCGTGTAATTCGGATGTTTTGGCCGAACGTTGAGAGAGATTTGGTTGAATAAGAGCCGTGTGAACAAACACATTATAGTGTGGTGTGTGTATATGTGTGCGCGTGTGTACGTGTGTGTGGGTGTGTTTGTATGTGTGTGTTGTGTGTGTGTGACATGTCACGCGTACATACAGCGGTGTAAATATGTACCCAAGCCTGAGCATACGCACATACATATGCTCATACATACGCCTATGTATTTCTTTAAGAGTAGAGTTTGCATTGAAAACTGATAGTGGGATTCTCAAGGACACGGGGGTAACATTATTCATCCTGGCTACCCCTGAGAATCCCCTTCGCTACAACACCCCTCCCCTCGGTAAGCTCTACCCTAGTGGCCGACAAAATAGGAAAGTGGACGAAATTGGGGATTCTGGTGTAAAACAAGTCATTTTGAAGTATTGTCGGTGCACGACCTCTTGCAGCAACTTGCATCGGCGGGAGAGATAACGAAGCAGGGATAATGAGCATATGAGGACTTAGCCCTCTCACCTCCTCACATTCTACAGATTCACTCATTGCAGGCTAAATACAAGGTCATGGTGAGTAAGCACCACTGCGGCCAGACATTTAGCACCTACCTTGGTGGGTGGGAGGGGTGCAGCCTATAAGGAGGGGGTGCAGGGCGCAGCCCCTCGATTTTTTTTTGATGATTTGTTGTGGATTCTTGGAAAAAATGTTTTGGTCTTGAAAGACAGAATTCTTGGAAATACAGAATTTCAAAAAACTGGGAGTTTTGTGACCAGGAGACCCGATTGTTCGTGTCTCGTCGAGAGGTAAAGATTGATGTGTGGAAGTACCTCCAAACAATTGTATAGGCCGGCCTGTATGCAGTTTCTGAGCAAAAACTTGCTCACCCTGACCGTGTACTTAGCCTGCACCACTTTGCCACAGGCACTCCTTCTCATGTTCCTCTTCGGCGCCGTGGAATAATTATCAACATTTTTCGCGGTTTTGGGACCAATTGGATGGTCCCTTCAGATTGGGTCTTTGCACCGAAGTGGTTTTTGGTTTTTGGTTTGTTATGCCGCCACACAGCTAGCAACTCCATTACAGCAGAGATGCGTGCAAGTGGTGCGCAGTAATAAGGTAGCCCGGAAGCGCCTGACCGAATCGAACGGCACTCCCGCAATGGACATCGGACACGTGAATATTTTTTGACGTATACATTCGCATATTGTTTTGAAGTAGACATTCGAATACGCAGACATACAAACATACGAGGAACAGAACAAAACACAAATCGGAGTGCGTTTGTGGTCCCAATTTCATATCTTATTTAATTGGAGAATCTCCAATTATGTCGGCTGCTAGTACCAGTCTCCGCCATCGCCAATTCCGGGGGACGGTCTAGGAAGATGTCCTAGTCTTTCTTTCTTTCGTTCTTGGGTTTCGTAGACCCAGCCTAATCACTGGACTAAGTGGATGGCGCACCAGTTTTTTTCCCCACATTTTTGTTTCGTTTTGTGTTGTTTTTGAATCCACACAGCTAGCGCGTGCCAATTACATCAGGGACGCACACAGATGGAGGTGCAGTAATAAGGAAGCGCCTGGCTCTTTTTTTTTGTGTTTTTTGTGTGTGTTGAAAGCCGCCACACAGCCGCTAGGCTAGCGCGCCAATTACATCAGGAACGCACACAGGTGGTGTGCAGTAAAAAGGTAGACCAGAGCCGCCTGGCTCTGGTTTCTTTGAGAGTAGAGTTTTTATTGAAAACTGATAGTGGGTATCCCAAGGACACGGGGGTGAATAAACCCTGGCAACCCCTGAGA
>Ga0105053_10009998_pt1 | contig 11957 bp, 14 predicted proteins | sample BON01_FD_78093 | JGI IMG/M metagenome (GOLD analysis project Ga0105053, IMG submission 78093) | Freshwater microbial communities from Lake Bonney liftoff mats and glacier meltwater in Antarctica - BON-01 | ecosystem: Environmental > Aquatic > Freshwater > Ice > Glacier meltwater | place: Lake...
CGTGGGCCCTCCAGCCATGTGCGTGCGCGTGTATACCGGGATCTTGATAGACGGCGAGTGAAAGGTGCAGCGCTCACTCTAGCGCCAACGCAAACGCGCTCTCGTTCTCGCCAAGGTGGGGTCGCACGACGTGTTTGGAATCATGACGACACTCTCTTTACCCCCCCCCCACACACGGCACCCCGACCCTCTCTATAACTCTCACCCACCCCTCGCGTGCACATGTGCCCTCTTTCCCCCCCATACACTGCGCTCTCGGTCGACTTGAAATTTGAGTTTCAATTCCCATCTGGCTGTTGATTACTATCAGATAGTAATCTCATGCTCGCACGCGCGGGCTCTCTTTGTCGTCTTCTCTCCTTGACTCTGCCCCTCTTCTCGGGTCTGAAAGACTCAGGACATGACATAGAACATGACATAGAACATGACATACGACACGTGACATAGTACACATGACATAGAACATGACATAGAACATGGCATACGACACGTGACATAGAACATGACATACGACACGTGATATAGAACACACATGACATAGAACATGACGTAGAACACATAACGTAGAACATGACATAGAACATGACATAGTACACATGACGTAGAACATGACATAGAACATGACATAGAACATGACATACGACACATGACATAGAACACACATGACATAGAACATGACATAGAGCACATAACGTAGAACATGACATATGACACGTGACATAGTACACATGACATAGAACATGACATAGAACATGGCATACGACACGTGACATACCACTTGACTCGGCGCCTTCAGACATCTCTCTTGCAACACACACATACACACATACAACTCTCTTGCAACACACACATACACACATTGCAACACACACATACACACATTGCAACACACACATACACACTTCAGACAACTCTCTTGCAACGTTGAGCGGGGATGCGCGTGTGGCGGATGTAGACACTGCAGGGCGTGTGGTGCAGGAAGGCGGTGAAATCACGAGTGCAACTAGCTTGGAGCAGTTTGACGGGCTACAAGGCACGAACCAGTTCGTGCGTATCACTGATGTGACTACTCGCCCCGGCGTGTCAGACGGGCTACGTGCGCACTCTCCCGCGTCCAAACACGCGACACCTGGTAAGTATTTGAGCAAATTTCCATATATGCATGTATGTGGATACCTATTACATGTACATATATGCACATATACTGAGGAATACATATCTGCATGGTAGTCGAGCCAAAGACATTATCAGTCCTAGGCATTTTGTTGTTTTTTTTGTCTTGGCGAAACTTTACACTCCCCCTTAAAACCATCACATGAATGTATATTTACATTCAAATGTATGTGAACGCGCCTGTATATTCATCGACACACACACACACAGAAGCAGAAACAATGGCGCACGGTAATAGAAAAACCGAGAAGATGTCTGCACTTGAGATCATTCGTATCTTCGAAACAATCGATATCAATGGTGATGGCGAGGTCTGCGTATTTGCACACACACACACACACACACACACACACATTTGCATACTTATTGATGTACGCACACACACACTCGTGCACACACTCACGCACACGCACATAATTGTGCGTATATATACATGTACATACATATGCATATACATATGCATATACATGTGCATTTGCATGTATATATGTACATACATATATACACGAACACACACACACACACAAACACACGTATACATGCATGCAATACATACATATATAACATACATACATACGTGCAGACAAACTTACGAACATACATACATACATACGAACGTACAGACCAAACATACATGCACACACACACGTGTATATGTATGCACACGCATGCATCTACCTACATATATGCGTGTACACGTTTTTAAACATGCATCCGTGAAAATGTGTGTGCGATATTTTCTAGGTGTCGCACATCGAGTTTATAAAAGGCCTCAAACTAAACCCTTCAATCGCCAAGAAACTCGGTATGTCTCTATTTGTTCGTGGTTTATGTGTGTGTGCGTGTGCGTGTGCGAATCCTTATAAGTGTGTGTGTGTGTTTGTGTGGGTGAGAGTGTGTGTGTGTGCATGTGCGTCTGTGAGTCTGTTTTTCTGTGAGTTTGTTTTTCCGTGCGTCTGCATATCTGCGTGTCTATGTGTTAGTGTGTCCGTATGTCTGTGTGTGTGTGTGTGTGTGTGTGCCCGTGTCTGCGTCTGTTTTTGCGTCTGCGTCCATGTCTAAATCTGTGTCTGTGTCTCCGCGTCAGTATATTTAAATGTATATAAATATGTATGTATACACATATACAATGTATATGCACACATGTGCATTATTGAAAATGTACAAACGTGCAGGGATGCCGGCAGAGATTCGATCAGAAGATGGATCTCGCGAGCACTATCAATTAGCCTTTGGTGAGATTGACAACGACGGCTCCAAAACCATTGACCTCATCGAGCTTTTGGTGTGTGCGTGTGTGTGTGTGCGTGTTTGTGTGTGTGAAACGTAAGGAGTGGAAAAATATCTGAGAGACTCTGTGGCGTGTACCAGTATGCACAGATATACAGGATGTATACGTACGTACTTGTGTGTTTGCATATATGTACGTTCATACACTATTCATGAGGCCTCCAGTCACGTTTCAAGAGAGAGAATGTGTGTGCGCGTGTGGGTACGTGCGTATGTGCGTGCGTGCGTACGTGTGTGCGTGCGTGTGTGTGCGCGCGCGCGTGCGTGTGCACACGAGCTATAAAAATTGACACACAAATATAACACACACGTAGGCCTTTTACGGGTGTATTGACACACAAATATAGCACACACGTAGGCCTATATATTGACACACAAATATAACTCACACGTAGGCCTTTTACGGGCATCGTGATCTCGGAAAAGAGGAACTCAACAACCTTCTGTTGTTGTGCGGATATGACTCTCCTGGCATCCGTGACATTAACGGGAGATCGGTTTGCGCGCGCGTGTGCATTCGTGTCTGTGTCTGTGTCTGTGTCTGTGTCTGTGTCTGTGTCTGTGTCTGTGTCTGTGTCTGTGTCCATGTCTGTGTCCATGTCTGTGTGTACGTCTGTGGGAGTGGGAGTGGGAGTGGGAGTGGGAATTCTACACACAAATACACTAATTCAACACCTGCCTAGAGTCTCCACGCGTCTCTATTGTTCGATTCACATTTGTCACCATTCTGTGCACATTCATTGACATACACTTCTACATGCATTTGCGTTGATTCGTTTTTGGGATTGGTTTTCGTATGTAAACGTACCTCTGTATCAGGGGCTGATATCAGGCAGTGGATCAATAAGTCCTGATTCGTCTTTGTCTGTTCATTCGATCTCAAATACGGAGGGAGACCAGACCTTCTATCACTCTGCTCTCACCAAGGTCTAAAGCGTGCTGCTGTGTGATGCAGTGTGTTGCAGATTGTTGCAGATTGTTGCACAATCGCTTTGCTCGTACACACTTTGTGTCGTGACGCGCATATGGATGGTTCATGCTACACATATGAATGAGTCGTGGTATACATATAAATGTGTCGTGTTGCACGCACGCGCGCAGCTCTTACAAATATTTGGGCACGTACACTTGCACGTAATAAAGCTTGAGCCGAGCAAATTACAAGACTTTCAGATTTCCAAGTCAAAACCGTTAGCACTGGCCCATATGCACACGCTCAAACACACACGTGTATGCATACATATGCATACATACATACGTATGGCGCACGCACCCGCACGCGCGCTCGCAAATATACGCACGCAAAAAAACAAACACACAAACACGCACGCACGCACACGCACACACATTACACGTACACATGCTTACACACACACGCACACACACTAGGTACCGGAAAAGGAACGACGGGCAGATCAGTTACGACACACGCAACGACAACGGTTCCTGCAAAGAATGACCAATGAAACACCCTCTCCGCGCGGGGGGAGGGATCTCGAAAGAGAAGGTGCCGTGATAAGTGATAGTAGTATCAGTGATGGAGGACGACGAGAAAGACCACAATCAGGAGGCAGAGGTGGTGTTGGGAGGCTGGGTCATGATGCGGGGTCGGCATTCTCTAAATCAATGTCAAGTTCCGGTTTGCGTGTGTGTGTGCATGTGTGCGTGTGTGCGTGTGTGTGTGTACGTGAGTGCGTGTTGCCTTGTCTTGTGTTTGTGCGTGTATGCTTTGAGAGAGAGTGTACTGTACGGTCTCTCTGTTGTTGTGCGATTCTCGCTCGCTCTTTGCCTGGTGTGTCTCTTTCTCTGTCTAACGAACACGTACACACCACATACAGATGGATCTTCTCTCAGAAGTTCTTTCCAAAATTCAAGCACCAACGTTTTTGATCGGTTATATGCCCCCTCCCACCTCCACCTCTAACATCTATTACATTACACACTGAACAACCACTCTCCTTCTCTTTGTCTGTCTCTCTCTTCTCGTGGTCTCTCTCTTTCTCTACTCGCATTCTCTCCCTGCCTCTCTCTCTCACACGCTGACTCGCGCTCGCGCTCTCTCCCTCTCGCGCTCTCTCTCTCACACACACACACACTCGCTTGCTCTCTCGCTTTTCTTTTGCTCTCTCTCACATACATACTCACCCACCCACTTTTGCTCTCTCTATCGCTGACTTTTTAAATCCTCTCGCGCGCGCGCTCTCACTCTCAATCTTGCATACATCACTGGCGCACGGCGTACACTTCCTCTCTAACTCACACTCATACCAAACATCAACACGCACACGCACATACACGTACTTTCTCACACATGCACACACATTCTTTTTCTTTCGTCATCTCTTCCTCATACTGATACGTACATGCAACAGTTCCCTGGCGTGGCTGGACCAAGAGCTACAAAGCCACAGCAGCGCCATGCACTCAGCCTCTTCTAGGTAACTTTTCACTTATGTGTGCACATGAATGTACATTTACGCAGGACTTAGCAGGTGCGCTGTCATTAGCGTGGCTTGTGCAAACGTCTGATGTGTTTGTATGTGTGCGTGTGGTGGTGTGCGTGTGTATGTTTGTGTGTAAGAGAGATAGGTTAAGAACATTACAGCACCTCGATTGTGCATATGCATACAACACTGACTTGATGTTACTGCAATTGCAGAGGAGACACACACATGCACACACACAAACATACAGCAACGGCAATATCAGCGTCAGTAGGTATCCGAGCAGCAGCCTTCTACGGCCCTTCTGATCAACATCAATCAAAAGGACGAAAGGGAAGACAGGAGAGATCGGAGGAGGAAGAGAAGAGCTTGTCTCGATCTGGGGTGGAAGGGGTGGGGGCAAAAGATGGAAGGAAAGGAGGAAGGCAGGGAAAAAATACATGTTATACTGAAGGGGTAGACAATGGGGGAAGAGGAAGCAGGGTGTTGGCAGCTGGAAGTGGTGGAGGCGGCGGGGTCGGGTACACGGTGTTTTCTGGCCCTTCAGAGGCCTCTCTCTCTCTCCACGCTGGTGCTATACGCGACTGGGAGTTTCGTCCTCCCTGAAAGCGCACCACTCACAAATAATCCCATCCCTTACACTTCAAGTTGTTGGAGGCTTGCTCATCCACACATTGCACACGAGGCAAATACGGAGAGTGCCTTTTTAATTGGTGTCATGCTCTCAGACCCAGGACAAGATCCTCGTCACTTTGAGTTGCTTTTTGGAGCCAAAAGTAATTGTGCTGCATACGACTCTGCTTGGGACACAGTCTCCAACAGATACAGCCAAATGTGTTACACACACATATACAACATACACATACATGAACACAGGTAGCAGTATACTCTCTGACACACACATTTGTGACAGAAAACAGTTGTGGAATAAAACAAATAGTGCTAACAAGTACTGTAAAAAGGGTAGGTGTTAGGATTTTACCTACTTTCCCCCATTTCTCAGATTCTTTCCGATGGGATTGGCGCCAAATCCTATTGGATTCTACAGGAGTAGGATTACTCTTTTTGGGAATTCATAGGAGTAGTCAGGAATGAAAGAAATGGAACAACTGTCAGTCTGAAAGACTTGATAATAATGCATTTGTTCGTAGTCCCGATCTATGGTGATTATTGATTGCAGGTCATGTTCATAAATTCACACGGAACACACACACAAAAAGACACGACCACAAAGAAAGTGACTTTGATACCGGTGTAGACGAAATGCAAAAGACTTGGTCACGCAACAGACGGAGTCACATATATTGAGACAGCAATAGACGCACAGATGTGGTTGTAGCTCTATGAGAAGACAGAGGACATAGATGTCAGAAAAAGACAGAGATGAGGCAGATGCTGAGGAAGGATGATGATAATGGACATATCTTAATTCAGTCAGTAAACACAACCTCCTGGATCTGTCCTTGCCGTTCCTTTCAGAGGTCCTCCTGATCTTCCTCCTTATAGCTACATGTGTTGTACATAAATGAATTTAACGTATACACACATATGTACATATATATGCATGTTTATGTATACGTACGTGTGTATATGTGTGTACGTGTGATGATTGAGGTTGTGTGCGTGTACATACATATATTCTATTGATTGAGGTGGTGCATTCGAGCTGCACTCAGCAGATTCAATGTGTGTATATTTATATATATTTATATACATAAATATATATTTACATAAATTTATACACACGCACACACACACGCACACAAACACGCGCACATAAATGTATTTAGACAATGTCCTGCGCCCTCATGTCGGTGGCAACCTTCACAAAACCAGCGGAGTTGGCGCCGAAGACGTAGTCGCCCTCCCGTCCATACTCCTTGGCGGTCACTCCAGTGGTTCTGTTTGGACAACTATTGGCATTATGAAGAGTCACTAAATATATGTAAATTGATTGTGTGTTTGTAGGTTTCATTTTTGTAGGTTTCATTTTTGTACATGAATGTACGTATTTGTATATTCAAATATATGTATGTATACATCAACATTCTTTAACAGTCAGCGCAATAGTTCGGTGGGCGGTTGTGTGTCAGACCGCCTTATCAATCGCGTGATGTTTCATGTACTCATTCTTGTCAAAGTTCGTTTGTATCTGTATGTTCATAAATTACATTTCATAAATTACATAGAGTTACATAATACAGTGTATCTTCTCGAAATTGTATGTATCACACGTAACATATGCATCTGCTTGTAAGCATGCATAACATGTACATGCAAATGCTGTATGCATGTATACCGCATATATACGTATATAAATACATGTATGAGCATGTGTACTATTCGCGTACATGTGAAATGTATACATGTATGCATGTTGTGTAAATACATGTATCCATATACGCACACATACGCAAATCTTCACATATCAAAAGGAAAACCTATGGATGAGCTTCATGATGCCTTAAATGTGTTTGTCAACTTCATCACGGGTCCACACAAGGCGCTGTAAGTTCTGTAACATTTCAAGCCCGCTGGTGCCAACGCTGCCAGCTGTTTTTACAGTACAAATATGTGAATACGTAAGACATGTGAATACGTCAAGACATATATACGTGTGTATCTTTATGTGCATATGTACATGTATATACATAAAGACATACACGTAAATATGTATGGATTGTAAGTATATCTGTAAATATGGCACGGACATACACCAGCACATGTGTAACAGATACTCGTGAAGTTACCTGCGATAACACAGTGATGCACAATCGTTTGAATGTCGACCATCATATCACACATATACAATCACCACTCGAAGCCTTGCCCGGTGCAAAAAGAAGGCCGTGCTTCTAGAAGACAGCAACACAGCCTCAGGCACGCAGGGCATGTTAGCGCCCTAAGCCACAGCCTTAGCTCCCGCCTTGACCAACGCTTCTGCGTCACTGCCATCAATTTCATTCTCTGCAAAGTTCCAAAAAACGTCAGGGATTGTTGAGAAGACATATTGAGGGGAAAAGAGTACATACGTGGCAGGGTAATGCAAGTGATATCAAGATTTTTCACGAGTGGCACAAGGCAACGCGACGGCCACGTCGCCGTCAGATGCCCACATGCGCTTGCCGAAAGAAGCAGGAGTGTACACCACAGAAGGAAAGTCTTGAGCATATTCGCTGAGACGCCCGCGACGGTCGTTTTCAAGATCACGGATCCAGGCAAGCTTGTCGCGCGAGATGCCGTTAGCATCAAAAATGAAGCCTGAGCTGTCGCTCATGAACACAACTATGCCTCCAAGATCAAGTACTTTCTCTGCTGCATACTGTGCGACGTTGCCAGAGCCCGAGATAGAAACACGCGCACCTTTCATATGTCAATGCCCTTTGTCTGGAGCATCTCGCGCACAAAGTAGACGAGCCCATAGCCGGTAGCCTCGGGCCGGATGAGAGAGCCACCATAGCTGGGATCCTTGCCGGTGAGGACGCCGGAGAATTCATTGCGAAGCTCTTTGTACATGCCATACATGTAGCCGATCTCGCGTCCGCCCATCCCAATGGCTATAAGACATTATCTTATAGACATTATGCCTCGTACGGTAGTAGGTATGAGTTTTGCAAAATCTGTGTTTAAACTGATTGCATCAAAGGTTTGCTTGAGGAGTTGGTCTATCACCACTCACCAGCAACCCCGTCCCTGACACTTCAAGTTGTTTAAGGCTTGCCGCCAGTCATCACACGAGGCGAACACAGAGAGTGTCTTGTCAGTCGCTGGCATAGGACAAGATCCTCGTCCCCTTCAAGTTTCACCTTCAAGTGCTAGTGCGAGTCAGGAGTAATCGTGCTGCATACGACCCTGCTTAGGACACAGTCTTCAAGAGATACAGACAAATGTCCGAAGCAGTTTCGAGGATCTTGAGGTAGCCTACGGCAGACGGTGGGGCATGCACACACACATACGCATGCGTATACACACGCACATACACACGCACATTTACACAAACATACTCATATACACACACATTTACAACCTACACAGACAGGTACACTGGAAACTAGTATGCGCTCTGACGCAAACATTTGTGAAAGCAAAAAAAAAATTCATCAAACAAAGTTGTTGTGGGTGATATTATAAACACTGGTAACTAGCATGCTCTCTGACGCAAACATTTGTGACAGCAAAAAAACAATGAATCAAATAGAGTCGTTTTGACTTGAATTATAAAAGAGTTCGGGATTGGGATCTTGAATGCTCTTTTGTACTCCTCAGATTCTTTAGAATGGGATTTGGCGACAAATTCCATTGGGATGCTGTAGGAGTAAGGATTGCCCTTCATGAGAATCTTCAGGAGTGGTGAATAATAAAATAAATGGGACAACGGCTGATCCGAAATGCTTGATAATGAGCATTTGTTTGTAATCTCAGTCTATGGTGATTAGTGGGCGCAGGTCATTTGCATAAATTTAAAGCGAACACACACATAAATCGGCACAAACATAACCAAAGTGACTTTGACACTGGTGTAGATAAATTGTAACAGACATAGTCACATAAATTGTGCGCTGAGGTCATGACCAGCGCCATGATTCGAGTTTTAGATGTTTATTGATAGAAACAGTTCTCATTGTAATTCGAGTCTCTTCTGTCACGAGTCACTAGTATCGAGTCATGTCCCCAGACTCCGTCATGCCCGCTGACTCGTGTACGGAGTAGGAGACTCATATTGAGCACCCTGTCCTATCATCCCCGCTGATGCTCATACGGAGTAAGAGTTAGTTGGTCTTATCTTTCTTTCGATACACAACACATGTTTTGACTCACACTTGTATACACATACGCATTCAACATGTACGTGCGTCGCATTTTGTACGTAGTGTGTACACGTGTAGTGTGTGCTCATGTTGCTTGTGTATCATGTATGATATGTAGTATGTTCGTACATATTTTATTTGTCACATGTTTTATGTTAGATGGTAGGTATATCGTATAAATGGTGTCTTGTTGGTGATCTACGCGCCCATAAATGTGCCATCGAACCAGTCACCCGACCTGGTGTTCCCGCAGACCCCTGTGAGCGTGCCGTGCCCATGCTCTTCATCAGCGAACCATGCGCCTGATCATGGTGGGAGACCATGGCCGCACAGATCATGGTGGGAGACCATGGTCACACTTTGCCGGGCAGCCCAGCGAAAAGGCAAAAGTTGGCCCAAAACGCATGACAGGGCAATCCGAGAGGTAGCGGACAGCTGGGAGCACCCAGACTGGTTGGCGGGCCTCAAAAATCTCAGATATATCCGGGACCATCCGGAGGGCCCACCAGATCGGTACTCCAGACCCTACAAGCTCCAGCAGGTGGCCTGGCACAATCAGTCCAAAGCAGGAGCCGATCTGATTATGGATATTTCCAACGTGCGCTGGCATCTCCCGGTAGGCTTCTCCCGGTGCAGTCCGACAGCCTACTCTCCCAACATCATCATTGAATTAGCAGAGCTGCTCTACATTCAAACGGCGCCGGCAGACCCCGCGGACTCGTCACAGGTGGCTACGAACCTGCGACAGATCCTTCGCTTTTTAGGTCCGCCTGCTGCATCATGCAACTTCATCAATACCATGCGAAAGAAATCTCCATCCTACTCAATCGTCATGGCCTTAGAGGATGCCGTCAGGACATGGGAGGGCAAACTGATACCACACCTCTCCGAATGGAGACCTATCAACACGTCCTCCATGTCCTTGAGACCGGCAACACAAGGCCACACCTTTCAATCCACCATCCACAGCCCAGGTTGGATAGACCTTGTACACAGGTCTCGAGGTCGTGGCTTGGTCTCGCGGAAGGGCTTGCATAATCTCCACTGGGATCTACTCTCAATGGCGATATCTCAAGACAAACCCAATCTCAAACCATATCACACTTACCTACTTCCCTTGAATTCACACTGAGTCCAAGACGCGCCACTAAACAACCTGGATGAGGTTCATAATTGGATGCAACTTCACAAACCAGCAGCAACGGACGACAGGGAATGCGGCAAATTGGAATTCTTGTGCACTCTGAACACTCCATCCCCAGAGAGAATGAAATATCTATTTGATCTCTGTAAGGATAAGAAAACAGCTCATCTGCGACGCACTCACCTCGAGACCCAAGACCTGCTGCGCATCCCCCTCTCCTTCTGGGAAGGGGCAAGCCATCAAACGGATCAAAGGGGTTGTCGGGTGCGAACTCTCTCTAAAGAACTCACCTCGAAGTGCGGCAAGTGCAAACGAATTTGGCCAGTCCACCAGCTGGCCAAGGACGGATGCAACAGCTGCAAGGCAAGCACACGTCAAAGGCAGGCCTCGCCCAAGAAGAAAAAGGGGGCCAAAACCAAGCTCCAGCAGACACTGGGCCTCATGATGCGGTCGGCCCTTCCGGAGGAAATCGAGAAAATATACCACCACAATCTTATTTCAGACTCTACTCTCACATTGCCCCACATTCAACGCTGTTTGGAGGACATGATACAGGAAATGGGCATATCGGCAGCTGACGCCCCCACCAGTGGGGTCACTCCAGCCTCCATACGTCTGTGGTTCACAGACCCAGAACTGGGCTACCCTCTCATCGATGACAACCACGATAGGCCCCTACACCCAAGGGTGGGCCCGTTCCTTCGTGAATACTTATCCAGGCACGAGGATATGGACGACGAAGATGACGAGATGGGACATTTCCACACCGGCTTATGCGACACCAGAGTGCTGGCCCGCACAATGCTGGAGGATTGGGAAACCGAACCAGCTGTTTACGACAACAACAAGGGTGAGACTACCCCTAATCATCATCCGAGACGGAACAGAGAACATTTCTCGACCCCGCACACAGCAAGAGATCCCAACAGAATTGAGGAGGTTGAAGTGGAGAGCGAGGATTTACAGGGCACGATTCGCCAACCACCGAAGGTTGGGGCCATCTGGTTCCACCACAAACCGGAGAGCACTAACACTTCACTGCCGATGTCACAGCCACTACATTCCAAGGCACCACCTCAGTCATTACCTCCAGAGGAC
>Ga0105053_10010000_pt1 | contig 11955 bp, 7 predicted proteins | sample BON01_FD_78093 | JGI IMG/M metagenome (GOLD analysis project Ga0105053, IMG submission 78093) | Freshwater microbial communities from Lake Bonney liftoff mats and glacier meltwater in Antarctica - BON-01 | ecosystem: Environmental > Aquatic > Freshwater > Ice > Glacier meltwater | place: Lake...
GTTCTGGATGTTGGAACCATTCATTTAGAATTCACATTTGTCTAGTTTAATATTAATTCATACTTGAAATAGTTAATCCTTTGTACACGTGAGTATCTGATTGATACTTACATCTTAATAGAGATGAAACGAATCAAGTGACCCTGGCCCTGCTTGAACACATTCGACTAGGAAGTAAGTGTAAGCTTAATTCCTTTTCAAACTGAGGTGATTCCAGTGAACACGTCAAATTTTATAAGAGGAAATAATCTTTTATATCAGGCAGCAACATGTTTCAATTTTTATTAAACCTATCAAATTATTTTTGTTGAAAGGATTCTATGTCAACTGGCTATTTAACTGCATCAAATGTCTTTATTATTCATGGTAGTTGAAGTTGCTCCAGTAAACCGAATTCAGGTTTTTGAATGTTCGATGAATCATCCCAAATGGATACGGAATACGATTATTGGATCCGGCATAGATCTAGACTTATAAACCTTACTTCGAATGTTGATGGATCAGGAACTCAAGGAATAATTTGAGTCGTCGGGATTCAAAATGCTCCAGGTTGCCTTGATTAGGGACACGTTTAAAGTCCACACAAGTCATGAAAAAGTGACAGAAATTGTATTAGGTGCAGGTTCACTACAGTTGCTGCAGCGATATTGCGTGTCTATTCTCTGCATCAACGGGATTTCCTTCTTTATGCATTATATCAACTATAAACCGTTGTGACAATGAGTTTTCGTTCTTTAAATTCCAGGAAGCAACGATTGACGAAAGGAAAAGAAAAGTCGCCGCCCTTTCTTCCTCCGTTGCTGTGTGAAGTGACCAGTAGAAATATGGCGATATGTACAGTGGGTCAACAATATGTGAATATGTCCCTTTTCCTTTGGTGAAATTGCCAAGAGCTTCGATTTGACTCAAACACCGTCGAAATGCAGCCACATCACTCTCTGGCGCTGTCAATGCCCAATCAAATATAAACGGAAAGTGATCGGACAGTTTGCGATAGAATTTGGAAGTAAACGATGTCTCGAAATTGGAAGCCGGACTATCACCTGCTAGATGAAATGTCATTTGCTTATCAAGCTCAAAAAACAGCGCCACTTGCAATGGTGTAATGATATTTTTGGCTGAAACCCACTGGTTCAAATACTTGGAACGGATCGCATACTTAAGAATATCATTGCTAACACCGACTTCAAGGTTACGATCCAACATTTCGTTGAATTCTTGCAAATCTAGTTTAGCATCGCCGTTGGTATCAAATGTGGTGCAAAGTCTGTCAACACTGTTCATAACTTCCGGGGATTTAAAATTCATCACGAGTTTCAAAAAACTCTTAACTTCTTCAGCCTCAACATAGCCATTCGAATTCAGATCAATCTGCTTAAATAGGTCACTGTCCAAGTTGTTCGATAGCTTGGATTTTGAACACCTGCAATCAAATGTCGCCAATACTTTCATGCAAATGTCATAAAACCAAGAGCGATGTCGAGCATCTACAGTTTCATGACGGATATAAGCGTTGATTAAGTGATGTAATTGATAGAGTACCAACTGATGAGCGCCATGTCGATCCACTGATCTTAGACTTCGAATCAATGCAACTATTTGGGACCTAGCTTGGACTACCAACGAGTTTGAAGCTTCGATTGCTCTAAAATAGTCTCTTGTGTCTTTGATAAACAAGTAGAACCCAAGAAGCAAGGTCGAGGCAGTTACTATAAACAACATCCATGAAAAAATGGAGACCGTGTACAAAGAAAATGAATCCTCAACTGACGCATCTGCATACGCCTGAAATATAACGCCTAAAAACAAATAAAGCATTGTGGAAACTATGCATATTGAATCCAAGAGATTGGATCTCGATGATAAATATGGATAATAAAATATCTGCAAACAGAGCATTGTTCCTAAGACCAGACATCCGAGAGCTCCTTGGATGTATCCGTGATCTCTTCCAAGAATAACCAACATCACGAAAATCCATCGCCGAGCAAGTATTAGCAAAGTCCAATACAGCGTCTCCGGTTTGAATCCTTTATAAAGTTCCCCATATCTGGCCATAAATTCAGGGTCTCCCTTTAAGTTCTTCGTTCTAGATACATGTAGAATCCGCCAAATAAACAGAGGGAGTCCAATTACAAAAACTGCGAGTCCAATGGCGGACCACACGATATACGTGACGAAGTGTTCATTTGAGTAGCACTCTGTAGTTGGCGACGATGCCATTACTTTTTTACCGGCGGGCAGATCGATGCAGACTAGAGCATCAAGAACTGCGAGACAAAACGAATTGTAAACGATTATGAAAAAGTTCAATGTCTTGCTAATCTGGTGGTTTGTGAACTGGGTTAGTTCTTGTCGCGTACTCGGGAGAGAAAAAATTCTGGTTGCAAATTTCGCTACTGTTGCTCCAAACCCCGCACCTAACGAGCCAAGACCCCCGCTATGTTTGAAACCTGATTTCAACTTGGAAGATGTTGACTTAGCTTCTGCGTTAGAACAAGATGCGGATGAGTACACTTTGGCGCGAGCACATACGCTCAAAATTAATTGCACAAGAACATATGCCAGAGGAAGCGAATACTGTACAACGTAGTGACTTGTGTAGGTCCAATCTATAATGCATTGGGGAGATACGAAATCGACATCAAAATCAGTGAGTGCAAACGGGATTTCGTAAATAGAGACTGGTGACGGCCAAGTGAGATCGAAATCTTGGACGAGACTAACAATCTGTACATAAAGCAGAAGAATATCCAACGTTTCCACTTCATTGGAAGCTGTATTCAAAAGACTCCATAGAGCAAGTATTGCAGTAATCGCGACGACGGTGAAAAAAAAGGAAGCAGTATAACTTTGGGGACATTCCTCACAAGCACTCATTCCAAGTGCAAAATATCCATCACTACAGGTCGTACAAAATATACCAGAGTATCCAACAGAACAGTTAAAACCAATGCCACATGCTCCATCTTCACACTCATAAAACTTGGTCGGGAAGTTAATATCTCCCCAAAACCCTTCCATTGGTTCGGGTCCAATATTGTTGCTTTGCACTAACAATCTAGTGGAGGTGTTACGACGAGTAGATAAGAAGTATGTGCTACCAATGCATTCGCCGAAATCAGGACAAGGGACACAGGGTATCCCAGATCGCGAAACATCATTAGGAATTCCATTCCAATACCCTGAAAGACAAAAGCAATCCAATATGGTATCTGCAGCTCCTCCGAATCTAAGAGTATTTTTTGGACAAACATTGCAGGATCGACTTGCTGGGGTATCACTGTAAAACTGATTTCCTAAAATAGCACAAGACATGCACTGGGAAGCTCGTGGTTCTGGAGAATACAAACCAGGGCCACACGCGGTTTTGATCCGACCATCACAATAGAATCCGGTGGAGCATCTCTCACACGACAAGTTGTTTACACTAGAGTAGTTCACCAACATAAAATCTCCCACATTTTCACATTTATCTTGACATTTTGCCATGCCTTGTCTATGAGCGAATGTGCCATTCTTGCATGGATTGATATTACGGGAATCACATTCAAAACCTACTGGACAAGATATACATTTGACAAATTCCTCAGGTTGGCCATTGGTTCTATTATAGTCAGGGTTGGGGAAATAGTTAATGTATTCGCCTGACTGGCATCGCGTTATTGAGATACAATTTGGGGGCTCGTAAAACCCACGGCATGTACAGCCGCCATCAAACGTAGGCGTCCCGTGACCATAACACGTACCACGAGAATCTGATTCTATACTATAGTTGAAAGAATTAATCGTTGAGCTAGATGTCAGTTGACGAGACAAGTCCTCAAATGCTTCATTGCGCACCTCAAGTGAAAGGATATCATTGTCTTCGATTATTCTTAATTCCAAACCTCCTATTCTCTTGAAGTGATGTGTAATATTCACAAGTTCGTCATAGAGTTCGCTTCTACTTTGAACCGAGTTCGCCCTAACTTGACAATATGCTCCACCAAATCGAGCAGGTTCAAAACAGTTACACCGCAAAGTGTCCTCTTCAGTGACATAAGGAGTTCCACGGGAATTACACAATTCCCACGCAGTGTGCTCACAAGCAAATCCTGTTACTAAATCTTCCCCTACGCAACTACAAACCCGTCGATTCGTTGTTGACACCTCCGGACAAAAACCTGGGAGGACAATTCTACTAGAAGAACACTGGCCTTCATTAACGGGGCATTCGTATATAACACGGGACCTCATGGAATAACCCACTGTAATTGTTTTATCTTCAATAGTCAACATGGAGAACTCAGCATTGAAAGACAAGGTTTCATCTATACCGATTGGAATATCATCCAAGAGAAACGTAAATAATTTAGGAGCAGGACCAAGATTCGAAGCATAAACATCAAAAGCTGGTATAATATGCAAACGTGTCTCAACACGAATAATTGCTTGCGAGTTTTTGCTTTGAAATACTGGAAAGCGAGTGAGTCTTGTGTTCAGATCATTGAAAACAGATGACAAGTCGATTGAAAACGTGCTATTTGAAATGTTTTTGTCGTGAGGAAGCAGCACTAGAGGTTTCAAGGGCGAATAGGTGGTAATTTCATCATAGTCTGTAGAGAGCGATATAGATTCTAATGATGAGAATGAATGGCAATCATATCCATAATACTCGACAATATCAGTGCCATACATCCCTGCTTCTGGCAAAACCAATATTGAGTTTTCAGTGCTTTGAATTGGCAAGCGAGGGGGTATGCGGAACGATTCATACCGAAATCCGTCCATCTTTTGGTCAAAATTCGACGTTGCTACGAATTCAAATCTTACATAACGAGCCTCGACGCTCGACCAACAAATTGATTCCTGAAATTCAGAAGAATCAGCGAGATTAAAACTTACCCACATGATTTCCCAAAACGAAGAATTTGGTGTGCAAATGTCAAGCAAAAACTTGCCGCTGGTAGTCGTCATTGTTCTCTTGACACTCGGAAGAGAGCTATCACAGAACAACTCATATGATACAGAAGAACTTACTCTCCATATATTCAACCCAGTGACTTTGAACCACTTCAATGCGGATAAAAATTGATCTGAAAAAAGTTCCAAGTCGATAAACCCAGAATCCCCCTTCAAATGCCCTATCCTCATTGACGAGGTTTGCTCGAAGAGTTGATCCATTAATAGATTACGGCAAATCTCACAGTTATTCCCCTCCCAGCGTCGTGTACATTGGAATTCACAAAAACTATGATTCCGTAACGATACTTGAAACATCGATGATGGAAATATATCTGGTTGCTGATCCAGTTGCCACATATTGTACTTTCGAAAGTAATCACTCCTGTTTAGAAGAACCCACTCTATGGGATCGTAACGATAGAGAGAATGAAAAAGAGGGCGCGACGAAAGCATTACGAATGGTTTTGATCTGATAATCGACGCAAAATTTGAGCCAAAATCACGATCTTCGATTGGCAAAACAACTACGGAGCCATTCACAAGTATCGAATTTCCAACAACATTGACAGGCTGTCGAGGCGCAATATTTTCATTGATGAAAATCATTTCAATAGCGGCTTTGGAGACTACATTCCCAGATGATAAGTCAATATAGTTTACATGCAGAGTATCTGTACTCATTACACTTCTATTCTTGTCATAGACATAGAGTAAATTGCCATTGGACAGCTGCTTCCCGACAAAAACCTTAACGCCACAAAGATCGCTAGTAGAATCAAATTGCAACAGCGTTCCAGATTTGGGCAGGTTCTCTAAAACCACACCATACACCCGATTCGAAACTGGCGACAACCAATTCGCATTGAACATATTGGAGGAGCTTGCTGATTGAATCACCCATTTTCTTATTTGCAACTCGCCCAGTTTTATTACAATTCTCACCATAACACTAGTAATAGAAAGATCCGGATTCGTTATCATAATGGAGAACGTGTCGTCTTGGGCATCGTCTAAAAACCGGTATCTAAATGAAGCAAACGCCACGGCCTTAACTCCACGTTCCAAAAGCTCAGAATCCACGAAATCGATTCTGCGTATTTCTCCAAAACTAGGCAGAGAGTCTACTTTAAACGAATACCTGCCGTTGTTCGTAAATACACCCTTAATGTTTCCAGCGATTGAAGTTGCAGTGCGATCATCTAATCCAAATACGATGTCAGCTCCAACTATAGGAACCAGCGATGGCAAGAATGGTTCACGGGCAGTATCTGCGCATTCGTTTTCAAAACCCAAGTCAAATGTTTTACATATTTCAAGATCCAGGGAATCCAGAATGCTACAGCTAAGCCAACGAGTCGACGTGGTATCTGTCGGGAGATAATTCTTCCTCCAAACTCTAAATTCATCAATGATCCCATCAACAGGTCCGATAATAATTTCGCCGGATTGGCTCAGGTCGTCTTTGAAAACAGTAGAGCGTTCCATTTGTTCATAAAACCCGGCAGTTGAGACTGATTCTAATGCGTTCTTGATAACCGACGAATCCCTCTCGAGTATAATAATTGGGATGTCAATCAAATCGTGCACGACTGAAAGGGACGCTCTTGAGGCATACCAGCTCGTAGAATCAACTGGTCCATCTCTAAACATAGATGAATCCTGGATAGATTCACCATTTCGATTAAACAATCCAAAATCGGCCAGACCTAAAATGTTACCGTCAAATTCTAGAAATTGGAGTTCAATTTGTACCACTTTAAAATTACCCGGAATTGAGATGCTACACCATTTCACAAAGTGACCTTGCGAGATGGAGATCGAATTTGTTTCCACGATCACCCACTCCCGATAAGGAAGATGAAATTCTTGTTTCTCTATCAGTGCACGAACTTGGATAGTGGCGGCAAATGCAACGGTCCTTGTCGACACCAGCGAGTAGTGCGTAATATCTTTCGTATACACGATCTCATTCAGGTGAATGAGAACTGCTGGTAATATGCCAGGCGATTTTTCTACCATCCATTCAGTCAAAAGGTCTCCGTCAATAAGATTCGTGCTTGTACAAGGATCACATGACGACGAGCAATGGTAGTTGGAAGTAATGGAGTTTCGGAAGCTCAGTAGAGTCATGTTGTATTGGTTCAAGCAACGATAGGACCCTTTGATAACATTGGAATCAAAACCTTTATGCAAATCAATACAGCTCATCTGAAATCCATAGTAGGGTTTAACGTCACCTAGCGAATAAGCTTCAGGAAGAATAATAAGGATCATCGAGGCGCCCAGAGAAATCATTTTTTGAACCTGTTCATAAGTTATTATTTCGTGAGGATCCATCACAACATATCCAAATTTGCTATGATACTGTTTTTTCTTCGTGTTCAATCCATCCATGGTTTCGAGAGAGATCAAGCTAATGTTGTAAATGTTCGAAAAAGTGTCAGTGGCATAGTAGGGTCTCATATAGTTGAAATCGTCTAAAACCAAAACCTCAGTGACGTCAAAACGAACAAGTCCCGAGTTACCAACAAAAGAAGCATTTGAAAAGTAAGGGCAATCACAATAACCCCATAGTTTTCTCAGCTTCAATATTTCGGTTGAGTATGTTGGGGTAATTGCACACCAAAATTTATCGGCAGGTGATTCGCGTGGCTCATCTGAATATGGAATCACTTGACCCAACACATCAACACAAGAATTATATGTGTTCCCTTCAAAAGTAAACGGGAAAACACATTTAGTAATATTCATCCTGTATCCACCAAATGCGCGGCAAAGTTTGGTGTCGTTCGGTACAAGAGAATCGAGAGGATGAAAATTGATTCTCCTAGAGGTTTTTTGAGTATTCATTTTCTCACCATCCAAATATAAATCAATAGTCCCATCGACACTTCGACCTAAATATACATGTAACCAAATACCCAATTCTACCGAGTACGGAACCTCCAACTCGATGGTTCCCATCTCTATCCTAAAACCATGATTTGAAAAACTTAGTCCAACTTGAGTACCACCATTATTTGGAACGTATCTCCATAGTGATGTCCACATCTCTGCACCGTTGGAATTGACCCAGATTTCAACACTGAATTCTTTACCAAAACCTGTTGCTAAATTTGTCTTCAGAGTAGAACTTGATCCCATTCGCAAAGCATATCCAGCTCCACCTCCCACAGATTCGCCTCCAATCAATGCAAATAATGTGCTCATGACGAGCATAAAAGCGACGACCATGCGACGAAAAAGACAGTTCAAATGGAATTGCAGCCCCCCTCACTTATTCCTATAACCGTTTTCTCTGCATGGAAAGTTCCGAGATGCACGAAGCAATGCTACAGGATGCAAGTGTGGCACAGATATGGGATACAGTGCAGAACAATCAAATTGACCCAATTTTAGTTAAGTATATTCAAGACCAGTCTGCGAGTTCGGCAACGAGAGAAGTCCTATTTAATATGGTCGGAGAAACATTCACCAAAAAGTATTTCGGAGAGGTTATTCGGGACAAAAAGTTATTAAAGCTACCGTATATGTCAAAGGAAACTCTTTTTGAAATGGTCACAAAGTGTAGGCAAGAATTAACAAATCTTACAAAATCCGTTGTTCTGGATTCTGACATTCAGGAGAGACTATCATCCAGTATTCGAAATCTTGCACTCGAGTCTCACTCGAAAAGAGTGGAATCGTTAAATGTTTCCGATTTCTGGGGGCCCGTTATTTTCGAAAATGCCACTAATCATAATCGTAGTGTTCCTTTGATTGACGCTAAAACAACCTTCGAGAGAGTCAATCGAATATTAAAGGTCAATGATGGCAGCGTATCAAATTGTGAACATTACCGGTCGATATTGAAAGCATGTCAAGATCGTATACTTCCAATCAATTTAAGAAGAGGCCTTCTAAAATTGGTGCTGTTTGACAAAGGCGCGGTTGACACTGCAAAACGGGATATTAGCATCAATTTTGTTGAGCGAGGTTCTTCCGAAAACGAAATGACTCTTTCTAAAATTCACAGAATGATCGACCATCAAGTAAATGAAGAGATGCGTTCTAGTTTGAGCTTTTTCGGTAGTCAAGCATCCCCTCAACAATATCGTGACCATGATACTACTAGACTAAAACGAAAGCTCAAATCTGTGCTCAATCAGTATTATATAATGACCGGTATTCATCACTATTCGCAGCTCTTTTTGGCCACTCCAATCGTCTTTGAATTTCAAAAGAGTGAGGATGTAGAGCTAGTTGTGGCTATCGATAAGGTATTCCGGCTGATGCCTCGACCGAAGGAGTACAATGGACTTGCCCGACAGATATGGAGTATTGCTTGCGAGGAGTTCCCAGACGAAGCGCAAGGACTAGTTGCTCTTCTTGAAAAATTTCGTACGAAAGAAGCGAAACAATTGATTGATCAACCGTTCCAGTTCTTCCTTCCTTGGATCGAAAAAATGCTGGTTGGCATTGTAAAAAACGAAGCCATGTATTTTATTTGGCTTCAATGTTTGCTGCCGTCTTTGCTAGAAAACAAACTTGAGTTTGACATCGACGTTTTTATCCAGTATTGTATCCGGATATTCGGAATGATTCGAGAACAAATTAGAAGGGCAATGTCAATCCCTGAGCTTAGACAAATATTCGAAATTGCTCCTAAACGAATATTGACACTATCGCTGAGACGTCATGAACATCCATCCTAAACAAATTATACAAAATAGTATTCAAATTTTACGATGGAAACTGGATTTCGGATCAAAAGTCATGTCCTCATTATCTCGTCGGAGACTAACAATTCATCATCAGTCTGTAATTTTAAAATAGGACGTACGGTGTCATTAGAACAGGAGTTTGATGTGAAGGGTTGGGGATGGAACTTCTCTTTTTAATTAAGGAAGCGAACTTTTCCTTTTTTTTATAGATCTGCTGGACGTTTTTCAGTATCTATATTTTATTTTTATTATTAGGAAAAGTTCAGTTATCAATGATGTGTTATGTTACTAACATGTTAGTATCATTTTGACCCGTTTTTGAAATGGAGGGTATTTCAACTGGGACCTCTTCTCTCCCTTTATCTTCTGCTTATTTTATTAATTATTTAGTATGAACACGAAGATGGTTAGGAGAATCAATCCTGACTAAGGCTGACTTTCAATTTCAGGACCAACGACTTCGTCACCAAGTCATCTTCACCAACGACTTCATCCTCAGCGTCTTCATCCTCGTTGAAAAATGATTCATCATCTCGGCCTGCTTCCAGTCTTTTCGAACTGACTGTTGGTAAAATCATCAGGAGGGGGCGCCATGGCTTCCTTATTACGTCCGTCACGAACCACTAACAACTGTAGTCCCCACATACAATTCATGCGAATAGCCCCACATCCACACTACCAGACTCGGTGTATAGAACCAACAGCTCCATCGCATGCGAACACATCAAGTAGCTCCCCAGCCAACTGAATAGCAACACTGCTTATGAAAAGAAATCCAGTCACAAACTTTATGACCTCATTGGTACCCAACTGGTTGTCCGACCTCCAGTGGTCTTCGTCACTCCACGCAAATGGCAATCGATCATTTGCATTTTCTTTGGTCGATGAGTGGATGCAGCAACTTTCTTGGACATTTCTTTCATTACGCTTATGTTGCAAGAAAGGACCTCAGCTTTGTGACCGATGGACTGCAACTGACCTGCCAGTTCCTGCAGATACGTGACGTTGATGCCTTTGTCTCCATAGGTCTCATTTCTATGGATACGACGAATGGCGTTGATGGTAGCTTTGGAAATCATAATCTCCCGTACAAAGGGCTTGAGTAGGGCTTTGATTTGTATGGCACTCATTTTTGGATTAGAACTCATCGAGTCACGAACAATTGGATACAACTCTGAGCCTTTGAACGAGCACTTTTTAGATGGTGAATTCACTGCAATCGGTTTTTCTTCGCGGAATTCTAAACATGAAATCTAGCCACCATTAACGGCATGTGCCTTGATGCAGAATAGATCATCTTGAATGCGAGCACGACAGCAAATAGTCTTGCGCGTACGGGTAGCCTTTTTCCCTGCTGCGTCATTTTCATATGCCTTGAAGCGCGGGACTTTTCCAAGTACGTTCCCATATTCACTAATCGCAAGCAAAAGAAGCTGAGTGTCAGCAACTATTTTACGAACTTGAAGTCCATCTGGTGAAGGAACGCCTTGTCGGATCTGCTGGATCTCTGTTCTGACAGCTTGAATCAATCTTGGTCTCAAATTCTTATTTGGTACGAAATCTTGCTATCTCTTCTTCAATTTGAGATAGATCATGTGATCATCATATTTCTTTAGTGCCTTCTTATAAGACGCCAGCATTTGTTTTCTTTGAGCAGAGCTAGTTCTGGTGTCATCGTCGAATGTTTCTCCCATCAAGTCAACTAGATACAATGGTTTTGGTACGGAAGCAATATCTTGAGGGTCCTCCTCTTCTCGCTCGGATTCAGACTCAGACTCAGAATCAGACTCTTCTTCCTCTTCTTATTCTTGACGTGAATCATCCTCCTCGTTTTATTCAGAGACGTTGTTCTCCTGGTCAGAGGTGGATTCTTCATGTTCAGCAAGTCGAGCTAGTTAGTTGAGAGGGAGGTTGTCGGAGGAGTCGTACAACCGTTTTCGTTTTGGATTCAACGCTGCTCTTCCTCGTGTTATCGGCATCGACGAAGAATTGTTTTTATAAGTGTGAACTGATTTGGAATATCTCAGAGGAAATATATTTGGAATTCGCTTTGAATAAATGAACTGATTTGGAACATTGTTTTATAAAAGTGATCTGATTTGGAATATTTTTTAAAAGAGTGAAGAGATTTTGAATTTGTTTTATAAAAGTGAGCTGATTTGGAATATTATTTTATAAGAGTGAACACTTTCGAATATTTTTTATAAAAGTGAACTGATTTGGAAGATGAACTGGCGTAGAATCTTTTTATAAAAATAAGATTATTATTAGGTAGAGCATTTCACCGTGTTGAATATTTTTTTTA
>Ga0105053_10010002_pt1 | contig 11953 bp, 9 predicted proteins | sample BON01_FD_78093 | JGI IMG/M metagenome (GOLD analysis project Ga0105053, IMG submission 78093) | Freshwater microbial communities from Lake Bonney liftoff mats and glacier meltwater in Antarctica - BON-01 | ecosystem: Environmental > Aquatic > Freshwater > Ice > Glacier meltwater | place: Lake...
CATCTGTTCGATCATGGGACACGGCGCGAACGAACTGAACGTGATCGCGTACACCGCGGCCAAGGGTGCGCTGCGCAACCTGACGCTGCAGTTGGGGTGCGAGTGGGCCGACCGTGGCGTGCGGGTGAACTCGGTGTCGCCCGGATTCATCGTCACAGAGATGGTCCGTCCGGCGCTGGAAGGTATGGGAATGGACAGGTGGATCGCGTCGCGCACGCCGATGCGACGCATCGGTGAACTCGATGAGATCGTCGCACCGGTGATGTTCCTCGCCTCCGAAATGGCCAGTTACGTCACCGGTCACGACCTCAACGTCGACGGTGGGACGAACGCATCCAATGGCTACTACCAGATCCCTCCGATCCATCAGGAGTGGAATGCCGACACCGCCCCGCGCATCGGGCTCGGCTATGAAGGCGTCGTCGCGCGACCCGAGTGGTACGAAGTGATGAAGGCCGGAATTCCCGGTCTGCACTACCCGCCCGAATGACATCCGAGTGACATCCGATCGATACCGGGTTGACAAGCGTCGCTCCGATACGACGCCGAACCAACCGATCAGTTAGTTTCGCCCGGCGAGTCGTCGAACGAGACTCGTCCGGCGCCCCGGGGGGATGACCGGTCACACACAAAATGGGGGATTGTCAACATGACAGCACGATCAACGAAGCGATCGCGAGCACTGCTCGGAGTCGCCGTCAGTCTGGGGCTCGTCGTAGCCGCCTGTGGTAGCGACGACGGTGGCGGGAGCACCGACAGCGCAGCACCCGCAGCGACCGACGCACCCGACTCGACCGACGCACCCGCCGCGACCGACGCACCCGACGCACCCGACTCGACCGAGAGTGCGGACGAGGGCGCCACGGGCGAGGCGACGGGCGAGCCGATCAAGATCGGTGTCCAGAATCTCGAGGGTGACCCCAACGGGTCCTTCCCCGAGTTCTCGATCGGAATCCAGGCTGCGGCCGACTACATCAACGCAGAACTCGGCGGTCTCGGCGGCCGCCCCATCGAGATCGATCTGTGCAAGTCGATCGTGGCGCCCGACGACTCGCAGCGCTGCGCGAACGAGCTCTCGGCCGATGGTGTGGAGATGGCGATCTCGACGATCAACTTCTTCGGTAACCACTTCTCGATCTACCAGGGTTCCGACATTCCGGTGATCGTCGTGACGCCCATCACGCTCGCCGACTTCACCTCCGAAGGCGTCTACGCGATCGGCGCCGGCGGCGGCTGTCTCGGCGTCCACACCGGCCTCGTGCAGTTCGTCACGCAGGAATTGCCGGAACTCGAAGGTATCGACGTCAACAGCGTCGCTATTCCGTGGGCCGACACGCCTCCCGGCGTGGTCTGCTACAACGACCTCGAGGCCAAGCCGATGGACGTCATCAACGGCACCGAGCCCGGCGACGCCGAGCTTGCCGGATCGAACCCTGATCTGACCTACCTCGGTGTGGCAGTCGCCCCGGCGACGCCAGACGCCACGCCGCAGGCGAGTGAAGTGCTCGACTTCGGCTCGGACGCGATCATATTCTCGGGTCAGGGCGCCGACTGCTGGAACCTCGTCGACGCCATGGGCCGCCTCGGCTGGACGCCGACTGAGACCCCGCTGGTGCTGGCGGGTGGGTGCACCGACTTCGCGGCCATGGAAGCGGCCGGCGATCTGATCGACGGCATCTACATCACCGGTGCCGTCAACGGTGTGCTCGGCGACCTGTCGACCCTCGAGGGTCAGCAGCTCGACAACGCCACGGTGTACCAGACCAAGGGCGCCGAGTACGGCATGACCGAGGACGACCTGTTCAAGGGCTTCGCCACGCAGGGCTTCTCGGCGATGATGAACATCTGGGAAGCAGCGCAGAAGGTCGACGGTGACGTCACCGGTCAGTCGATCTCGGATGTCCTCGCCGCCACCGACGGCTCCGAGCCGTCGTTCGGTGGTCCGCCGATCAACTGCTCCGCAGCGCCAGCGCCGTACGTAGCGGTGTGCAGTGCCGACATCGCCATCGATCGGTGGGACGCCACGGCCAAGAAGTTGGTCAACGTGATCCCGAGCTTGAGCGGTCTCGACCTGGTCGCTGGCACAGCGCTCCGCCCCGGACCGAAGTAATCGGTGTAGGGAACTACCACAACACCAACCACGGGTCGGGGCTGATCCACGTGATCGGCCCCGACCCGGCTGTCCACTCCATTTTCGTGACGCCACCGGGGGCTGCGTGAACGACATCATCTTCACACTCTTGATCGGCCTCGGCCTGGGTTCGCTGTACGCGATCCTCGGTGCCGGCCTCGTCGTGTCCTACAAGGGTTCTGGCGTCATCAATTTCGGCTACGGCGCCATGGCCATGTACGGCATGTTCACCTTCGACACAGCGTGGAATCGTGGCGAGTTCTTCTTCCCGTGGGTCGACTTCCTCCCCACGAAGACGCTCAACCTCCCCGTTCGCATCACGCTGTCAGACAGCGGCACGTGGCCGATGGTGCCGTCACTCGTCCTGGCGCTCCTGCTCGCCGTTGGCCTCGGCCTGGCCGCCCACTTCCTCGTGTTCCGTCCGCTGCGGCACGCCGCTCCGCTCGGCAAGGTGGTCGCGTCGCTCGGACTGGCGCTCTACCTCCAGGGTGTCGCCCTCATCAACTTCGGCAACTCGTTTCCACAGCCCCGAAGCGTCGTGCCCGATGATGCCATCGACAACTTCCTCGGTCTGGGCAAGGTGTTCCCACGTAACACCGTCTACGTCGTCGCGTTCGCCGTGCTCGCGGGTCTGTTGCTGTGGCTCGGCTATCGCTTCACCCGATTCGGCCTCGCCACCCGAGCTGCGGCCGGCAACGAGAAGGGTGCGGTCCTGCTCGGGTATTCGCCCCAGCGTCTGGCGGCGATCAACTGGGTGATCGCGTCGGTCCTCAGCACGCTGGCGGTCATCGTCGTCGGGCCGATCCAGGGCACGATCACTCCGGTCGGGCTCACCGCACTGATCGTGCCGGCCCTTGCGGCTGCACTGATCGGGTCGCTGCGCTCGATCCCCATCGCCGTCGCCGGTGGCCTCGGGCTCGGAGCGGTTCAAACACTCCTCGACGTCAAGAAAGCCGACTGGTTCACCGGCAGCTTCGAATGGATGCAGACCGGAGTGCGCAACTTCCTGCCGCTGCTGGTGATCGTCGTGGTGCTCTACGCTCGTGGAAAGTCGCTTCCGATCCGCGGGGCGGTCGAAGAACGCCGACTTCCGATTGCACCCGATCCCAAGCGGATCTTCGAACATGCGGTGGTGTGGATCACGGTGCTCACGCTGCTCGCGTTCGTGTTCGAAGATGCGGGTGGACGAACCCGCTTCGCGAACTCGATCCAGACCGGGATCGTGATCTCGATCGTGATGCTCTCGATCGTGCTGCTCGCGGGCTATACCGGTCAGATCTCGCTCGCCCAGATGTCGTTTGCCGGCATCGCAGCGTTCGTGACCGCTCGCATGATGGCCGATGGCATCGGACGAGGTTCGAACCTGGTTGCGGTCACCGGCCCCGGTCTGGCATGGCCGATCGCCGGGGTGATCGGCATCGGTGCGGCCGTTGTGGTCGGGTTGGTGGTCGGGCTCCCTGCAGTGCGAATCCGCGGGGTACAACTGGCGGTGGTGACGATTGCTGCGGCCGTCGCGCTGCAGGGCCTCTACTTCGAGAACGCCGCGATCACCCAGTTGCGTGCAGGCGTACCGGCCTACATCAAGGATCCGACCATCTTCGGCATCGATGTCGGCGCCCGCAGCGCTCGAGAGCAGAACGAGAATCCCGCCTTCGTCATCTTCGGCGCGATCGTGCTCGCACTGTGTGCGATAGCGGTTGCGAACATTCGTCGCAGCGGCGTCGGTCGGCGGTTCCTCGCAGTGCGCTCCAACGAACGTGCAGCAGCGGCGGCGGGCATCAACGTGTCGCTAACGAAGCTGCTCGCGTTCGGGATCAGCGCCGCTCTCGCTGGAATCGGCGGGCTGATGCTCGGCTTCAAGCAGGTCGAGGTGTCGTCGGCCAACTTCGGCTACGGCGCGAGCCTCTCGGTGCTCGCTTTCGCGTATCTCGCCGGCATTTCATCGATCAATGGCGCACTCGTCGCCGGCATGCTGCTGTCGGCGCTCGTACCCACCACATCGAACTACTTCTTCGCCGACACGAACATCGACAGCTACATCGGTCTGCTGAGCGGTCTCGGCATCATCGTCACCGCGATCGTGCATCCCGAGGGAATCGCGCCGTTCTTCAGCGGGGCGGTCAGACATCTCGGCGACTGGCTCGTCGGAGCGATACCCGGCGCCGAGACGTTGCGCTCGAACTACCGCGGCCCGAAGCAGGTCGTCGTCAAGGCGGGACTCGGCGTACTCGTCGTCGGCACGGCGCTCTGGCTCTACAACGCCAAGTTCGTCGACTCCGTCGAACTCTGGGTGCTCATCAGCGCAGCGTTGCTGTTCATGGTGGTGCTCGGTTTCGCCCGATACGTCGGACCGGTCTCGCCGACGTTCTCCGAAGCCGGACGACAGTGGACCGACGTCGGTCGGCGTCTCGGCCCTACTGCGCTGGTCGGCTACGTGCTCGGGTGGTTGATCTGGCCACTGCGGGTCGACACCTACTCGAAGCTGTGGATGCCGATCCTGGGTGCCGTGCTGGTGCTGATGATCGGATCGATCATCCGCCAGGTGATCGCCGGTCGCCGGGTCGAGAGCGACGACCACACGCACGATCCGACGCCCGAGCCCGCTGCTCTTCCCCTGACCCCGATCCCTGCCGAGGTGAACTGACATGGCGCTACTCGAAGCACGAAAGCTTACCGTCAGCTATGGCGGGCTCTACGCCAACGACGACATCGATCTCGACTGCGAGAGCGGCAAACTCGTCGGGCTGATCGGCCCAAACGGGGCTGGCAAGACCACATTCATCGATGCGATCACCGGGTTCACCCCGCTCACCGGAGGAACGGTCACATTCGACGGCGTCGATCTGGCCGACAAGCGACCTGACACGCGGGCGTCGATGGGCCTGGTGCGCACCTTCCAGTCGCTCGAACTGTTCGAGGACCTCAGCATTCGCGACAACCTGCTCGTTGCCGCCGAACAGCCGAAGTGGTATTCGTTCCTCGCCGACATCGTGTTGCCGAATCGTGGTGGTTCAGCATTCCGCGAGCAGGTCGATGTCGCGCTCGACGCCCTCGGGCTCACCGAACTCGGCGAGGCGCACCCGAGTGATCTCAGCCATGGCCAACGCAAGCTGATCGGCGTCGCTCGGGCGTTGGCAGCGAAGCCGAAGCTGCTCCTGCTCGACGAACCGGCCGCGGGCCTCGACACCCAGGAGAGCCAGAAGCTCGGTCGCCACCTGCGCGGTTTCCTCGATCTCGGCGTGAGCCTGTTCCTGATCGACCACGACATGGGACTCGTGCTCAACGTGTGCGATTACATCTACGTTCTCGACTTCGGCAAGGTGATCGCTCACGGCACGCCGGCGCAGGTGCGTGCCGACCCGGCGGTCATCACTGCCTATCTCGGTGAGTCTGCGGGTGAGGCACAGGCTGCCGAGGGAGCTGCACTCGGATCGTCGAGTACGTCGAACGGATCGGAGGCCACGCCATGAGCGAAATGCTGATCGATGTCCGCAACTTGTATGCCGGCTACGAGGGCATTGCGGTTGTCCGTGATCTGAGCTTGTCCGTCGGTCCCGGCGAGGTCGTTGCGCTGCTCGGACCGAACGGAGCCGGCAAGACCACGACGCTGTTGACGATCTCCGGGCTGCTCGCCCCGATCGGCGGCACGGTCGAGGTGCTCGGCGAGCCCGTCGACGGCCACAAAGCCCACATGGTCGCGCGGCGTGGACTCGCGCATGTGCCCGAGGATCGCTCGTTGTTCTTCGACCTCACCGTCGACGAGAACATCCGACTGGGTCTCACCGGCGACCGGCAGGCTCGACGCGAAGCCCACGACCGTGCGATGGAATTGCTCCCGGCGCTCAAACCACTCGGGAGACGCCAGGCCGGACTGCTCTCGGGTGGTGAGCAACAGATGCTGGCGATGGCGAGGGCGCTGGTATCGAGCCCGAAGTGTCTGCTGGTCGACGAAATGAGCCTCGGCCTCGCCCCGATCATCGTCGAGCGGCTCCTGCCGATCGTGCGCGACATCGCCGACCAGACCGGCTGCGGTGTGCTCGTGGTCGAGCAGCACGTCCACATGGCGCTCGAAGTTGCCGACCGCGGCTACGTGTTGAACCACGGCGAGCTCGTGCTCGAAGGCACGGCTGCCGAACTCTCCGCGAATCGACACGTGCTCGAAGCGAGCTACCTCGGCGAGGCCGCGCTGGACGAGGTGTGAACCGGCCGTTCGCATCTGACCTGCTCGCGGGTCGAACTGCACCGGTCACCGGCGGTGTCCGAGCGATGAGCGAGCACACCACATCTGCGGCGTGGTTCGCTCATCGCCCCGGTCACTTGAATCTGGCGGCTACTCCGAACGAGAGTTGACCGCCATGGACTGGTCGTGACCCCACTCGATGTCGAGCCGATCGAGGGACCGCAGTACGAAGCCCGGCGCGTGGGCGAAGTCGTTGTCGGCAGCGAGGCGGAGATCGGGGAGGCAATCGAGCACGTTGTGGAGCGCCATGCGTTGTTCGAGCCGTGAGAGCCCTTCGCCCGGGCAGTGGTGCTCGCCGAGCGAGAACGCCACGTGTCGGCGACCGTTGGGCCGATCGAGATCGACGCAATCCGGATCGGGGAACATCTCTGGGTCGCGATTCGCAGCGGCGTAGCGGATGTGAACCGTCGCTCCCTCGGGCAACGTCACACCGGCCAGTTCGGTGGTGCGTGCGACGCGTCGGTACAGGCCCTGGGTCGGTGATTCGAGCCGAAGCGCTTCCTCCACGAACGGCTCGATCAGTGAGCGGTCGGCGCGAACCCGTTCGTAGAGGCCCGGCTCGCGCAGCAGGATCCACATCGCAGAGGTCAGCGCGAACGTGGTGGTCTCGTTGCCGCCGATGTACAGGTGGTCGATGATCGAGATGATCTCCGGATCGGTCAGCGGTCGTTCGTCGTCGTCGTAGCGGTCGAGCGCCAACGCCGACAGGACGTCGTCGGCGGGATGCGCCCGCTTCTCGTGGAGGTGATCCAGGATGTAGGCCTGGAATTCGACGACCTGTTCGGCCACCCAGACGTGCTGTTCGTCGCTCAGCCCGCCAGCGAAGGGCAGGACCCACGCCGCTGACCACGCCTTGAGCTGGTCGATGTCGGTGTCGGGAAATCCGAGGATGCTGGTGATCATCCGCACCGGCAGTGGCAGTGCGAACTCGGCCATGTAGTCGCCGGTCCCGGCGGTGGTCGCCCTGGCGCCGGTCATGGCGTCGAGGAGTTCGTCGATGACCCGCTGGATCTCGGCGCGGTAGCGCTCGGATCCGTTGCGGTCGAAGTACGAGTCGACCAGCGCCCGGTATCGGCGATGATCGGGCGGGTTCGTGCCGAGTGGCGCCAGGCGGTCCCATCCCCGTGCGAGATACACGCGCTGTGCCGGCGAGTCACGGGTGGTCAACCCGGTTCCGCTGGGAAACACGTCCTGGTGGCGCAACACGTGCATCACGTCGGCGTATCGACTGATCACGAACGTGTTCGATCCTGGTATCTGGTACACCGGGGCCTCCTCGCGGAGACGCCGGTACACCGGGAACCAATCCTGCTGCGTCGCCGGGTCGAACAGGTCGATGTCGTCGGTGCTCATGAGATCTCCTCGGTCCGCCCGCCCGACAGGCGACCCCGTACCATCGGCTGATGGCGACACTGCTGGCTCACATCACGGTTCGACCCGGACACGAGGCGGCATTCGAGGAGCTGGCCAGGACGCTGAGCGAACGAACCCACGCGATCGAGACGGGGGTGCGGCGCTACGAGTACTGGCGCGGATCCGAACCCCGTACGTACTACACGCTGCTCGCGTTCGACGATCATCGAGCCTTCATTGCCCACCAGACCAGCGACCATCACGAGGCTGCATCGCCGCAGCTCGGCAGTCTGATCGAACGCCTCCGCCTGGAATGGCTCGACCCGGTCGAGGGCGCGTGCGAGCTGCCGCCGACCGAGATGCAACCAGCGCCCACCGGCGCGGACGATCTCACCGTCGCCTACACGGCGCGCTTCGCCGCCGTGATCGCCGACTGGTGGACGCCTCTTCGTCACCTGTCGCTCAGCTAGTCGGTTTCGGCTGCGGGAGGTGAGGGCTCGCGGCTCCAGAGAACGTCGAAGTCGCGGGCGATGTCGAGCACTTGGAACGCCCGGCCGACGCCGACGCAGAAGCCGACCGTGACCGTCAATTCGACGATCTCTGTGTCGGAGAACAGCTCGTGCAGCCGATCCCACATGGCGTCGTCGATGCCGGTGTGATCGATCGCGAACTGTTCGGCGAACTCGGCCGCCAGGCGTTCACGGGGCGTGAAGTCGGGATGGTCGTTGTACTGGTGGACGTGCTGGTACAACTCGTCGGTCATGCCTTGCTGCATCGCCGATGCAGCCCGAGTGTTCAGTCAAACATGGCACTCGTTCAGCTGAGCGATGCGCATCCTGGCGACTTCCCGCTCGCGAACCGGAAGGCTGGAACGCTCGTAGACCGCTTCACTCATCGCGTGCAGCCCCGCCCCCATGTGGGGCGCCAGTTGCCAGATGCGCGAGGCCTCTTTGCCTTCGCCGTCGGGAATGTCGACTCGTGCCATCAGTGGCCCTTCCTGGTGGTGACCGGCGTGGACTCGACGAGGTCGTCGACCCACCGGTGGAACATCTGGTTGCCCGGCTCGTTGCGGCCGAACACGAACTCGGTGTTCGCTCCCGACGCGAGCGCCGACTGGATTCCGAGGCCGGTCTTGTAGTCCTCTTCGTTCACCACCCACTCGAGGAAGTCGGCGCGCTTGAGCGTCTCTGCTCGTTCCTCGTCCGACGCGTTCTTCGCGATCAGGTGCGTCTGCACTGTGCGCGAGCGGTCCGAGGTCGGGCCGGGAAACAGCTGGCTGACCATCGCGCCGCGACCGCCGTTGCCGGCGACGGAGATGTGTGGGAACACGGTGTGGACGAAGCCGACGTACTTGGCGGGCGCCCAGTCGGCTGGGGGTATGTCGCGTAGATCGGGTGTGACCCGTCGTGCGAACGCCACGCGCTGGTGCGGGCCCCACGCGTCCCAGGTCATCACGTTGCCCATCACGTCGAGGCCGAGCGTGTCGCGGTGCAAGATGTCGAGGTGGTAGCCGTCGACGTAGCCGTCGAAGGCGATCTTCCAGTTCGGTCCGATGAGGACCCGCTCGTCGAGGAACTCCATGTCGGCCAGCCCGAGTTGATCGAGTGCGGTGTCGTACCCGCCCAGCCACTGGTCGAGGTCGAGTTCGGCGTCGGGTCGCAACACCACGAACACCATGCCGCTGCGTTCGGTGCACGGGAGTTCGGTGAGGCCGTGGGTGTCGGTGTCGACGTCGCCGAACTTGTTTCGTCCCGAGACCCCGACGAGCGCACCAGCGGTGTCGTAGCTCCAGCCGTGGTACGGGCACGTGAACCGACGAGCCTGGCCGCAGCCCTCGCCGACCACCTGCGCCCCGCGGTGCCGACAGGCGTTGATGAACGCCTTGACGCTGCCATCGGATTGGCGAACGGTGAGCACGGGGACGCCGGTGATGTCGATGGAGCGATACGAACCGGGCTCGGGGAGGTGCGCGCTCATCGCGGCGATCACCGGTCGGTTGCGGAACAGCGCTTCGACTTCGCGTTCCCACCGGTCGGGGTCGAGGTAGTGGTCGACCGGGATGGTCATGGTGTCGTCGAGGGAGTCGGTGGTGTTCTCGTCGAGATGGGTGAGCAGTCGGCCGGCCACCTGGTGCCAGTCGGGCTCCCATGGCCTGCCGTGGTGGTCGGGCTCGGCGGGCTGCGCGAAGCGCCCGTAGGTCGGAGCGGAGTCGGGCCGGCGATCGATGTCGCTGCTCATTGCATCTCCTCTGCTCGGCGAACCTTGACCGGGATTGCGCTGGACACGACCATGCCGGTGACGGGGTCGTGGCCGGCGTCGACCGACACGAGGCGACTCGTCGGCGTGCCGATGTCGCGAACCTTCTCGTCGGTCAGCGACCGCCCTCCCCACGAGTGCGCCATCGAGATCACACCGCGCTTGACGTCGTCGGACGGTTGCACCACCCCGATGATCGAGGCTCTGGGCGAGGTGATCTCGACCAGGTCACCGGCTGCGACATCGAGCTCGGCAACGTCGTCGGGGTGCATGTACGCGGGGTTGGTGGTCCCCTTGCGGGCGAGGCCGGGAAGCTCGGTTCCCGTCGAGTTCAGCACGTGCTTCAGGCGGCGGCTGATCAGGCGGAACGGGAACTCGGTGACATCGACGTCGCCGAGCGCCGCTGGATTGGTGAGCAGGTCGGTCAGTTCTGCAACGAAGTCGTCCGGCGCCGGCGTGAACTTGGCAGTCGCTCCTTCGTCGGCAGGCTGCACGACGATTCGCATGTCCGGGTGCACGGTCCGAAGGTTCGCCCGGACCTCGTCGAGCGGCATGCGTGAGCCGGCGTAGGTGCGGTCGATGATCTCGTCGGTGCTCGGCCGCACCGTCATGTCCGGCGACCCTCCGGGAAGGGGGAGCTCAGTGCCGAGTCGCGACGCCAGCTCCCAGAACACCTCCCATTCGTTGAGTACGTCACCGTCTCGCTCGACCACCGGCTCGGTGTAGTTGGTGTACGGCTGGCGGAACCAGCGGTCCATGAGATGCGGCACGTCAGCTCGCTCGAGAGCGAGCGTCGGCGCGACCACGTAGTGGGCGAGTTCCGCCGTCGGTGTCATGCGATAGTCGATCACCACGAGGAGTTCGAGGTCGGCGAGGGCCTGCAGCGTGAGTTCCTGGTCGGGGAAGGCAACTGCCGGATTGCCGCCGCTGACGATCAGCGCCCGGATGCGACCGTCGCCCGGTGTCAGGATCTCCTCGGAGAGCGCTGCGGTGGGCATCTCGCCTCGGTAGCCGCGCAGCCCGCGGATGCGCGACGGCGGCCCGCTGGCGGGAGGCCGGGGTGCGGTGGCCTGCGCGCGTGCGGGCATCTCCGGGTACAACAGCAGGCCGTTCTCGAGCAGGTCGCCCTCGCGGTTGACTCGCCCGAGGATCGTGTTGAGCACCACGGTGAGGTGCTCGGTGAGGCTCGAATGCGCAGCCATGTTCGGGCCGGTGCCGGTGCCGGCGGTGCCCTTCGGGCCGGTAGCGAACATCCGGGCTGCCGCGACGACATCGTCGGGGTCGAGCTGGCAGCGTTCGGCGACGACGTCGAGCGTGAACCCGTCGACCGCTGCAGTGAGCTCGTCGAGTTGGCTGACCCATCGCTCGCAGAACTCGTGGTCCTGTAAACCCTCGTCGAGCACGATCCGGATCATCCCGGCCAGCAGCGTGGGGTCCTCGCCGGGGCGGACCTGGAGGTGGATGTCGGCGAACGAGGCCAGTTCGGTGCGGCGCGGATCGACGACGATGAGCTTCATCCCCTCGGCCTTCCGGCGGCGCATCACGACGAACGGGTTCGTGCCCTGCAACCCGCCGATCGGGGCATACGACGAGACCATCGAGTTGTACCCGATCGCCATGTGCACATCGGAGTCGGTGAAGCTCTGGTACCCCGCCTCCCAGCCCCCGAGGCGAAAGCCGGCGAGGCCCTTGGCCGGTTGATCGATGGTGACCGATGTGTAGAACGACACCGAGTCGATGCCCTGGTGGAAGGCGCGCGCAGCGCCGACCGCCACCGAGTTCTGGTAGCCACCCGTTCCGGTGTAGGACGCGACAGCGCGCGGGCCGAAGGTGTCGATGATCCGGCGGAGTTCTGCAGCGATCTCGTCGAGCGCATCAGGACTCGTCACTTCTTCGAAGGTTCCATCGGGGCGGCGCCGCAGCGGGGCGCGGAGGCGTTTCGGGTCGGCCATCTGATCGGGGATCTGACGTCC
>Ga0105053_10010003_pt1 | contig 11953 bp, 13 predicted proteins | sample BON01_FD_78093 | JGI IMG/M metagenome (GOLD analysis project Ga0105053, IMG submission 78093) | Freshwater microbial communities from Lake Bonney liftoff mats and glacier meltwater in Antarctica - BON-01 | ecosystem: Environmental > Aquatic > Freshwater > Ice > Glacier meltwater | place: Lake...
CAGCTTGGGAAGCGCTTCGGGGCCGATCGCATCGTGCCTGCGTGTGGGGGGTTTCGCCTGCTCAGGCGTGGGTTCTGGGGGCACTGTTGTTGTGCGCTGTTGCGCCGTATCGCACCCTGTTGAGTGTTGTTCTAGGCACGAATTAGGCACGGAGTCTTCTGGCGCCGGTGGTGTCACCGAAGCCGCGCGACCGTCCGAGGGATGTATCGCTCGAGGATCGTCAGCAAGTCGTCAGGTGTCATCGGCGGTCGGTTTCGTCGGCCTGCCATTTCGGTGATCGCGTCGCCGACAGCCGCGCGCTGCTCGTCCAGCAGTTCGCTGATGAAGTCGTCGAGCGACATGGCGATGATGCCGTGCGGTGCGCAGGATGTTGGAGGGAAGTGCCGCAAGTTCTCGGTCACGATCACGTCGGCGCCGGCCATGACGGCGGTTGCGAGCACGTGTCGATCGTTGATGTCGTTGGTCATCTCGTCGACGAGCGAACCGGGTGGAGCAGGAATGCTTGCGCCATCGAGTGCACGGTTCATCAGACTGAAGCGTTGGGTGATCTTGTCGGGATCGAGGTCCGGGCGGTTGGTCGTGAGGTTTCGAATCGCCTCATCAAGGATCGCCTCGGACCAGTGCGGTCGGTAGGCGTCTCGTACCGCGAGCGTGACGAGGAGGTCGGTGGGCGTGATGCCGTAGAGGACGTTCGCGTCGAGGACCGCGATGAGTCGACTCATCGCAGAGTGGCTGCCTATAGGTCCATGCCGGTGTCGTCGGCGAGCTGCTGAATTTCTGCGAGTGCTACTCGGCTCGCATCGTCTCGTTGTGTCTTGTACGCGAGGAGGTCAGCGAGAGCGAGCCGGCGATGCGAGCCCGCCATGTGGTGCGGGATGGTTCCTCCGTCGACGAGCTTCACGACGTGCGGGCGACTGACGTTGAGCAATTCGGCGGCTTCGGCCGTGGTGAGCACAGCGGAGGAAGACATCACCGTCACCTCGTTTCCGGCGCGAAGTTCAGCGACGATTCCCGTCAAGGCCTCACGAAGTGAGGTGGGCAGTTCGAGGACGCCAGCATCGAGCTGCGCAGCGATCTGTTCGGCTGCTTCGGCGTTGAGTGAACTTGGATTGATTGTCGACAACATCACGTTCTCCTTCAACTCGAAACGATAGTTCACAAACGAAACAAACGCAACGGTGTCGCCCAGTGATGCTATTTTTCCGACGCGAAAGGCGCATTGCTAGTGGTGACGCGCGCAAGTGAGCTGGCTGTCGGGTGAGGTGGCTTTGGCGTTCCAGGTCCAGTTGAAGGGTTTGGCCCGTGTGTTGTAGTCGTTGACGTAGTCGATGATCGCGCCGGCGAGGTCGTTGGTGTCAGCGAACTCGGCGGTGTTCAAGAGTTGGCGGGTGAGGATCGAGAACCACATCTCGACCTGGTTCAGCCATGAGGCGTGGGTCGGTGTGCGATGCAAGAACACCCGGTGATGTTCGTCGAGCCACGCTTCGACATCGGGGGTGCCATGCGAGGCGAGGTTGTCGACCTATTCCGATGTCGGCATAGTTACGAGGTCGGCATAAGTCGACAATGCAGTGCAACTCGAGATGGCCCGCGACTTGGGAGTCGAGTTCGTCCAAGAACCCAATGAAGTTCGCGGCGCGTGTCGAGTCCGACGGCCTGACAATCACTTCGCCGGTGCCGCACTCGAACGCAGCAAACAGCGCTCGTGTGCCGTGGCGTTTGTACTCGAACTCCTGCTGGGCGGGCCGACCCTTCGACTGCTGGTTGGGTCGGGTTGATGCGGGACTTGGCTTGCATCCCAGTCTTTTCGTCGACGGAAAACACCGCCCAGTTCTCGCCCGGGTCCAAGTAGAGCCCACAAATGTCGACCGCCTTGTCATCGAAGTCGGGGTCGTGGGACGTCATCCACGACCGCACCTGCCACGGCTTGATCTTCATGGTCTTGCAGATCCGCCACACCTGGGACTCCGAGATCGCGATGTCGTGATCATCGTTCAAGATGCGCGCGACTTCGGGCATCGACATCCGTGCCTTGCGTCGCTTCGCTGAAAGCTGACCGGACTCCGGGGGCCGGGTCGTGATTGTCTTCACCAACGTCAGACGATCCTCGGGCCCATACACCTGTGGCCGACCCGAACGATCCCGATCACGAAGCCCGTCAAGGCCCTCGTTGCGGAACCGGCGTTTCCACAGATCAACCTGGTTGCGATTCACCCCGACCACCTCAGCGACCTTGGGTGACGAGACGCCACGAGCGGCCATCAACACGATCTTCGCGCGCTGCCAATCACGGCGCTCCGTCGTCGCTGCAGCCACCCGGCGCTCCAGGATCTCACGATCCGCCACCGACACTTCCACCCCAACCGGTCTCGTCATCCACCCATCAAACCACAGCCATGTCATTAACGCGAGCATGCACTAGTCGTGCGAACCCTCACCAGTGCAAGCACCGTCTCGGCGTAGTGCTCGAACTCGCGTCGGCCATTTTGGGGAGTGCCCGGAAGGGGTGCTCAAATTGATCCGAGTCTGGCTGGCATTGCCGCCTTGATAGCCGGGCGCCGAGTCGGCGGCTTACGGTTCTACGGGTCGACCGAGAAAGTCGTCGCTGATGCTGATCCGTACGCCGCCGCTGGCGAAGGTGCTTCCCGCTGCAGCGAACTCGGCGTCCTTGTCGGTGTAGTACTGGTCGCGGAAGTCACCAAGATTTGCTGCGTTGTAGGTGAGGTACAACGTCCGCCGTGGCATGTCGGTCTGGTTCGTCTCGCTGCGATGCGGCGCGTAGGAATCGAACGCAACGAGTTGTCCCGGTTCGACTTCGACCGGCTCCCAGTCGAGTGAGGCAATGACGTCGTCGGTCAACCTGCCGCGTTCGTCGGTGTCCAATTTGCCGGCTCCGTGGCCGCGGGCAAACCAGAGACACCCGTTGTCGACGGTCGCCGGGTCGATGGGAACCATCACCGAAATGTGGTGGTCGACGAAACGGTAGGCGGCGGCATCCTGATGCGCTGCGAACCCGGCCCCGCTGGGAAGCTTGTAGTTCACCTTTTCCTTGAAGAGCGCGGCCGGTTCGGCGAGCACCGCGGCAACGACATCGGGGACGACGCCCGATCGCACGAACGACCCGAGCCAGCCGTGCTCATCGGCGAAGCGCTCGGACCGTGCGAGCGTCGGTCCGCTGGGGGTCTGTTCGAAGTGGTGCAGGCCAGGGCCATCGGCCGTCGCCCACGATGCCAGCTCCTCGACGGCGTGGCGCAGCATGTCCAACGTGGGGTCGTCGATCGCGTCGTCGACCACGAGCCATCCATCGCGATTCCACTTCGACACTTCTTCATCGCACAGGCCTTCACGGGAGGTCAACATGGATAAAAGCTAGGTCGCTGACGCTCGCGGTCGGAGCCCCGGACCTCACTGTTCAGTCAGGCTTCACCTGAGCGTCGCCGGGGTGACTTGTCTAGACAACCTGAGGATGGCAGGTTGAGAAGGCGACTTCACAGACCATCAGCCACCCGGCCCAGATCGAACGTCGTGCGGAGCTTCTCGCCGTCGCCGACGACGTTGCAGTCCGAGCAGTCGCCGAGCTCTGCCTCCAGCGATTGGGTGAGCCGGTGATCATTACTCCGCCCGAGAGTGGCATCGTGATGATGCAGGTGCGTGAGCCCGTCGTTCGGGAACGGTTCCATCTCGGTGAAGTGGGGGTGACCCGCGCCGACGTCGAGCTGGGCGGCCATCGCGGTTGGAGCATGCGACAGGGGACAGATCGTGTTGCGACCCTTGCGGCGGCGATCTGTGACGCAGCAGCGCGAGGCGGTGGTGAGAGTGCTTCGCAGGTCGAGCAGCTGTGCGCAGAGACCGCTCGCAACATCGAGCGCCACGAAGCGGACCTGGCTGCATCCCTGCAACCGACTGTCGTCGAGTTCGAGGAGCTGGACTGATGCGGCCGATCGCACCCCCAGAAACCGCTGCGCTGAATCTTGCGGCGGCTCGTCTCGACGGCGTCGACTCGCTCGCGGTATTTCGTGCGCTGCTCGACAGTGCGGCTCGCCCCGGCCGGGCGGTCGGCATCCCGGCGGACCTCGTGTCACGGTTGCCCGCCCCGCTCCTCGCTGCCCTCGCGCTCACCGACCTCGACCACAAATTCGCAGTGCTCGGCGACACCGAAGATGCCGCGCTTGGTTGCTGGGCGCCGTTGATCGCTGCTGCGACAGACGCTCAGCCGACCACGGCGCTCGGTGACGCCGACGTCGTGCTGGCTCGCCGCCCGCCGACGAAAGAAGAAGTCGGTTTGTTGAGAATTGGCACCGCCGAGGCGCCCGAGCTGGGTGCGCGCCTGTTTGTTGCGTGCCGAGCGGTCGTTGCCGGCCCGGTCGTTGCAGACGAGGAGCACGATGTCGCACCGGCCGGATCACATCGCTTCACCGTGACCGGTCCGGGAGCGTCGATGCCACGACGCGTCGAGGTGGCCGGTGTCGGGAGCGAGGTGCCTGCCGCGGTGGCCGATGCGAACCGTTCGTTTCCTGCCGGCATCGATGTGTGGTTCATCGACGACGCCGGCAACGCCGTGGGTGTTCCGCGGAGCTCGCAGATCGTGCTCGAACCGGCACTCCCTCATCACGAGGACATCACGCTCAACGACGGAGACAACTGATGGGGTACGCAGCCGCCCGAGGTGGCCTCGACGCAATCTCAGCCGCAGAAGCGCTGGTTCGTGACGCACGCGACCTCGCCAACAGCCCCTGGCTCGAACTCGATCAGCTGATCGACCGGCAGCGCCTTGCCGTGGACCGCGTGATGGGCGAGGGAGGGCTCTGGGATCCCCGCCTTGCAGCTCGTGCGCTCCAGCAATCCGAAGGCGACACCATCGAAGCGTCGCACCTCCTGCGGTCCTATCGGGCCACGATGCCGCGCTTCGCGTACTCGCATCCGGTCGACATGGACGACGCACGGGTCCTGCGCCGGATCGTGCCCGCATTTCGCAACCCGCCGGGTCCGCAGCTTCTCGGACGCACAACCGACTACACGGGCCGGCTGCTCGACCGGACCGATGATGCTCTGGCTCGCGAACGAGCCGAGAAGCGTTCGATCGACTGGGCGCCTGCTGAGCAGGCGGTGACAACGTCGAACCCGACCGATGCCGGCACTGTGGCCTCGACCGGACCGACGAAGGCACACTTGGGTGATCGCCGTCATCGACGACTGCTCGACGTACTGCGCGACATGGACCTGATGGTCGATCGTCGCCGAACCGACGACCCGGAACCGGCCGACATCACCCGGGCCGCCACTCGACCGCCCGCGCCGCGCTCTGCGGTGCTGGCCACGATGGCCCGAGCCGAGACCGGTGCTCTGGTCAACCTGTGGTACCGGAACATCCTTGGACCCGACGGCTACATCCACGAGGTGACGTTGGGAGAGGTCCGCCACGCCGAAATTCCCGTCACCGTCACCCATCCGCACACCGGTGGCCCGGTGGACATCGGTGGCGTCCGGGTGACCGAGGTCGAAGCAATCGAAGACCTCGACGGCGCAGACGAGGATCGCACTCGCTTCGACGCTGGCTACGGGTTGTGCTTCGGTCACAACGAAAAGAAGGCCATCGCCATGGCGAACCTCGACATCGCGTGCCATCGCGACGGAGGAGGTGTCGGTGGCGCATCAGACCTCGAACAGTCGATCCTGATGACCACCGACGGCCTCGACGCTTCGGGGTTCCTCGAACATCTCAAGCTGCCGCACTACGTCACGTTCCGATCGATGATCGACCGGAAGATGGCGATGCGCAGCGCCAGGACAGCCGAACACCCCGTGTTTGACACAACGACTGCGACCGATGCTCCCGTGCCGGTCGACCCGCGAGAAGGAGACTGCGCATGAGCGCCACCGTGTCCGAAACCATCGATTGGTCCATCCCGACCGAGGGGACACGACTCGACGCATTGGTCGAGCCGGCTGTCGAGGCCGGGATCCTCGACGAGCACGCCAAGCGCGAGCTTCGCCGGGCGATCCTCACAGCGGTCTGCGTGCCGGGCTATCAGGTGCCGTTCGGCTCTCGCGAGATGCCGGTCGCCAGAGGATGGGGATCGGGCGGACTCCAGATCACGCTCGCCATCGTCGGCCTCGACGACGTGGTGAAGGTGATCGACCAAGGAGACGACGAGGGAGTCAACGCCGTGAACCTCCGCCGCCTCGTCACCGACACCACCGGCGCCACAGAAACCACCGAAGTCAGCGAAGCGACCGTCATCCAGACCCGCCACCGGATTCCGGAAGACGCACTCGAGGCACACCAAACGCTCGTGCTGCAAGTGCCGGTACCGGAGCCGCTGCGCGGCGTCGAACGCAACATCGCCGAGCTCGGGCGGATGCACGCCGAAGCCGACTACTCACGCATGTGGGTCAGCCTCTACGAGGACAAGGTCCGCAACGGGGTGATCACCAAGAGCACCGGCTACCCGTGCTTGGTCGGTGGTCGCTACGTGATCGCCACGACCCCGATCCCGAGATGGGACGTTCCCCGGCTACATCGGGCACCGTTCCTGTCGCTGTTCGGCGCGGGCCGTGAACGCAAGATCTATGCGATCCCACCCGACACCGACGTCGAGCCGCTGACCTTCGACGACGTTCCGTTCGAAATCGAGAAAACACCGGGCGCACGATGCTCGCTCTGTGACGCCACCGAGGCGTACCTCATCGAGATCCCGCCGTCGGACGCCGCTGCCGACGACGGCCGATGGATCTGCAGCGACACAGCATGGTGTCGTCGCCGCCGAGTCGAAGCGAGCCAATCATGACGCTCGTGTCAGCGCCTCGCCCGACCGTGCTTCGAGTCGACCGACTCGGAAAGATCTTCGGTTCCCAGAATCCAGCTGCCATCGAACAGACCGGCCCGGAGGTCGGCTCGGAGAAGACACCAGATGGCAGCTCGGTCGTCGCTGCCTGGGATGTGAGTTTCGATGTCGCAGCCGGCGAGGCATTTGGTGTCATTGGCGAATCCGGGTCCGGCAAGTCCACCGTGATGAGGGCGATTGCGGGAGACCACTCGGCGAGCGCAGGCTCCGTTCGGATGCGACGACGAGATGGCTCCACCTCGGACTTGCTCACCATGACCCAGTCCGAACGCCGTGCGCTTCGAGTTGACGAACTCGCTGTCGTCTACCAGGACGCTGCCGATGGTCTGGACCTCAACGTGACCGCCGGTGGAAACATCGCCGACCGCCTGACCGCAGCAGGCGGACGGCACTTCGGTCAGATCCGTGAACGAGCCGCCGAGCTGCTGGAGCGAACCGAGGTGCCACTCGACCGCATGGACGACCTCGTCCGAACGTTCTCCGGTGGCATGCGCCAACGCGTGCAGCTCGCACGAGCGCTCGCCAATCGGCCGCCGATCGTGCTGTTCGACGAGCCGACAACGGGGCTTGATGCATCGGTCGCCGCCGGCGTACTCGACCTGATCCGCAGCCTGCTCGAAGAGCTGGGCATCGCGGCGGTGGTCGTCTCGCACGACTTCTCCGTCATCGAAATGCTCACAACCCGCTGCATGGTGATGCAGCACGGTCGAGTCGTCGAACAAGGGTTGACCGATCAACTCTTCGAAGACCCCCAGGCTCCTTACACCCAGCGACTCGTTGCGGCGGCCCGAGCATGAGCGAGCCGACTCCTGAAGCTCCCCGCACAGAACCCGACGGAAGCACCCAGCCGCAGTCGGTGGTGCTGTCGGTCCGCGGGCTGCGTAAACACTTCGTGCTCCACAATGTCGATGGCCGACAGGTCGATGGTTTGGCCGGTATCGACCTCGATGTCAGCGCTGGAGAGCACGTTGCATTGGCGGGCTCGAGCGGCGCCGGCAAGTCGACGCTGCTCAAGTGCATCTATCGGACCTATCTCCCGTCGGCGGGCACTGCAACACTGCGCTCGCCTACTGGACCTGTCGAGTTGACCGCACTCGCCGACGCCGAACTCGCCGCGATACGCGGCCGTCAGTTCGGCTACGTCTCACAGTTCCTCCGGGCCGAACCGCGGCGTGGCGCACTCGACATCGTCGCGCGTGCTGGGATCGCCCGCGGCATGGACCGAGCCACAGCCGTCGAAGCAGCCGCGACCGCACTTCGTCGTCTGCACGTGGATGAGTCGCTGTGGGACGTGTACGCCTCGGTGCTTTCCGGCGGCGAGAAGCAGCGCGTCAACCTGGCCGCCGGCACCATCTCCGCACCGCAGCTTCTCCTGCTCGACGAGCCGGTCTCTGCCCTCGACCCGGCGAACCGGGAGGCAGCACTCGAACTCATCTCAGACCTCACAGCGCACGGCGTCGCCGTTCTCGCCGTGTTCCACGACCTCGACGCGATGGCTCGCCTGGCCTCGCGGGTCGTGGTGATGCGCAACGGACGCATTGTTCAGTCGGGTCCACCCGAAGAAGTACTTCACCACCTCGAAGGAGTCGCCAGATGACCGTATTGACCGAACCCCACACCATGCCGCCGAGCAACGATCGGCGCGGCGTCGATGTGGCGCTGACAAATGTGCGCCTCGTGCTCGACGACCAGATCATCGAAGCCGGCACCATCGTGATACGCGACGGTGTGATCGAAGCCGTCGGGCGCACTGCAACGGCACCGCCCGACGCGATCGACGGGCGCGGGATGCTGTGCATCGCGGGCCTGGTCGACACGCACTCCGACGGTTTCGAAAAAGAGCTTCGGCCACGCCCCAACGTTGTGCTCCCCGCTGACTTCGCGCTGCGGTCGTTCGAATCGCGTGTCCGTGCGGCCGGCGTAACCACCGTGTTCCATGGCGTCGGCTTCGAGAACGGATCCAAGTACGACCGCTCGGTCGAGCAGGCGCATCTGCTGTGCGACACGATCACCACGAGAAGAGCTGACGCCGACGCTCGCGTCGACCACCAGATTCTGTATCGCCTCGACGTGCGCGATACCGACGGCCTTGTTGCGTTGGAGACTCGATTGAACCAGCGCCACGGCGACCTGCTGATCAACGAGATCCCGCTAGTGTCGGCCGAAGATCACACACCGGGCGTCGGCCAATACACCGACCGCTCCTACTACGAGCGATACATCGCAGGCACCAAGGGCCTCGACCCAGACGAAGCAAAGCAGTACATCGATCAGATCGTTGCCGATCGAGACGACAAGCTGGACAACGTCGACCGGGCGCTGTCGTGGCTGGCGAATCGGGCCCACGGAGGAACGATCCGGCTGATCGGTCACGACCCGACATCAGCCGCCGAGATCGACGCAGCAGTCGAACGCTCCGTGTCTATTGCCGAGTTCCCGACCACTGTCGAGGCAGCACGTCGAGCCCACGAACGAGGTCTTCGAACCGTGTCAGGTGCCCCCAACGTCGTGCGCGGCGGGAGCCATTCGGGCAACGTGAGCGCCGCAGAATTGGTATCGCTCGGGCTGTGCGATGGGCTCTCGTCGGACTACATGCCGACAACGTTGCTCGGAGCAGTGGGAACGCTGGTCCATGATGGTGTGTGCGATCTGGCGACCGGGGTTGCGCTCGTGACGTCGGGGCCTGCAGACACGGTCGGGCTTGCGGACCGCGGGCGCCTGAATGTTGGCCAGCGAGGCGACATTGTCCTGGTCGACTTCGACGGTCGACTTCCGACTGTGCACCTCGTCATCGCAGCTCACGATCACGTTGCCCCGATGCCGATCGGCGCGAGCAAGTGAACACTGAACGCCCCGTTCCTTCCGCATCTGTTCGCCAGTGGCACCGCGACGGCTTTCTTCACCTCACAGACTCTCTCGACCCAGCCGTCTGCGAGGCTCTCAGCGACTGGTCCGACGAAGTCGCAGGCTCCGATGATGAGCGCTTTCTCCAGCATCGCGAGATGACCGACGACGGGCCGGTGCTCGCTCGCAGCGAACACTTCGCCACGATTCACCCGGGGTTCGGATCGCTCGTCGGGGACGGCGTGATTGCCCGTCTCGGTGAGCAACTGATTGGTGAACCGATCGTGCTCTACAAGGAGAAGATCAACCACAAGCTGCCGGGTGGGGCCGGTTTCGCACCGCATCAGGACGCCACTGCGTACCGCTTCGTCGGCACGCACCTCACGTGCATGGTCGCCATCGACGACTCGACGATCGAGAACGGCTGCCTCGAGGTCGTGGCGGGGTGCCACCACGAACTGCTGGTCGACGACGGCGACGGCTGTTTGCCTGCGTCCGCCGAGCGAGCGCTGAAGTGGCAACCCGTCGAGATGCGCGCTGGCGACGTGCTCTGGTTTCACAGCCGCACACCCCATCGCAGTGGATCGAACACGTCGACTCGGTCACGGCGTGCCTTGTTCCTCACGTTCAACGCGGCCGCCGAAGGCGACTTGCGCAGCGCCTACTACGCCGACAAGATCAATCGACTTCATCACCACACCGGTGCCGAGCGAGCGCGAGTCAGCACGATCGGCCACTTCCTCGGCCGATCAGCCGACGACGCCACCGACCAGAGCAGCACATCGAACAACACAGGAGCCAGCACCATGACCGACGACCACGCCACCGCCTCGCTCTCTCCTGATCGGGTGCCCTGGATGCAGCTTCGTACCGCTGCCGACGTTGCTTCGGCGATCACCGACCTCTACGAACGTAAGGGCGCAAGCAACTACGACGAGGCGGTGACCCAGCTCGCCCATGCGCTGCAATGCGGCAACCTCGCCATGGAATCCGGGGCCACGTCGGCCACGATCGTTGCCGCATTCCTCCACGACATCGGCCATCTGCTGGTCGACGAACATGACAGCAACGGAGACTTTCTCGCCCGCGACCTCCACCACGAAGAAGTCGGCGCCCGCTTCCTTGCCAACTGGTTCGGACCGGAAGTGACCGAACCGATCCGACTCCATGTGGCCGCCAAACGATTCTTGTGCGCCACCGATTCGAGTTACCACGACGGGCTCTCCGCCGCGTCGGTCAGGAGCCTCGAAGTCCAGGGCGGACCCATGACCGACGATGAAGTTGCCGCGTTTCGAGCCAACGAAGGGTTCGAAACCGCGGTCGATCTTCGTCGCTGGGATGATGGAGCGAAGTTGTCTGACGCGTCGACGCCGTCGCTCGACACCTTCGGCACCTTTATCGAATCGCTCGCCAGCGTCTCCGCAACGTTGCGCTGAACTCGAAACGACGTCCGGCCTCAAGGTGGGCGAGTGCTCACTGCGCCGTTGAAGACTTCCTTCGCCGCGACCCACTGCGACCACCGCTGCAGCCGGTTCTAAGCTGGTCCTCGTGGGTGAGACGTCGGAACGAGGAACACCCTCACTCCCGCGGTATGTCGCCATTGCGGACACGCTTGCTGCGCGCTGGTCGAGCTTGGTCCCGAACTCGCTGGTGGACAGCGAAACGCAGATCGCAGCGAGCTTCGACATCAATCGCCAGACCGCCCGCGAGGTCTTGAAAGAACTCGAGCGCCGCAACCTCGTGCGCCGCATCGTCGGCCGCGGCACATTCACCGCCCTCAAGCTCGCCTACCCGATCGAGCGTGGACGGCCGCCGAGCTTTCGACGCGTCGTCGCCGAAGCCGGCTACAGCCACGAGATCGTGCTCGCGTCAGTGCGTTGGCAGAGGGAGACTTCGTCGAGACCGCGGACGCTCATATCGGAGCGCCTCGTTGCTGTCGAAGGGCTGGTCGCAGCGTTCGCGACCGATGTCTTCGTCGAACCCATCGGAGCCGAGGTCGTCGATGCGGTGCGATCGGGCGCCTCGATCTTCGAGACGCTGCAGGAGCTCGGAGCTCGGCCATGGCGCCGACGAGCAACTGTTTCAACAGGTCAGCCCGACCGTTCCGTCGCCGCCCGGCTCGGCTACGCGACCGCGCCCCCGTTGACATGGAACCTCCGCAGCGAGACGATCAACGCGGCGACCGGGGAAGCGCTTCATCACTCCGACACCTGGATCCGCAGCGATGTCTTCGACGTCGGGATCACGCTCGATTTCCCACCAGA
>Ga0105053_10010004_pt1 | contig 11952 bp, 11 predicted proteins | sample BON01_FD_78093 | JGI IMG/M metagenome (GOLD analysis project Ga0105053, IMG submission 78093) | Freshwater microbial communities from Lake Bonney liftoff mats and glacier meltwater in Antarctica - BON-01 | ecosystem: Environmental > Aquatic > Freshwater > Ice > Glacier meltwater | place: Lake...
CAAATATTCACCATGTGTGATCGCTCTAGGGTCATTATGGTGTGTTCCGTATCACAGATACGCAACGCCGACGGAACTCGGTAGATTACAGGGATTTTCACCTGATTTCAAACAAGTAGTGTCGAATTCTCAAATGAAAAAACAATACGGAAACAGCATGAGTGTAAATGTATTGGTGAAAATATTTGAAAAATTATTAGAATTGAAATAATATTTCTTATAAATTTCTATTAGTTTTTTTATAGATGTATCAATGCTAAGAAACGTCCATACTTTGAATTTGAGTCAATGTGATGGAATAAAAGACAAATCAATTCTAGAAAACGTCTTTATAGTTGAATAACATATCTCGGATACGTTCATGCTTTGGGTTTATCTGTTTGTGAATTAATAATATAAAAAATATTCATATAAAATTGAATATTTTTTATTATATAAAAGGAAACTATAACAATAAAATGAATTTGCTACCGGAAGATATGATATATGAAATAGGAACCTTTTTATCTAGAAAAGATTTTAGATCGTTACTATCAACATCCAAAAAAATGAAATATTCCAAATATAAATACCAATATTTAAACTTAAATCGAGAAAGGTCAAAGTTGTTTGTAACAGACGACGAAAATGGTAGATTCTTCCGTAATGAAGTATTCTTACAAATAGAAAATCCAAATAAACAATTATCATTAAATTTATCAAATTGCAACAAAATAACAGACGTATCAATGCTCGGGAACGTCCATACATTGATTTTAGAAGGGTGTAATCAAATAACAGACGTATCGATGCTTGGGAACGTCCATACATTGAATTTAGAAGGGTGTAATCAAATAACAGACGTATCAATGATCGGGAACGTCCATACATTGAATTTAGACGGGTTTAATCAAATAACAGACGTATCAATGCTCGGGAACGTCCATACATTGAATTTAGAAGGGTGTAATCAAATAACAGACGTATCGATGCTTGGAAACGTCTATACTTTGAATTTATCCAATTGTAGTGGAATAACTGATGTATCAATGCTTGGAAATGTCAATACTTTGAATTTATCGTATTGTAGTGGAATAACTGATGTATCAATGCTTGGAAACGTCCATACTTTAAATTTATATCATTGTCAAAGAATAACAGATGTATCAATGCTTGGAAAAGTCGATACTTTGAATTTATCCGATTGTTGCGAAATAACAGATGTATCAATGCTTGGAAACGTCCATACTTTGAATTTATATAATTATGACCAAATAACAGATGTTTCAATGCTCGGGAACGTTCATACGTTGAATTTATATCGTTGTATCCAAATAACAGATGTGTCAATGCTTGGAAATGTTCATACTTTGGATTTATTCGGTTGTGAAAGAATAACAGATGTATCGATGCTTGGAAAAGTTCATACTTTGAATTTAGTGGGTTGTTACGGAATAACAGATGTATCAATGCTCGGAAACGTCCATACTTTGAATTTGAGTCAGTGTAATGGAATAACAGATGTATCAATGCTAAGTAACGTCTACACTTTGAATTTATCTTGTTGTTACGGAATAACTGATGTATCAATGCTTAGAAAGGTTAATACTTTGAATTTATCGTATTGTTCTAACATAACCGATGTATCAAAGCTAAGGAACGTCTATACATTGAATTTAGAAGGTTGTAAAGAAATAATATATGTGTCAATGCTAGGAAATGTCCATACCTTGAATTTATCTTGGTGTAAAAAAATAGCGGATGTATCAATGCTAGGAAATGTCCATACCTTGAATTTATCTTGGTGTAAAAAAATAACGGATGTATCAATGCTAGGCAATGTGCATACTTTAAATTTGACCGGGTGTGCTGAAATAACAGATATATCAATGCTGGGAAAAATCCATACTTTGAATTTATCATATCGTGACAGAATAATAGATTTATCTATGCTCGGAAACGTTCATACTTTGAATTTATCTGTTTGTGACAACATATTAGATGTATCAATGCTTGGAAACGTCCATACCTTGAATTTATCTTTTTGTAAAAGAATAACAGATGTATCAATGCTTGGAAACGTCCATACCTTGGATTTATCTATTTGTGGAAGAATAACAGATGTATCAATGCTTAGGAATGTTCATACTTTAATTTTATCAAATTGTGACGGAATAACAGATGTATCTATGCTAGGAAACGTTCATACTTTGAATTTGTCTGGATGTAGTAGAATAACTGATGTATCAATGTTAGGGAACGTATATAACTGGATTACTTAAAAATCTACATCGCCTTATTTTAGACGGTAGGAACATTAAAATAATAAGAAAACTTCTTTTAACTACAATATAAAATCATAAGGAAATTCCAAAAACATTTGTTTTTTGAGGAATTTATAAAAATGATTTTATACAACAAATATATAAGAAATGTAACATTATGACTACTATAATAAAAAAACCTAAATATGAACAACTTGACCCTATCACGCATATTCTAAAGCGCCCCGACATGTACTGCGGTTCTACCAGAAACCGCGAAATGAGTGAATACGTAGCTGGTATAGATTTCAAGATTTCAAAAGAGAGTATTAAGTCGTCTCCAGCAATTCTCAGGATATTCGTAGAAGTCCTATCGAATGCTATTGACAACAACGAGAGAAGTAAAGCGGTAGGTATTCCGTGCTCTAAAATAAAAGTATCAATCGATAAAGACACAGGAGAGACAAGTGTTTGGAATGACGGTGATGTAGTACCTATCGAGATCGACCCAATCCAGAATTGTTACAATCACACGATGATTTTTGGTCGTCTGCTAACCGGGTCCAACTATGATGATGAAGAGGAAAGAGTTGTCGCTGGTCGTAACGGACTTGGAAGTAAACTATGTAACGTATTTTCTAGCAAGTTTACCGTAGAGGGGTGTGATCCAAAAGCAGGTAAAATTCTAAAACAGACATGGACAAACAACATGAGAGAAACAACGGAACCGGATATCCAATCTACTAAACTAACAAAGGGTTATACTAAGATAACATGGATTCCTGATTTCGTCCAATTCAGTATGAAAGGATATACGAAAGACGTCGTAAAATTATACATTCGTCATGTAGTAGATGCTGCGATGATTTCTAAAGTAAACGTCACCATAAATGAAGTCCAGATTCCAGTAAACAATCTTTCCAAATACGGTGCATTATATTCTACTCCAACCGAAGAGAAACTTTTAATCAAGACCGATACATGTGAGGTGTTGATCACCCCATCTACTGAATTCGAAGCAATATCATTTGTGAATGGTGTGTCAACAAAACTAGGGGGTCAACATGTTGATGCATGGAGTGAGGCCCTTTTTAGACCAATCATCGAAAAATTTAATGGTAAAAACAAGACGAAATCGAAAGCGCCTAAGATAAATATCGCCGATGTCAGACAATTTTTCAGAATATTTGTTGTCGCAACTGTAATAAGACCAGAATTCGATGGTCAAGATAAGAATAAACTTGAGTCCCCTACTGTACCTGCCTTGGTTAAACCTGCCCATATCAACGCCATTATGAAATGGTCAGTTATAGAACAAATCGAAGAGGTTATTCGTTCGAAAGAGATGATAGTTCTTAAAAAATCAGAAAAAGGGAAAGGTAAATCAAAGATTGATGGTTTCGATCCAGCGAATAACGCGGGTGGTAAAAAATCAAATGAGTGTACACTTATCGTATGTGAAGGTCTATCGGCAAAGACATATGCAGTGGCTGGTATAGAGCAAGGAGTATATGGTAAGTCTGGACGTGACTGGTATGGAATACTGCCATTGACAGGTAAGATTTTGAATGTAAGGAATGCACCTCCAACTACTATCGCAGCGAACAAGGTTGTAACAAATCTAATCCAAGCGCTTGGTGTGAGACACTCTGTAGACTATACAATTGATGAAAACTATAAGACTCTAAATTATGGTCGTTTGATGATTATGACTGATGCCGATTGTGATGGTATACATATTGAAGGATTATTGATGAATTTCTTTCATTCTCTGTTTCCTAGTCTGTTGCTACGCGAAACTCCATTTGTTGTAAGTATGAAGACTCCTATCGCACGTGTAACAGCACCAAAAAAGAAAGATTTACTTTTTTATGATGAGCGAAGATTCAATGACTGGCTTGGAAAACAGCAAGGTAAAGTAAACGTTAAGTATTATAAGGGTCTTGGAACTACTAAGACAGAAGATGTTCCTGACACATTTGGTTTGAAAATGGTTGAGTATGTACAAGACGTAAATACAAGTTTGAATATGAACAAGGTATTTCATAAGAATCACGCCGATGATAGGAAAACATGGTTGGCTGGATATGCTCCTGGTGATAACAATTTCTCATTAGATGACCAAAATGAGTTTACATCAATGAATGTGAGTGACTTTATAGACGGAGAGATGATTAAATTCTCACATGCTGATTGCGCCAGAAGCATCCCTAGTGGTATAGACGGTCTTAAGGAATCTCAAAGAAAAATCTTATATGCAGTTCGAAAGAGAAACCTTAAGTTTTCTGGTAAATCATTGAAGGTAGCGCAACTTAGCGGTTATACAGCCGAACATTCAAACTACCATCATGGTGAGCAGAATCTCCAAGATACTATTATTGGTATGGCTAACGAGTTTCCTGGTACAAACAATATACCTCTTTTATACAGAGACGGGCAGTTTGGTACTCGATTAGATGGTGGAGCAGATGCTGCGAGTGCAAGGTATATTTTCACAAAGATGGATATGTTGACTGAGTATATCTTTAGGGATGAGGATGACCCTATACTTCCAAGGGTGAATGATGATGGAGACTTAGTACAACCCGAATATTATGCCCCTATTATTCCTATGATTCTAGTAAATGGTTCGTTAGGTATTGGTACTGGTTGGTCAAGCAGTATTCCATGTTATGACCCACTCGATCTGACTAAGGCAATTCGTACATGGCTTGATAGTGATTGGGAAAATAATGAGTTTAATGATGACGGTGAGTTTACAAATTCACCATTTGATGAGTTTCGACCATGGTATCGTGGTTTCAAAGGTCCAATTACATCTGATGGTGTTGGTAGATGGGTGACCAAGGGTATAATTAATAATACAAAGAAGAATATTATTGAAGTTGTTGAGTTACCTATCGGTATGTGGACAAACAAGTTCAAAGAGAACTGTGAAGATTTAGTCCAAGAGAAGCAGATAAAAGGATTGAAGAATTATTCGTCTCCTAAGGACGTAAAATTTATAATCACAGAGAGCGAGAATGGTATCCTATGTAATACGAAGAACATGAAACTAGAGACAACCTTACACACTTCTAACATGGTTGTGTTCAATGAAAAAGAGCAATTAAAGAAGTGTAGGACGGTTGATGAGATTATAGATACGTTCTGTAGAGTTAGATTCGGTTGCTATACAAAGAGGAAGTCTCATCAAATAGAGGTTTTGACAAAACATATCAAACACCTACATAACAAGATTAACTTTCTAGACGCTGTTATAAATGGAAAACTAGAAATTATGAATGTAAAAGAGGAAGAGTTGATTGAAAAAATGCTTTTGATGAAGTTGGAAAAAGAAGATGATTCATATGATTATCTATTGAGACTTCAGGTTCGTACGTTCACAAATGAAAAGTTGTTGTTGTTGAGGAACGATATAAAGAACAATGAAATATCACTTGACAAACTGAATAATACAACTGAGAAAAAGATGTGGGTAAGTGAGTTAGAGGATTTCGAGAAACAGTATGTGACTTTTTTGAAGGTGATGAAGTGAATGTAAAGTATAATTATAATTATTATTATTTTTTCTAAAAATAATAAAAAAGTTTAAAGTGTGTAGGATATAAGTTAAAATGCAATATACAGATAGTACAGATAAACTAGTTCCATTTTTCCGTAAACTGGCTGATGATATAGAGACTTTGAAACTCACACCTCAACAAATGTTAGATGCCGGAAAGATGTATATGTCTTGGCAGTTTGATAATAATTCTGATATGACAAATATGTCAGAATATGAAATTCACAAATATTTAATTACTGGTTGGTATATATACCATAACATGCCTGAGAACCGTTCAAATGTTCAAGATGATACTTAAATATCGTCTATATCTATCTTATCCGCACTCAAGAAATCAAAACCCAAATCTTCTGATGTTTGTTTAGCACCGTTGTCAGTTATCATGGTTGACGTTTTCGCAAACCACGATGGTATCTCTCCATATTGAACCAACTTTTTAACCTCGTCTTCTGTGTATTTATAGACAACGTCCGTTTTACCATCTTGAAAATCTCGACGACTTACTATAACGACATCGTCTAGTGTTACGAATTGACGTCGTTTCTTCATACCTCCACCAACTTTACCCAGGGTGTCGGTCATATCAGGTAATTTAATAGTAACACGTCTATCACCTAACATCGATACTACCTTTCCGTATTCCTGTAGTTCGTCCTTATACTCCAATTCCCTAATTTTGACCTCCTTTACAGATCCTTTATTCTTTTTACTTTTCTTAGGCATTTTGTTATTTATTTTATTATAATGTAATTTGAAAATCAATTATAATATTATCTGTTCATTGGAAGCGATGTAATTTTCAGACGTGATGGTTCTGAATTATCAGACGGAAGCATATTAATCGGTATCTGTGTTCTTTGATGAGCGAAATTATCTATACGTTGCGTTTGTTGCGACGTACGTTTATTCTTTATTGGCATATTTTGAGTTGACTGACGAGGAGGTATGTATATTGGTTTAATTGGTTCGATATCATCTGTTAATCCTAGGTCTGCGATATTAGTCATACCGATTTCTTCCACTTCTTCTTCTTTCTCTTTTTGTATATTCGATTGGACATTGGATATAAATTCAGATACTGACTTGAACCCTTCGTAAACATCAAGTTGTTCACCTCCATAAACTAAAATGGCAGGTAGTTCTTTTAATTTTATGTTAGTTGAGTTCTTCACTATTGCGTTCAAGTCTGGATTAACAACATCAACAGGAGTTGTTACGTTCTTCAACTCGGAAGTTGATACGATTCTATTTAAGATTTCATTACACTCATTATCCTTGCTACTGAATACAAACAAGATTTTCATTTTATTATACAAAACAAATTTTTAAATAATGTTCTCTTAATATAAATGACTATATTAAAAAAAAATGTTATTGAAGTGATGCACGAGTCCGGTAGAGGTATTTTACCAACTCTACCTGCCGAAGGTGTGAGTTCTATGTTGAGAGAAATAAATAGACGCGTAAGTAATATAACAAACATGAACAGTGACCTAACCGAAGTAGATGTAATGAATTCGTATTTATATAATCTATCACGTTCTAATAAGGTTACTGCTGATAGGAATGCTAGTCAAATATCGGTAACTAAGACAATCAATGACTTAGTTGACAAATATATTGGTTCGATTCAAGAAAAAAAAACAAAGAATGATTTATCCTACTTGGAATCTATAAATATTACAGAAACAATAACAACTAACTCTATTAAAGGTGTTGTTCGAAAGAAGAAAAGTGTATCAGGTGTTGCGAGTGCTGTAGGTGGGATTAGAATGTTCTGATCAGAATTTAAGTTTCTTTTCAAATAAAACACCTATCGATTTCATATTAGACGAGAAATCTTTAGTTATACCATGGTTCTGATATTCAACCTTATCAAAACTTTCCCTGAACTCATTTATATCCATATGACCTCCGTATTCTAACAAAGTTCTCCATGAGGGGGCCGCTGAAATAACGGTTATATTTTTATTAAACATCTCATTGTATAACCGAATTAATAGCATCTTAGAATTTATGTACAAAGGGTTTGTCTTGTTATCATCCACGTAGGATACACAACAGTTGAAAGAACAGAATACACCATCAGTTACATAAACCGAATCATCCTTGTCTTTATGACTGTCTTCTTGTATAATGTAATCGTTACTATTGATAATTGATGTATATTTTTTATATATCTTGCTTGGATTATGCGAAATAGGACAACCGATTGATAAGTTATCGAAAGAATTCTTACACCAGAAACAGTTATATTTGTTACGCGTTGTATCAGTCTTTGTTATGTGGTCTATCATCGAGACATTGCATTTATGTAATTGTCTAGAAGGACCTAAGAAAACCATAGTCTTTTGTGTTATGTTTCCACTTAATTCAGATATTTTAGTCTTACCTCTACCCGGTTCAATAGATAGGTCGTATTTATCTTCTATAATCTCTGGGTTGATAGACTTGAGAGTAATAGTATATTTAATTCTTTTTATTTTATCGGTCATTTACATTGTGTCTTAATAATTAATAATTATATTTCGTTTTTTATTCTAAAAATATTTCTATAATGAAAAGAACATGTCAAGACCTGTTATATTTGGAGTTCCTCTTACTTCTTCGAAACTTTATGATGTAAAACTATCTAATATAGAAGGAAAAAACATGCTAGGGCCTTTCCGTTATCAAACTCCAATAAACACTGGTGTTACTGAACGTATGTATCAGAGTAACAAAATTGAAAATACGGAATTATCTTTAGAGCAGAAGACGGCTCTTATGTATAAAAACGCCATAATCAGACGTAATGAAAGAGCAGATATTGAATTGCTTGTCGGAGCGCAACTGAAACTAAAACGTAAGAATGGGCTTGCGTCTGGTTATGGTATTTCAATAAAATAAATAGTAAAAATTATAATAATAAATTATTATAATTACATTTCCTTGTTTATGTTAGATGTGTTAATTTCACCACTTTGTTTAAAATATTTAATAGTAGTTTTTAATTTAGGTATAAGTTTTAAGAGAAAATCATCTTCTGTACTATCCTTATTTTCTAGTTTGAATGGATACATGAAAATACAATTTTTCTTCTGGGCTTTAAATACATCCGGGTGATCGTCCATTATTATTGTATTACTCTTGGTGTAACCATTCATTTTATATATGTTCCATACCATTTTTAAATTCTTTACACTATCCATTCTTTCTTGTGATGCTTCACAATGATAAGAAAACAATATCCAGTCTAGTTTGCGTCGACTGTCTTTATTAAGAATTATCTTCTCGATAATAAACAATGCGTAGTCCTTACTAGCGGCTGTCCAAACAGAGACGTTGAAATTTTTAAACGCAAAATCAAGAAATTCTTGAAGACCTGGTCGTTCGATAACTGTATAATACCCCTTGTCCATCTTATGCTTTGTCATCGACTTAAGTTTATCTGTTTCATCCTTGGATAAATTTTTTTTTTCTTCTTTAGATACGGAATATATTATTGTTTCATCCAAATCCAAAATGAGACATGGTTTATTAATATCTTTCATTTTATTATTAGAAATATTTAAATTTTAAAATATTTTATAGAGAAAAATTTATATACTAAATGTTCTGTGCTAGTTTTGACATAGGCAAAAAGAATTTTAGTTTTTATGTCGAGAAATTCGACCACATACAGAATATAAATACTTCCGTAAAAATGATATACGAACCAAATGGAACACCTACAATCGAGACACAGGATTTTATAAACACTGTTTGTTCTAACGGAGAGCGCGTATTACTTGAGAACTTAGATATCACAGAAGGATGTGACCCGAAAGCAAAACTTGACCCTTTAACTTTTCACAATATGACTGATGTGTTAGATAAATATCTACATATTTGGGACAAGTGTTCAACATTTATAATAGAAAAACAAATGCAGTTCGGTCAACAGACAAACCCGATGGCAGTCAAACTTGGACAACATTGTTATTCTTACTTTGCGTTCAAATACGGTAGATTTAGAAACATAATAGAGTTTCCGGCGTACCATAAGACACAAGTTTTAGGTGCCGCGAAGATTCCCGGAAAAAAAACAAAAAGTGGTAAAATTAGTTACAAAGCAATTGACAAACCAAAACGAAAGAAATGGTGTATAGAAAAAGCAAAGGAAATTCTCGAAATGAGAAAAGACCAGGTATCTGTAGACCAGATAAAAACAAGTAAGAAAAAAGACGACCTATGTGACGTTATATGTCAATTACAAGCATGGAAAATTTTAAGATTGAAAGAAGAATAATTTTATATATTTAAAAAATACAAAATTAATTTAATTTACACTACACAAACTGAAGAACAACATCGGTAATCTTCAACGATACAATTTTACTAATAACACTATTCAAAGTGGTTTTAGTCACTTTGAAAACTCGACTAGGATTCACTTTCCACGCTGGTTGATTTAAAACTCGTGGTTGATTTAAAACTCGTGGAATTACACGTTCATCGACATGAGGAACAATACATTTCTTATTCACCACATTAGGTATAAGTTCTTTTTTCATACCCATTCGAAGACACAAGGCAACCTTATCAACCTCTTCCCCTGGATGAGAAAACATACACGTTCTACCTGGACCATTTACCCACTTTCCAGAAACAAGTTTTGTATTCCTACAACGATCTCCAAACCCACATGGGGATATGTTCATTTGAGATGGGTTATGTGCAAACTTACACCTCTTACCATGACGGCACTTGACATTATCAATAACTGATATACACAACATTGAAAACGGAACTTGTGCTCCTCCAATCGGTTTACCAGTATTTTTAGATTTATCATCATAGAACATACGCACGAGAGTATCTTCAGTTGTTTTCTTCTTATTTGTACTCTTAGTTTCAACTTTATTCCACCCATCTTTGATCTTGACTTCTACCTTCACCAATTTATTGTTGGTGGTTTCTATCACAAGTTCATCAAAAGTACGCACTACTTTATCTACAACTACTGGAATCATCAGTTTTTGTCTAGATACAAATTTTTCAACTTGCTCTCTCTGGAAAATTTGAAACTCAGTTTCCTCGACAACAACTACATCTTTTTTAACAACAGGTTTAGCAGACATTCGCATGTTGATTTCTTTTATTTTTTCTAACCTTTTTGTTTCTTCTATATAATTCTTTTCTTTCTTGTTATCCCTTTTAAGTTGTCTAGATTTCTGTGCCTCTAACGCAACCAGTTCCACCAACTTTTTATACTTTTTATCTCGAATCTTAGACATGGCCTCTGCACTTAACTGTCCAGGAAGAGCAACCAATATCGTTGTTTTCTTATTACCTCCACCATTTCTTCTATGACCCCAAACTGCACTACGTGATTCATTAGACTTATTCGTATCAGTATAAAACTTAGAAGATGCAATTGGAATAGCGGCAATCCTAGCAATCTCAGCTGATTCATCCGCCATACGTTTCAACATAATCGCCGAAAACTTAGGTAATCGAGACACTATAAAATCTAGTTCCTTTTCCCTAAATTCTGCATCTTTCTTATCATTCTGTAAATTAAACTCAACTAATTCTGCATCTTTTTTATCTTGTTCCATTTTAGATCGATAAGAAGCCATTGACGCAACCCATGAAGAAGCATCAATCGTAAACACGGCCGGACATGACTCATCTGGCTTGTCCAATGAGTCGAACACCAATTCATTAAAATAATACATATTTCTATCTCTCTCATCCTCATCATCCTGTATCTTTTTGATAATATCACCTAGAGTAGTTGTTCTCTGAACTACAGTATCTAGATACGGTCTTCCCATCGCATCGTAATACATGTACTCTGGTTCATAACTATCATCGCTGTCGTCTTCATACCCTTCTGACATTGTCTGTCTCATAATTTTTGTTGCGTTAAACGCCTTGTATCGTTTTTTCTTATTAAATAAGTTTCGAATATTCGGATTTATAATTGATGTCATAATCTCTGAATATTTGGTATATTTCAAACTAAATATTCAATTTTATAAAATTATTTTTTTTTTGAAATAAAATCGAATATTTATTCTATTGTTGATTTTAGAGTATAAATGACTACAAGAATAATGTATAAAAAAAAAGACGTTATGATAGATATAGAGACCCTAAGCACTCGATCTAACG
>Ga0105053_10010005_pt1 | contig 11949 bp, 17 predicted proteins | sample BON01_FD_78093 | JGI IMG/M metagenome (GOLD analysis project Ga0105053, IMG submission 78093) | Freshwater microbial communities from Lake Bonney liftoff mats and glacier meltwater in Antarctica - BON-01 | ecosystem: Environmental > Aquatic > Freshwater > Ice > Glacier meltwater | place: Lake...
GGGGGGGGGGGGGGGGGGGGGGGGGGGGGGGGGAGGGAGGGGGGGGGGGGGTGGGGGGGGGGGGGTGGGGGGGGGGGGGGAGGGGGGGGGGGGGGGGGGAGTGTAGTTGAAGCGCATGGATTGTGTTTATGGTAGAGGCCTCAAGAGTCAGGTTTAACCCTTAAAGTTGACCCGAGTACCTCTCGCGACGGCCATGTACGGGGTGTTTTGCTGCGGCCCTGCGTCATACTCGGGAAAAAAATGTAGGAGAGGTAGGAGTGTGTAGTAGTTTTTTGTTGTGGTGGGGCTGGCGTACCTTTCCGAGCTGCGATGGCGAGATGCTTTGCTGCATTACGATTGAAATAGACGAATCCGCAATTCAGACTCTGCGATCCATCTTCGTTGCGGGTTATGAGTACCTGAGATACAACAACAAATATACTGAATGAGCTAAATTACGGTTAACCGGAAGTGGAGGAGGGGTTACATCTGGGTTGCAGTAAACACCCTCAACAAAATTCCAGTTAACTTCTTGTGATGCGCAACTGTGTATACAAAAATGAGAAAGGTTTGAAAAAAAATCTGGATGGGTCATGGAAGAGAGCTGGTTCAGGGAAGGGTTTTATCTGGGTATAAGATATTGGTGTAAGTTCCTTACATCTTGCAATCGAATTGGCGGGGTGCTCGCAAGACAGCGTCCACGTCTGAAGATAGAACAATCTACGGTTTCATGTGTATAAATAGAATAGTCTGGCTCTCCCCCCCCTCAGCCCCTCCACCCCTCCCTCACTCTCTGTCTCTCTCTCTGTTCGCGTTATCTCTCGTAGAGGTTTCCCAGCAAGATGTGTCGGGTTTACCTTAACCCGGCGACTCGGATAAACCCAAGGGCAGAATGTTATTTCTTTGGAGGGTTGGCCCGTCGGGTTAAGCGTTATGGTTAACCCGGGCTAACCCGTCCAAAGTAAGAACACGTTGTCAGTGGTACCATCGGCGACGGCATCGAGCAGCGGGGGATGGGTTCTTCCTCAGATGCTTCAGCCACGCCGGAAGGTTAACCCAGGGTGCCTCCTCGCCATGCGCGGCCGCTACCGGAAGCAACGATGCACCTCGCTCTGCGCAGCCGCATCAGAGCCACCGCGCTGCGCGGCTACACGCGGCAGCGCAGGCCATCGCCGGATGCACCCCGGGAGGTTGCGAGCCCGCGCGGGGGCAGAACCAGCGCTGCCTCTGGCAACCTGAGATGGCACACCAACCCGCGAGGCTAAACTGCGCGGCGTGCGTGGTGGCGCATGCGCGCGCGGGCGGCGCGCACCACTGGTCCACCACCCCCAGCGTTGACCCCGCCGATCAGGTAGGGTTAAGGGTTAACCCTATACACGAGCCGGAGCGCGTTTGGCGACCAAAAAATTGCGGCGCAGTGGCCTGGGACCCTTACCGAGCGCGTGGACGTGCATGGGCGCACCCACGATGATCGCCTACAGCGCCAGGCCGGGCGGATGACCATAACACAGTTTCGGTGCTGTTTTGCAGGTTTGCGTGCCTCAGTCATGCGAAGGCCCGCTGTTCGCACACACGCCCTCCTCCTCTAGCACCTCACTCGCCCAAACCCAAACCCTCCTCCACGTCCATGTTGGCCTGCCATCGGCCATCGCTCATCACACGTGTCCTCAGCATCTGACAGCGCCTCCGCTTGCACTATCCAGCCGCGCCCCATCGCCTCCGCCCGTGGCAGGGGGCGGCGTGCACGTCTGCGAACAGGTAAACAACTCCAGTGTCGGCGCAGTCCTAGCACTGCGACCCGGCCATGCGGGCCAGGTCCCTGCGAGCGCTGGCAGGGCGTGCTGCTCGTATCATGTGCTGCCCGCTAGACCCATCAAATCTGATGCACACGGCCCTCTGTCGGGTTAACCCAGACCCTGAGCCCAAACGCGATCGCCGCAACCTCCGACATCCTGGGTCAGGCGTTACTGCGACAACTCATTCTGCCAGCGCTCAGGACATCGGCGGCCATAGTCAGCCCCATCAAAATGCGGCCATTATGCGCGTCCATCGCCGGAAAAGGCGGACGCCGCAGCGCCGCTTCGTCGAGAATATAGCCATCCGCGCAGCAACGCTCGATCAGGCCCCTTCCACCTGCCGCACAGCGTCTCAGAGAGCTCGAGCCCTGCGAAGCCGCTGGGTGCATCTATCTGTGGTTCAACCCGAGCAGCAGCTGCAGCATCGCAATGGTCCCCATGCGCACCGCCTCGTCCGAGTCGGGAGGAGCGACGTGCCGAACATCGGGTTAACCCTTAACCCTCCTGCGGCGTTACCGACCCCACAAGAGCCATCCTGCATGATGTACTCGACCGTCAGGTACATGTGCTCTCGCGTTGCTGTCGGCGTTGTCGCCGCCTGGATCGTCAGCGCTACGCCCATTGTCGCCGCGCCGGCCATTGCCGTCGAGAACCCAGCCTGCTCGGGTTCTCGGCAAGAGTTAACCCGATGCCTTCTTCGGGTTAACCCGGCTTAGCCTTCTTGCTGGCTCAACCGGCCAGCTTCTCCGCACCATGGCCCTTGCTGATGCTGGTGAGGTACATCATTAGCGGGGTCCAGTACTGGGCCGCCTGCTTGAATGGGAAGCTGGTGCGGCTATAGAGCCTGGGGCACAGATGCGCTCTGGCCATGGTCATGATTTCCACCATATACCACACCGAGCGTCCCTCGAATTGTGTGCCCGCTCGCTTCGAAACAAACAATTTCGTCCGGGTTGGAGTTAACCCACCCTTGGGGTCATCAGCAGCCAGTTGATGGACGCCTTGGCGAGCTTCTGCGACGGGTAGCCTGCGGTCATCTGCGCCGCCTACAAGTTGGGTCATTGCTCGGCCATAAATGCCGCCCAGAGCTTGTTCATCATCGTTCTTCCTGGCATGTTCCATCGGCAGCCCGCCCAGCATAGCCCCGAAGCCCGCCGCCGCCTCGCCGTCGCTACTATCTAGCCAGCATGCCGCCGCCAGCGCGCTCTGCCGCGCCCGCTCCCCGGCTGGTCTCTCGCGGCAAGCGGCATGATGAGCCACGCCGCCTGCTCAGCCTTAGCCAGGGCCATCTCCTTCTATCCGCAACAAGTCCTCCGAAGCGCACCAGGCGCGACTGCACGCATTGCGCGCCTTCTTGGTTACGTACATATGCCCCTTGGTGAGCTGTTCGCCCACGGCCAGCGCAGGCTGCAGCGTTTCGGCAAGTGCGCCTCCAATTCGTCGGCTGGCTCGACGCCTGACGCCGTTCTCGCCGCTTCTTGCGCCTGGGGGTTTCTAGCGTTGCCCGCGTGCGCTCTCCGGATGAGTTGAAATCTCAGGTGAAGGGTTCAACCGAATTACTCCCAGACAGACTACTGCGTCATTCACGATCATATAGACTTAGAATGCGTCAGGGCATGCAGGCACGTACGAATAAAAAAACTGTAAGAATATAATATATGTATGTATGTAATTGGATTAACCCTAACCACTAAACCAAGGAGGCTTCTTACGGGCTGACCGAAAAAAGACAGGTCCTTGTCGGAGTAATGCATCATACTGATAGGCCGGTCGGGGACTCGGTGGAGCCAAAATCGGCGATTTTCAATTTGCTCGGATAGAGCTGAGAAAGGTGAAATAAGGTTCTTTTGTCTGTATGTCGACACGCTGCGCATCGATTTTCTCGCCCGCGCGTCGTGTCCCGGCTCCATGGTGAGCTTTCTGACCGGTGCCGCCGTAGCAGCAATGCTGGACATCGGAGGCCAAGCCCGCGGTGCGAGGCGTCGCGGGCACCCTCATCTTCGCGGCGGGCACCTACATACACACCTAGGCAACGCACTACCTTCGGCTGCACGGGCAGCACGCACCGCTGCATTGATTCCCAGCTGTGGAAGCTGGCACGACGGTGACGGACGAGCTGGGGAGCCATCTCGGCGGAGCTGCGCACAAGTCCTGGCGCGCGCGCAATGCTGGTCAGGTCTGGCAACACATGGTATGGCACGAGTGTCGAGCCACTCAGAACGCTCCTGGAGTGCTGAGCGCTCCCGGATAGGGGTTAGGGTAACCCTAACCCCATCCAGCGCCGTCCGAGGCCTTTTCGGCGATGTTGATTTCACACGACCCACTTCACAGCATTTTTTTTAATGACATCACCTCGGAGTTTTGTTTTAGGGCTGTTTCAAGCCCTGACAGGGACATGCCTCGCAATATCCACCCTTGGTGGGTTCCCACGAGCCTCAGACAACAATCCTACCAGAGAGGCCACCAGACACACTACCCAGAAGAGGTTGCCGCACCCCAAGGGGCAACGCTCCCGACCGTGCGAGTGCCCACGCCCTGAACCCAGGCGATCGCTCTGAGAACGTGCGCGCACACCGTAAAAAAAAAATATATATATATATATATAGGGGGGGCCTCACGTTCCGCCTCGCTATCAGTGCGACCTCGCGCTGACTCGCAAGCGCCGGCCACGGCGAGTTCGTAGCTTCTCCTGCCTACTGCCGCCGCCCCACCGCTGTCGCCGTCGAGATGTTGATCCGCCAATGTTGAACTGGAAAACGCGCCGTCGTGGGGCATATAGGAAGTGGCCGTGCAGCGCCTAGCATGCCAGTCACATTCGCGCCTGCCGCAGCCGCTACCGCTGCTGGAGCTGCCGCTACCGCCAGCGCGGTCGACACAGCTCGGCCGTTCCACTGTCAATGCCGTTGCCGCCGCCACTTCCGTCGCTGGTGTGGGCAGCAGGGAGAGGGGGAGACTTAGCTAGTAGCCGCGCGCTTTTGATTTGTCTGACGCCCACCCTACGCGCTGCGCAGCGGGCTTGCGCCGCTCGTGCAGCGCAATCTTCACACGCCCGAGCTCGCGCCAACGTCGGCAGCAGCCCTGGCCAGAGGCATGAGGCACACACGTCCTGACCGGCGCACACCGAGGCCGAAGAGGAAGGTAGGAGGTGCCGTACAGAGCGCCAAATGCCCACTTTGTGAGACACCTGCGCGGCAAGCGCGGCTGGGTCAACGCCGTTGAAAGGCAGCGGCGCGGCGCACAAGTATGGCACACCGTTCTAAGCCACTGGGGCGCCGCTTCGTGGGCGCGGGTTCTTGGCCAACGCGGCTGCCAGCTTCTGCCCTGCCCAAGCGCCTCTTGATCGCGTCGCTCTTTCTCACCGCCGCCTGGGCGCTGGCCTCCACGCGCCTGAGCACCCGCTTGGCGAGGTCCGTCTGGCGCCAGTCGGTGGGCGACGCAACGCCGCAACGCCCGCGGTGTCGCCACCCATGAGGTGGTGGAGCCGCAGGTGTAGGACCGCGCCACGGTCGCGGGTACAGTCAGCACGCGCGAAGAGCTCGTTAACCACCCGTGGCTCCCGGGCCCTTGGTGCGGCCGTGGAGCAGGCCGACGAGCGCGCGGAGGTGACCGAAGGTGAAGGGCCCCGGGCGGGTGGCCACCAGCTCCGGCAAGGGCAGCGGCGACTGCTCGTCCGGCTCCAGAAGCTTCTGCAGTTAAGGCACCAAATTGGCACCGGCGGCCCAAGCGAGGCTGCTCTCTTCCCGAGCAGGAGCAGCCGGGGTTAGGGGGGGTTATGGTACCCTATCCGCGATACAGGCACCTCGGGCGCTGGTCTATTGCTGGACATCTTGCACATGGGTGGGTCTACCTGCCGCGGCCTCGCAGGGCTATGCACGCATGCTGTGGCTGTCCGGACAACCTGCACACCGCCTGGGAGCACCCCGGCACACCATATGCTTCTGCCTGCAAGCAGCTTCGGGAGGTGCGCGCCCGGAAGCTCGCAGCAGATACCAAAACCCTGATCCCGCCGCCGTCGTTCTGCTGCGCAGAGGGTTTCTCTGAGATTGTCGTCGGAATCGCGGGCGTCGAAGGTACGCGCGCGCCCCCCTGGCATCGCAGCACATGCTTTGCCTTGCCCACCACCCGCGCGCTCATCTGGCCCACTTAGGTCGGCTGGCACAAGCCCCTGACGAGCTGCGCGATTTTAAAGGGGGGGGGTATCCCAAAGGAGTGGGAGACCGTAGGCCCTCTTCTCCCGCGCCCGCAGCCGGGGGCCACGGACCTCGTCAGCGTGGAGCGGCCAGTGTATCAGATGACGGCGTTTCTGGGTTAACCCTACCACACCGGCTCCACGCCGCCGTCGGAGGCCGGGGTTGCCATCTTCGCACCACTGCTCGTCGCGACCGAGCTGAACGATGCCACTCTTCGGCTCTTTCAGCGGAACATCCTGGCGGAGGGGGTTGAGTACGACCAGCGGGAGACCGACTGGCGGCCGCCACCTGCTGGTGACGCGCAGCACGGCGACTGGCGCGGCTACATCGCCAGCCTGAGCAGCGCGGTCAAGGACGCGAGCAGAGACCTCCTCCCTCTCTGCGGCACCGCGGTGGGCGACGTGCTGCCGCAGGTCGGGCCGCAGCAGCAGAATCATATTTTGTGATGGCGTGCTCGGCTCGTGGAGTCGAAGACGTTGAGCTCGAAGCTGTGGGACCCGCAGCTCCTGGCGTTAAGACGCACTCGTGCTTGCGCCAGAGGGTGGCGCTCGTGCCCGTGGCGCGCTTCCTCCGCGCGCACGGCGTGGGCGCGCTGCGCGCGGTTCTCGAGCAGGCGGGTGGGGCACCGACGCCGCCGGAGCAGCTGACCAAAGAGCAGCTGGTGGAGCAGCTGCAGGAGGCGCGCGCGCGCCTGGAAACGGAGCAGGCTCGCGCGCGCTAGTCGGACCACTCATGCATGCCGCACCGCCAGGACCGCGTTCATTGTGGCGCAGGGCAACACGTAGGCGGCAGCTGCGGCCGCGCGCGCCGAGGGCGTGGACGCTGAGCGGGAGCACGCGGTGGCGGCGGTCCAGCGCTACTTGCAGCTCAAGAACACGATGGCCAACAAGAAGCGCAACGCCGAGAAGAGGGTCGAGATGCTCGAGGGACAGAAGAAGAAGCCGAAGCTTAAGCAGGATGACATCGCCAACCTCAAGGTCGACTTGGACGACCTCTTCTACGCAAACAAGCAGCTGGGGCCAAGCTGGCCGTGGCATCGCGCTTCATGGCCGACAACGCGGTTGTGGCGCATCTCGGGTTTAACTCGCCGACTCCAAGCGCGTCGTCTCCTTCGGCTACGACGAGTCGAGCAAGAAGCAAATCGGCCTGCTCTCCACCAACGTGCAGATTCAGCGGCAGGACGGCACGCTCATCGACGTGGCCCCGCGCAGCGCCAGCGGCATCCCTGGCGGCACGGCGGCCAAGGCCAACGAGGGCATTGGGTGGCTGTTTCGTCACTCGAGCTGTCTGCTCAAGAACTGGATCAAGACGCACGAGGAGATCTTTGGCGCCGGCAGCTGGACGGGGCCCCCGGCCTCGGCCATCGGGCTCCACCGCCTGGGCGCGTCCTGCGTCATCATGTCCGACACGTGCAATAAGGCCCGCGCCACCAGAAAATTGCTGCGCGAGGACATCGCTGTCGCCGTGCAGGATTCGCACAGGCCAGCGCAGTGGGCGGCGCTGGACGAGGCGGAGCAGGCGCGGCGCGCGACCTCGGTCAAGGGCCACTGCACGCAGTACATGCGCAACATCATGCTCGACGCCATGTCGGCCGCCGCAAATAAGCACCTCAACGCGGCGCTAGTGGACACGCTGCAGCAGTTCGGGTTAACCCGCCACCATGTCTGTTCCCCTCGAGCACGCCAGTGCTGCGCGCCAGAATCTGGCCCTCGACGGGGCAGTCCTGCTCTGCGCCAGGGGGTTAGGGTTAGCCCAACCGGTTGAGTTTTTCTCAAGTACCTGCGCGACGTCGTCTTCGTGCCCCTGCGCGACGTCGTTTTCGTGCCCGGCCACGCGAACATCCTGGAGGACTACCTGTGGATCGTTCTGCGCACGAACGAGATGGCCACGGCGCTTCGGGTCTTCACGCTCCTCGACATTCGTATGTCTTGTCCTATGCGCTGGCTGTGCGGTAGCAACGCCAAGCTGAGCGACTGGTCCGTGTTCAAGGCCGGCGGCCTCTTTGAGCTCGTGGAGACGGCGCTCCTCGCCATCGCCGCCGACGGCAAGGCGCTCTCAGATCCCGTCCTCGACATCTTTGGCCCGATTGCTGCTTAGTAGCCCGAGTTTGGTGTGTGGCGCGAGGGTATGATGAAGGAGATGGTTATTTTGTTCAACGGCACTAGATATTGTTACTTGTAGAAGGTGCTCGACGAGGCGCGGGTGCCAGCGGCGAGCGGCTACAAGCAGGCCACGGCCATGGCGGTCGAGCTCGTGGCCGTGATGGCCAACGCGGCCGTGCTCAAGCTGCACGACCCCGAGCTCGCTCTGAGCAACTGGCTCACCTCGCAGGACGGCAAGTATGCGATTGGCAAGCAGGCGGTTGCGCACGCTGCCACGCTCGGAGCCCGCACGGTTAACGATGCCGTGGAGAGCAACTTTGGCGTGCACGACAACGTCGTGAAAACCTTCGGCACCATCTGCCCCGAGAACGCGTCGGGCATCACACAGCAGCGCCACATACACGACTTCGCACCGGCGCCGCACGTGATGTTCGACCTGCGCCACAAGGAGGGCCCTGACGTGCTCCAAAAGGCCGTGCTCGGCCTCTTCGGGCGCCTCTTCGAGAATATGCAGGAGTCGCTTGTGGAGATGGCGCGGCGCAACCTCGCAGACTCGCGCACGCGCGCCAGGCATAACGTCGACGAGCAGAAGGAGTACAAGAAGCTCAGGCGGCTCGACAAGATCACCAAGCTGCTCAACGCCACCATCGACTACTACGCCAACGGCCTGGAGCTCTTCGACGCTTGGAAGGCGCGCGGCGCCAAGGACGCCAAGCAGGTTGACGCGCAGCTCAGCAATCTCGGCAGCGAGGCGGCCAAGGTGGAGTACCTGCGCAATGAGATCGAGATGCGCGTGGTCGGCCTCGGCTGGCAGCAGTTTCGGGCAACCTCCTTGAGCACGACGGACACCAACGTATGTATAAGTATATTTTTATATATTTATCATATTTAGATTTTAGATTTCTTTTTTTCATATTTGTTTTAGTAAAGTTTGTTTAATCACAGACAGCAGCGTGGCCAATGCGCTTCACGTTTTGTCGGGTTAAAGGGTTAACCCCCCTCCCTTTTTTTTGTAGGTGGGCGACAAATAACAGCTCCGCACACACCTCCTCAAGATGCTCGCGTTCGAGAAGACGGCGCGCGATGAGGGCACGCTTCCTACGGAGGCAGTTCACCCACCCATGAAGCTGCGCCGTGCTCAAGGAGCTGGGCACGCCCTCCATCGACGTGAACGACCTTGCAGCCGAGGTGCGCACGTCCAGGCGCACCTGCGCGCGCGTGGCCCCACGCACACACACACACCCCAAAAGAAATCACCCGCCCCCCCTCCCTCCCCACACAGGCCATCTTCGACGTCAACGAGCTCAAGCTGAAGGCGCTCGCGGTGCGCCAGAGGCGCGAGGCCGCGGGCATCTCCGACTCGATGGAGGACCGCCAGCCGGGGGCTGCACCAGCTCATCAACCAGCGCGCCGAGGTCTGCTGGCGCTACCACGAGCTTGATACGGGCAAGCCCTCCCTCCTCTGGACAGGTTCACCCTTCGAGTGGGAGGCCGACGAGCAGTTTGGCGAGCAGAGCGGCGAGCAGTGGGTGGTGCTGGACCCGCTGAACTGGAACAAAACGATGCGCTGGGGCTGGCGCTGGGACCCGTGGACACTTGTTGAGCTGGGATTGGTTCATCCCGCGGCTCCCGGCGTTTAGTAGCTCGGCAGCCGGCGCTCTTGCACCCGTGTGCACCCTTTCTGGTGGCCACCAGAGCAGCTGTATGCTGTCTGGACACGAAAAAAAAAAAAAACTGGTGTTGGCGGGCCAGCAGGTGGGGGGGGGGGGGGGGGGGGGGGGGGGGGGGGTGGGGCTTGAGGCTAGAGGGGTACCAGTGTGCTCCACGGGGTGGGCTCTTTCCTCCTGTGCTCTCAGATGTGAAAAGGCCTTTTAGCCAATTTTCACCATAACTCCCCCTACTGGGGTCGACCAGCCACCTGCACGCAAGGTATGTGATAGAAGGGGTCAGGGTTACCCCTAGCCCCTAACCCCTGAACATCTCTGGACCCAACAAACACAACACATGTGCCGCGGCTTGGCCCACAGACATCTCCTAATTGTTCCACAAAAAGACCACTCCACACACATTTGAGACCACTCCACACACATTTGAGCGTGGGAGTGGCATCAGCTGCACGCGACCGACGCCTGCGCACAGCATCAGCCTCGTGACACGTCACCTTCTTTTGCTCGAGACGAGCGTCCGCCACGTCGTCTGCGGGCTCGGCAGCGGCATCAGCTGCACGCGATCTACGCTTGCGGCTGCACGCGGTGGACGCTTGCGCGCAGCATCGGCCTCACGACTCGCCACCTTCTTTGGTGAAGTGCGACCGTTGCGTCGTTTGCAGGCGCCACAGCGGCATCAGCTGAAAGCGACCGATCCGTGCGCGCACTTTGAGCATCGCGCCTCGCCGCCTCCTTAGAAGAGCAGCCGCCTATACTGCGGCATCAGCTATGCCTCGCGACGCGCCACCTTGTTCTGCTCGAGACGAGCGTCCGCCACGTCGTCTGCGGGCTCGTCAGCGGCATCAGCTGCACGCGATCTACGCTTGCGGCTGCACCGCTCGCGGCTGCACGCGACCGACGCTTGCGCGCAGCATCGGCTCCGCGACTCGCCACCTTCTGGTGAGATGGGGGCGCCACGTCGTCTGCAGGCACGGCGGGTTAACCCGAGGCAGTAGCCATCGCACGAATTGTCGCACGCGTTTCGTGCCCATGACCACCCGACAGCCGCGGCTGCCATCGCGGTGGCGAGCGTGGCTTAGTGTTTAAAGGAGACTTGACAAATTTAAAGCCGTTAAATATAATGAGTAAAACTGTTACGTAAATAGCACATGTATTTTCGGAACGAGTCTTACCCGGCGGGCGGGCGGGCGGGTGACCCGGCCCCCGACGGCGGGTGACCCGGCCCCCGACGGCATTTGTGACTGGACAGAACACGACATTTAATCGGGGGTAGTTTAAAGTTTTACTATTTTCGCGCCAGTTACTAGAGAACTGGGTCCCTTGACCAGCGATGCGACGCTGGAGTTCCCGGGGGACCTAATGGTATGTTATATAATTAGATATATGTATGCGTACGTCTTGAAAACGAATCGGAGGATCGCATGTAGAGGTTGCCAAGTTGGACAGCATTCGAAGAAACACGTGTGCCCCCTCGCAGGAGAAAGTACAAGATCAACAATGTATGTGTGTATGTGTGGTACCGGGTTGTATAGGGTTAACCCAGGGTGTGTGGCTCCTTACATCTTGAAATAGAATCGGCGGGGCGCGGAGTCTTTCATAGAGGTTGCCCAGCAAGACGGCGTCCACGTCCAAAGAGAGAACGTTCTGTCCCTCGCGGAGTAGAGAGAGGGCCGCGACCCAGCGAGTAGCCCAAAAAACGTATATCTTGTGCATCGAATCAGGCGTGCCAGGATTGTTCTGAAAAGAACCAATGGACAGGTTATAACCCAATAACCTATCAAACTAACCTTAAGGAATACGCAAACCATTAAACCTCACTTCCATGCCTCCTTGAATGTGTATATATAGACACAACTATATGTAGATAGATAGTTAGACAGACAGGCAGATGGATAGATAGATATTTATTCAACGCACCTTGTCCCCCCCGTGTGCCCACTGGTCCCACCCAGCGTGGCTCCCAGGCGAAGAAGAGTAAACACAAGAGAGCGGCTCTTCTCCATTCACGGCCACCATCGAGTCCCACTTGGCGTGCATGCCCGCGCAGTTGGCCGGACCATCTGATAATATAATCCAGTGCTCGTAACCCTGAAAAGAGAGCAGGTTTCTCGGGTCAAGGGTTAACCCGACACCGACTCGGGTTAACCCGAACCCGAACACCAGTGTTTTTCTATTAGTTAAAAAAAAAAAAAAAAAAAAAAAAAAAAAGTATAAA
>Ga0105053_10010008_pt1:0-7500 | contig 11947 bp, 11 predicted proteins | sample BON01_FD_78093 | JGI IMG/M metagenome (GOLD analysis project Ga0105053, IMG submission 78093) | Freshwater microbial communities from Lake Bonney liftoff mats and glacier meltwater in Antarctica - BON-01 | ecosystem: Environmental > Aquatic > Freshwater > Ice > Glacier meltwater | place...
GCTTGCGGATGTGATGGGGCTTTAAGTTGTCGAGGTAGTCGAGGATGCCTTTGATGAAGACTGCAAAGGGGCGCAGCGCTGCACTGTGCCCACGCACGAGATGCACGAGAATATCTAGCGCAGCATCCACTGTCGACGCATCGCTGTCACCTGTATGTATGCATTTATATATGTGCGTGCATGCATATAAGCATATGTACATGCATGTACATACATTTTTTGTGTACATGTGTTCACGTACACATATATACACATGATTGACGCATTGCGATGGGTTGGGGGCATTCAATTTGTGGCGCCAGGCTTTTGGGGAGGGGGGGAACTCGGAAAAAATTGGGCAAAATCTGCACGCCCGAAATCGGAACTCTGAATGGCGCGCGGCGGGTGTGGGTGATAAGTCACCTGTATGACAGACAATGTTGCCAAGAATCTCCTGGCGGCTCATGTCATCGCGGAAAACCTCAAACAGAACTTGATAGATCTCAGAGCCAAAGGCAGCAAGACCATCATCGTGCGCCTTCATCAAGGAGTCCGCAACGGCGCAAAATTGGCGGAAATAGGGGCGCAGCGCCTGGCTGTTGTTGGTGATACTATCGCGCATGAAGCCCGCAGCAAATAGCCGATCTGTGATTTTCTTTTTGAAGATGCGATCGATGTCTTTCTGGCGTTTGGAGTCGCCCATCTCGCGCAACATGATGAGCGCCCAGACATCAAAGGGCTTGTGCGCCTCGGCACTATCCACGTTGCGGATTTCGTCGAGCAGTGAGCTCACGAGTGTTTTCCGGAATTTCAGACCTGTAGCAGCATCAGTCTTCAAAACCTTGAACCCCTCCTACGGGTCACAATTCTCTCATGTTGGCGCCCGCGCCTTTCAACTTTGACTCCGCACCAGCAGGATTGGTGCACGGCTGCGGCGGGCTTTGGCACCCGATGCCGCCGTGCGCCAATCGACACCGGTTTGTGTTTGAATGTGGACAGGCAGATACGGGCGCGCCCGTATCACCAGCCGCCACGCGCCACAGGTGTCGGACGCCTGACACAACGGACCTCCGATTTGAAAACAGAAGTCTTTTGCGGAAAACCTGAAAAAAAACGTCTTTTTCGAAATCGGTCAAGTCCAATCTCATGAGCGTCAGATCAGAAAAAAATCGCGCCCAGAGAGTGTAAATGCGCCCAAAAGTCACAAATAGGGTGGCGACTATACATTAAAATACAGATGATGAAGAAAGGCGGTCGGTGATGAGGGGGGAAAACTCACGTAGATGGTAGGTAAAATCCCCCTCGATAGGGACCATTTTCCCCCCCTCCGAAGATGGACCGGAAGCATGGCAGAGGAGGGGCTTCACCCCTCCGCCGCTGCGCGCCCCCCGGATGGACGTGCGGCAGCTTCGGCGCGTTGCGCCTCGCTGCCGCACGACCCTAGTTTTGCTCCGCGAGCCCTAAACATCCTCGCGGCGCAGAGCCAAGGATGAACCAAAAGGGGAGCAAACCTGAGCGAAGGGCCTCGAGAGTGAGCGTCTGGCCCTGATCCGTGCCCTTGCCGTCGTCGTCGTCGGAAGCCGAGAAGAAGTTGAGATTCTTACGCAGCGCGGCCACAGTGCTCACTGCAAGCTCCGCCGAGCCCGAACACGACTGCACGAGGTACCTGACGACGACCGGCAGATCATTGGGCTCGGCCGACCTCACCAAGTCCATAACCTTGTCCGCCACGTCGATTAGCAGCAGCGAATCCAGCGTTAGATTTGAAAAAGCATCTAGAATGACGTTTGTGCAGAGAGGATCCGAATCGAGTTGCGCGCGTAGGCGATCAACCACTTCACCATGGTCTTCGTCGACGGCCACTTCAGGGATGATGGCAATGGCCTCTCGCTTGATGTGCAGAGGCGCAATGTCCACCAGGTCCAGCAGCTGCCCTGTTACCTACACTCGCCTCCAAAAATGTTATCATTTTTTTGTACGTTTGTCAAGGGGTGCGCATACCTTGGCCCAGCTCACCACACTTACTCGGTTGGGATTCTCGGTAGTGTGTTGTGGACGCGCACGTACCTTGCAGTCGGGACTGAGCATCTCGAGCCACTTGAACTGCGACAGCACGAGGCGTGGAATGCTGTCCGAGAGTCTGCCATTGTCGTCGTCGTTGTCAAAGTATTCGGGGATTTTGTTAAAGAGGCACGTGGCTAGCGCGGGCTGCACCTCGAGGCCCACCCCAAGTAGCATCTTGACCAGGGAATCGCTGCTGATCTTTTGCTCCGTCGTCTCTGCGTTTCACGCAACACAAGACGGTGTTTTGTGTCAGAGAAGCCAGGTTGTTGTGCTATTGCCGACCCCAAAAGCCCCTCGCCGTCGCGCGCCAAATCAGCTGCGACCGTGAATTATTCACTGAGCAAGCCAGAAATAACAAAGTGCCAAAAAACGGGGGGCATCCAAAATGGTGTTTGGTGACAATTCATCGTGCCCCAAACCACGGATAATCCTTCAAAAAGATTTCAGTTTGCTCAGGCATTATTCGGGACTCTCGAGTCAAGCCCATGTGCTTTCTTGACCGGACTGAAATAGAATTTGTGGGGTTCAGAGTTTAGGAGAAAGGGTGACCCTTTCACCGTTCTTCATCCTGAGAGTTGGTGCCTGTCCGTGTGTTGTCCATTGTTCCACACACCACTCGAATCAGCAGTCCAATTCGAGTGGCACGCGGAAAAGACACCGGCCGCTGCGAGAACCAAGTGTCCTTGTGGTTGAATGACTTTTTTTACGCGTCAATGGACGGGCACAGCGCATGGATTTGGTGTAAGGACGGAATACTCACTGATGGGCAGTAGGCTGGCCTTAAGACGGTCGGGGTCGTCGAGGTGCTCCTCCATGCCGACGATAAATTTGTCGCGCGATGGTCCGTTGAAATGTAACGCCTTGCCCAGATACTGCAGCAGCAGAAGCAGTCAGTGTGCGGCAGGCGGGCACAGCAGGAGGCAGCAGAGAGAATAGCAAATAAGGGCCAGGGCCAGGAATCACCTGGCGCACGGACACGGTGCTTGCCCCAACGCGCGCAAAGACGGGAGCAAAGGCAAGAGCACTGGCGTTTGCGCCATTCTCGCCGCCATCTCCCCCGCCAGCATTTGCTCCTGCCTGCACCTCGCAGCCCGCTTGTCGCAAGAGCCGGCAAAAGAAGCCATAATCGCTCGTGTCCTCAGCATTGCCACCACCACCAGCCCCGCCGCCATCGCGTGCGCGCTTGCTGGCACGCTCGACGCCCATTTCCAGCGTCTCGCTGTCTTCCTCGGCGTCTGCCAGCCTGTGGAGCACGCACGTCAACAAAGTGCACACAGGCGAATTCGCGCACGCGCAGGCCGCGCTGCAGGAAGGGCGCACCTCTTGCCAGCAGAGTCCGCCACATCCGCCACATCTCCCACCCCCTCCGTCTGGTGAGTGAGACTCCCCATAGTGAGAAGAGGGTCTTCCTTAGAAGATGACGGGCTCTGGGAGCCCTTCCTTGATTCGTTTGCGCGAACTATTCTATTGTTTGACCAGAATTTTCTTGCGTCCGACTCGAATTGGAAATATTATCGCATCCTTACAATCAAATAACTGAAGGATGAACGAATTCTTGAGAATTATTCTCGAGAATCAGATTCCCAAAATGGTTTAGGGCTAAACCCTAGAATAATGATTCTCATACTTCACAAGAATATTCAGACGCAAGAAAATTCTGTTCGCAGTATTTTGAAAATTCAGAATGGGCTTCATGCAGCTCTTCATGTTTGGGAATGGTACATGACGATTCTGCAGTGTGCGTGGATATGCTCATATTAGCACTACCATCTCCAAAAAAGTGTGCCGTGTAGCGGACAAAAGTGGAGGACATAGAATGCATGTCTCTTCATGTGTTTGGCAACATTGTGCACACGTCTCTCCAGTGCAAGGACAAGGAGCGCGCGGCGGCGAGGGGTTTAGCCCGGAGCTGGCGCGCGCCCACCTCAAGAGGACCATGTCGCAAGGTGCTGCCGATCTCGAGCTTCCCCTATTCAGTGTCTTTGTAGCATCTTGGTGGTATGTCATTCATTTATGTGTGTCTATTCATTTGTGTTGCTGCAGACTGGGCAGACGACCACAACCGCGGCCTGATGGGCAACGAGGTGCAAGGCGAGGGCTCGTCCAACGGCGAAATTGGATGGGGCATCTCGGACCACAGCAACACAGACCTGCAGCGCAACGTGTAAGCCGATTGCCAGACACATGGGAATGCAGCTGACAGGCCCAGCCGTATCCTCACAGTGGGCCTCACAGCAGGCCTCACAGCGGGTCTCACAGTGTGCCTCACAGCGGGCGACAGTGGGCCTCACAGCAGGCCTCACAGCAGCAACGGACTTCACAGCGGCAGCGGGCCTCACAGCGACAGCGGTCAGAGCGGTAGCAGTCGACGTTGATGCACGCCTGAGTGGTGCAAATGGGGAGCATATGTATGTATACGTGTATACAGATAGGATGCTATTGTACCAAGAGGGGGATATGACGTGCTACGGGTGTCGTCAGGCTTGACGGTTGACAAGGGTGAAGCAGATGCAAGCGCACGCGCAGTCGAGGACGCGCGAACACAGAGAAAAGACAGGTGTGCACGAGCTGCTCTCCCAATTCGGGGGAAGTATTGCAGCCCGTGCTGCAGGAGTGTCGCCAACGAAAAATATTTTGTCGTTTGCACTGTTTTGAAAAACAAAAATTGTTTTTTTCACTGGTTTTGATTCCCAACCGCCGGGTTTCTGAACGCGTGTCTGACTGCGTGGTTATGGCGGAGTGTGACTCCAGAAACAGTGCACACATCATTCCTTGTGATGCTCATCTTCGTCATCTTCCTCATCTAAAGCCTGTTAGATGTGCACGGGAGCGTGAGGACAGCGGAATGAGAGTCACTGATGCGAAATAGTATGTAGTGGATGGGGAGAGGACTGGGGAGCGTAGACAGAAACAGAACAGCAAAAAAGACTGGGGGGAAGGATGGAAAGGATAACAGGAGATAGGAAAGAAACGAGAGGGAGACCACTATCTAGTCCTATAATTCTATATACTCATGATACTACACGGACACACGCATTGGATATATATGTATATGAATATATGCACACACTGACTGGTCAGCTACCAGACTGAGATGAAGCAATCAAAGTACTGCTCGCACATCTGAGTCAGTGCTGGTGGCCTGAGTCAAACATACGACTCAGTGGCTAACCATAAGCGCTTTGCTCCTGAATCAAGAGGGAGGATGAGGGCCTGTCGACACCACCCATTTGATCACAGAAACTCGACGGGAGCGCGGCGGCAAGGGGCTCCCCGCAGCTGCCGCACGCCACCCGAAGTTCGGAATTCCCGCCTGAGGTCATTAAACACCGTTTTATGTCGTTGTATGACTTTTTTCAAATCGAGTCCGGATCAACGCATAGGTGCCACAAAAACACTGGTGAACCCAGACAAAAAAGATTTTGAAAAACAAAATTGTAAAAATCAAAAAAAATTGTGGGGGTGGAAAAAGTCAAAACCACGAAAAAGATTAGAATGGAGGTAATAATTACCAATTTGTAATGTGCAATCATGTCATGCTCGCCTTGATTTTGGCAAGCCCTTTGTCCCACCACAGAAAATAGCAATTGTTGAAAGGAAAAAAACGTGAAAATCCAAACAAACTTTGAAAAATCAATTTTTGGTGGAAAAAGTCAAAGATCAACAATTAAAAATCAATGATTCTCTGCAGTACTGGTCCGAGCTGTAGTCTTTTCACACACACAACATTTTCATCCCAAAAATACGCATGACGCAAGCAGGAGCCAAAAAGGGAGGGAGTAAAGACAAAGAAAAAAAGAGAGAGAGACACTTACAGAGATGACTTTGTGTTTACATGTACATAAAATCATATAAAAACACAGATACGAAACTCCGATTCAGCCTCCTGGCGTCCTCCCTCCCCACTGATCGTTTTATAGACTGTGTTGTGGGTCGGTGCTCTTGAGATATGATGAGGTTGCTTGCAAACAAGGTACTCCAGGGGTACTAGCTCACTGTGCCTGTACCCGCTCTCCCGCACTCTACGACGTGCTTCCTCCTCTCCCCAAATTCACGAAAGTGTTTCTCATACATACAAACAGATAACTAAAAAAAGGTGTATGGAAAAATCTTGAACACCTGGCAAGGAGAAAAGAAAGAAGATCAAAAGAAATTTACTTGTCGCGGTCACGGTCATGATGATGAAAGTGGAGAGGTTAAAGAGAGGGAGGATGTGCATGGGGAAAGAGAGGGAGAACACCAACAGATTACATCCTAGAAAAAGGAGAAAATGTATGTGTAATTATTTGTGTGTCTGTGTGTATGTTCTTTCACTCCTTTTCTTCAGCTACTGGGGAGTCTACCTGACCTCAACTCTGAGGTACAGAAGTTCAGGTGACATGTGGGATAAGTGTGTCAGTTTGACGGTGACTTGAGTGATACTTTGGAGTGTGCGAGATGAAAAGGAAGGATCATTGATGAAACTGGGGTATGATATGAAGGATAATTGTGGGAGTACAATGAAGTGGGAGTACAACACGTGATGATTTTTGAATCGTTTGACATGACTGGAGGATTTATTGTGGAGTTTGAGGCGGGAAAGAGGGGTAATGTCTGAAACTGCCGAAGTGATCCTTGGAGTCTCATGGTGAAATTTTCAAGATTTATCCCTCTTTTTACTCCCACATTTCACAATTCCTTCTTGTTCCTTCCTCAAACTCCACATTTAAACTCGCAGTCACGTGAAATGTTCCCATAAAAATCATCCCTTGTTGTACTAAAACAGTACCATGTCCATGCTCTCTGCGCTTGCTGCCGATCCGCCAGGTTTAAGAACGCGTGTCTCGCTGCGTGGATGTGGCAGACAAGGCCGTTGCGCGCATCATTCCCCATGTTCCTCGTCTTGATCATCTTCCTTATCTAACGCCTGTGAAATGTGCAAGGGAGAGTGAAGACAGATGAAGGAGGGGTGGGAGGGTGCTTGTTGGCAGGCACACAAAGCGAGGCTGTGTGTGCGAGCACTGCAGCTCGCTATGTAGAAGATACACGTGCAACTCGCTGTGTGGAAGACATTATAGAACATACATACGAGTTGTAGATGCAACTACAACTCGCTGTATAAAAGATACAATCACACGCTACTTCGCGCAACAGCGCAAGAAATAGGCTCAGAAGAGAAGACACACCTTCTGGCGCGCACGTAGCTTCAAAGCGTGCAGTTTGGCTTTCTTGTGTGTGATCTTCTCCTCCTTCCGCCGTGCTTTGCGCTCGAATCGCCGCCGTTCTTGCTCTGGGTCTATTTTCTCCGGATATAGCTCCTGCTCACGCTCCTGCTCACGCATGTGTGTGGGTGTGTGCGTGGGAGACCGGTGGGATGGGAAAGAAGAAGACTAATATGGATATAGGTAAAGAGAGAGACATAGGCAACGGAGGACATACGGGGGAGACATACGGGGTGGCGAAGACTCATAGGATGCC